>JAEEGL010925593.1_pt1 | contig 13149 bp, 10 predicted proteins | sample 9134231 | NCBI WGS metagenome assembly JAEEGL01 (sample SAMN16246548, study PRJNA631951) | gut metagenome | biome: gut microbiome; feature: rumen; material: fiber-attached | host: Bos | place: Iran: Karaj | collected 2018-10
AGGACCTTCTATGAGATGGGTGTTTGCATTGACGCGCAGACATTCATTGAACAGCACCTTACCATTTGAACTCTTGCGGCCACAGACAAAGAGAATGAGGTCGTGACGGGTGGCAAACTGCGAGATGTTGGGCATGCGGTTGGCCACAGAACGGCAGATGGTGTCAAAACTCCTAAAGGTGGCATGGGGCGTTATGTGCGTCTGGATGTAGTCAATGATACGATGAAACTCGTCGAGCGACTTGGTGGTTTGGGAATAAAGATAGATGTCGCGAGTGAAATCGAGCTTTTTCACATCATCGAAACTCTCAATGACGATAGCCGTTGACTGCGTTTGTCCCACCAGACCAAGAACTTCTGCATGACCTTTCTTGCCGAATATAACAATCTGGGCCTCCCCCGCCCCACAAGAGGGGGGCATAGAGGCAGGCAGATGCTCCAAGGTGGAAGGAATTTGCGAGAGATATTGTTTCTTGATACGCTTCTGTAGCTGTAGCACCACAGGACAAGTAGCATCTATAATCTCGATATTGTTTTGACGAGCCAGTTCATAAGTCTCAGGAGGTTCCCCATGGGCTCGCAGCAAGACCTTTACGTGATGCAACTGCCGCATCTGGTCATGGTCGATGGTCACCAAGCCCATCTGACGCAGGCGCTCACATTCCATGCCGTTGTGGACAATGTCGCCCAGACAATAGAGTGTAGCCCCACTTGCCAGTTCCTCCTCAGCTTTCTGAATAGCAGTAGTCACTCCGAAGCAGAAGCCACTGCCCTTGTCAATCTCGATTTCCATGAGCTGTGAACAGTATTATTTCCTCAGGTTGGCAAAATAGGTCTCAAGAAGACGATGGGCAGCCATGAAAGAGGTCTGTCTGCCTTCCAGGACAGAACGTTCAGCCTCAAGCAACTGCTGCTCAATGACAGGATTGTTATAGAAGTTGAGACGCAAGTGCTCATTAATACTCTCGTACATCCAGTATTTGGCCTGTTCATTACGACGATAATGGAAATAGCCATTGGCCTTGACAAAATCAATATACTGGTAAATCATGTCCCAAACCTCCTTAATACCTATACCATAGAAACCGCTATAGCACAACACCTTAGGGAGCCATCCGCTTTCAGGCATGGGGAAAAAGTGCAACGCGTTGCGGAAGTTGGTGGCAGCCATCTTCGACTTCTCGACATTGTCACCATCACACTTGTTGATGACGATACCGTCGCAGATTTCCATAATGCCGCGCTTAATACCCTGTAGGTCGTCACCCGTTCCTGCCAACTGGATGAGCAGAAAGAAGTCAACCATTGAGTGGCACGCTGTCTCGCTTTGTCCTACACCCACGGTCTCGACAAATATTTTATCGAATCCTGCTGCCTCGCAGAGGATGATGGTCTCACGCGTCTTACGTGCCACACCTCCCAAGGAACCTGCCGTAGGACTAGGGCGGATAAAGGAATCGGGATGGACTGACAACTTCTCCATGCGCGTCTTGTCGCCAAGAATGGAACCCTTGGAACGCTCGGACGAAGGGTCAATGGCCAACACGGCCAGCTTGCCGCCCTTTTCCTTAAGCACATGGATACCAAACTCGTCGATGCTGGTCGACTTGCCTGCCCCAGGAACTCCGCTGATGCCCACACGAATGCTGTTACCACTATAAGGCAAGCACTTGTTGATGACTTCCTGAGCCTTGGACTGGTGGTCGGGGTTAACACTCTCAACCAAGGTGACTGCCTGCGACAGGACGGTGACATCCCCCTTGACGATGCCCTCAACCAGCTCTGCCGCTGAGAGTTCACGACGACGGAAACGTCTGTTCTTCAGATAGGGATTGATGATGGATGGTTGCTCTACGCCACTATTGACTTGCAAACCTGCATATTCGGAACTGTTTTCAGGATGATCCATGAAGATTGTATTTTAAGAATTTGTATTGTCTGCATTGATGATGATGGTGACCTTCGGTTTCTGGGGGTCGTTGGTAATCATCAGGATACGGGGACGGGTACGTGCTTTTTTCAAGTCATCGCGTATACCCGTAATCTTAAGCTTCGTCGACTCGCCCGGCATTAGGCGGCTCTTGTCAAGAGATATCTTCAAGCCACGTGTAAACATCTGCAGCGATGTGATTCTCAATTCCGAACGACCTGTGTTGACAATATCGATCACCTCCTTCTTTTTGGCCTTCCCTTCGAAAGCTAAATTCACGACTTCCGTTGACAACTGAATAGCCGGTGGATTCTGAATGGTCTCAGAGAAGGATGGCAACAAGACAGCAGAAACGCCTATCTCGTGGTCGGAACGTACCTTGTCCCCAGGATTACCTGCCAGGTAGACCGATGACTGGGTCAGGCCATAGTTATGCAACTTCTCCGAGTTCAGAGTCACCATAATGGTTCCTGTTTCAAGCGGGTGAAGCTCCTCCGGCACGACAGTCGCAGAAAGATAGGGAGGCAAATGCATCAGATTAGGGTGGTATGTTTGGTTACCATTATTATATATCCGCAATTCCTGCTCCAGGCGATCGCCTTTGTTGACGTCGTCGAACTCCAGCTCATTGGTACTCAGTCGCAGGTCTCCCATCTCGACAGGATAGTGGGCAGAAAGGTCGACATAGTGCTCGAGCACCTGTCCCTTCATACATATATAGATAGGCTTGTCCGAAGCGTTGGTATAGACAGCAGCCTGCTTGTCAAAATGACCAAGCAATTTGGCATCGTAGGTCATCTTGATCTGGAACTTGTCGCTGAGGTCGCCAAGGGGATAGTCAACAATGGTACATGAGCAGTCAGGACGTACTTTTTCAATCCTGACCTTACGGCTACCCTTGGTCTTGAATTCAAACACGGCCGTGATGGGTTGTTTCCAAGCTGTACGGCCTACTTCTACCGTTGTCTTCTCTGCAACTATTTTCTGGGCTGATGCTGGGCATGTCCCCAGCACAAGCAGGCAGAACACAGAAGATCGAAGATGGAAGATGGAAGATAAAGTATTCATCATGATTCTAATCCTATTCACTAATTATAAAGATGGTCGACGGTGCTGTGGCACGATACTCCGGAGCGTATGCGCACTGCACGGTACACGTACCTGACTCATACTTGCCAGCACGGTCGATGTAATATTCTGTTTCTATCACATGTTTTCCCTTGGCCAGACCATAATAATAGTAGGTCGTTGCATAGTCCTTGGGAGATATGTAAGCGCCTCCCTGATAGCCCGAAAGCTGGCGGACAGGTTCCATGCAGGCAGCACGACGGTCGACTACCTGCACAAAATCAAGGTCACGTGCAGTCTCGATGGTAATACGCACCTTTATCCTGTCACCCACTTTACAGGGCTGTTGCGGAGCGATGACCTCTCGACGAATCGTGATACCGCTATGCGAGGACTCCACCTCACTGGTCCGCTGCAAGTACTGTGCATAGACTGCTCCCCAGGAAGTACCTTCAGAGGTCTTGGTGGCTGTGAATATTCTACCTTGAGGCTCATTGACGGCAGTCTTGACATAGCCCAGTCCAGCAGTAGCCGCTGGCGTATTCACGGGTGTTCCGTCAATGGCAAGGACAGTATTCTCCCTGGGTGCCAACAGCGTCTTGTTATCATTCAAGAACGCCCAAATGGCATTCACCGAGTTGATGGGTGTGTCCCAAGCCTGCGTACGCTTTTCCTGAAGGAGCCAGCGACGCATCTCATCCACCGTCTGGACATCTTGAGGGGTAATGGCCTGAATGGCTTCAATGGCTGCCACTTCTGTAGGTATCTTATAGTCGTACCAGGAATAGGAGGCACGCTGGGTATCGTAATAGCGGCCCTTCTCCTCAGTATAAACCGTATACTCCTTCAGGCTTTGCACATATTCTCCAGCCTTCTTGTGCTCGCCATGTCTGGCAAGGACGATAGAGGTAAGAGCCTTCTCGTAAATGGTCTGAAGCTTGATGTCCTTCTTCAGCAGGACTATCAGATAGTCGTTAGCTTTCTTCACGTCAACAGGGAGCTGACGTCCATCAACAGCACAGAGATAAAGCCAGCGCAGGGCGGTAAATGAGGGGAATGTGGGCTTATGTCCTTTCTTCTCCTGCTTCTTCATTTCAGCCACCAGCTCCACCATTTCCTTACCGATGTATCCAAAGGCCTTGCGCTGTATTTCCTTTAAGTCGTTGCAGACACCGGTCATCTGCTGCAATCGCACCAACATCTCCTCGACAGCAACGGTGATACTGGTACTGCCTTGCATTCCAGGATACCATGAGAACGACCCGTCAGCATTCTGCAGCTTCTGCAACTTTTCCAAGGCCGTAGCAAGACGGTTGCCAATGGCATTGGAGTCGAAGAAGTCTGCCAGACGCTGTTTTTGTTCTGTTTCCCGATCAGCAGCTGCCATCCACGGGGTCTCATTGAGCACAAGGTCTTTCAGTTCCTCATTCTTTTCCAATTGGGAATGGAGCGTGGATGGAGCATTCTCTGCCTCGCGCTGCCACTGTTCAAAGATGGTTTTCACCTGCGGGCTCTGTGCCAGCAACGTCTTTGCCAGCAGATTACTGTAGTAAGAGGCTGCTTGGTCGATGGCACTGTGTTCCCACGGCTGTCCGACGACGGGCAAGGCCTGCACCATCAGCCATGCTGGATTGTTCGTATATTCGATGGTCAGCTTCTGCTGGGTGGTACCTTGGGGGAAGAGCGCCTTCAGGTCGATAGTCTTCACCCCAGGTTCATGCTGGGTATAGGGAACGGTCTTGGTGACATATTCCCTGTCAGGCAGTACGGGCAGATAGTGCTGCTCTCCGTCCGAGAAACCTTCACCAGCGGCTGTTACCTGACATATCAAGAGCTGAGTGGTAAGGGATGAGAACACCGAGGCATCGAGTTTGAACAGCGCAGAGGCGGTCTTTTCGCCCTCCACGCTGAAAGGCACTTCCTGCTCAAAAACCACGGCATTGCTCTCTGGGTCACGAAGTATCAGGCGAGCCTTGCCGCTGACAGACTTCTCACCTGTATTGAAGATGCGGGCAGAGACTTGCGCCTCGTCGCCCATGCGGACAAACCGCGGTACATTGGGCTGAATCATGATGTCCTTCTTAGCCACAGCCTCGCCCTCTATACTGCCATACAACATCTGAGCAGTATGGGCCACACCCATCAGGCGCCATGTGGTCAGGCTCTCAGGCAGCGTAAACGCCATCACCACCTGACCGTCTTTGTCGGTCGTCAGCGAAGGATAGCAGAATGCCGTCTCGTTCAGGTTCTCGCGTAGCTGGACCTCCTGCTTTTCATCTGGAGCATGAGCCTCATCCCCTGCACCCTGGCCACCATCCACCACATCATACATGACGACTTCTTTTGCCGACTCGTCGTTGCCCTGAATGCCCTTGGAGCTGACAGCCGTATCTTCCATCACTGCCGGACTTGCCATCGTCTTATACAGTCGGTTCGAGCCACGCATCAGCATCCTTTCGATAGACCTATAGGTGGGCAGCACGCTGTCGTCAAAACAACTGAACGTCAGACTGTTCACTTTCAGAAGCGGTTGGTAGCGTTGATGGGCCATCCACTGCAACGGGTTTGCAGAACGAAAGTTCCAACGGGTAAAGGGCTGGGGCAGATAGTTCATCGGAGTAAAAGACCATTGGTGTTGGCGTATCTGGTCCAGACTCTTGTCGTAAAGCACGGCCATCAGCGAGGCATCAGCCGGTGTGCCGTCAGGATTCACCACCTTCAGCCGCCACTCCTCCTGCTGTCCGGGAACCAGCCTGTCACGGAACGTCTCCCATGTCAGTCGCAGTTTCTTGTCTGGCATCGGACGCTTGATACTCTGCTGGTGGACGTAACACTGGTCGTTCTTCATCCATGCATAGGTCACGAGCAGACCGTTGCCGTATTCTTCACGATAGGTGAATTTCCTGTTGAGCAGTTCTCCGTTCTTTTTCACCACACCACTTTCAATCACCTTGTCGCCTGCAAAAATGCCATAGACGATATGAAGGTCCGGATCGACAGATCCTACCTGCAATGTGACGGGTGTACCGTCGTTGGGGAACTGATTGTGCGACACATAGAACCAGTCATGGGTCTCAAAAGCAGGCTTCACGTCGTCCAGGCCGAACACGACGAACTTCATGTCAACCTCGTCGTCACCACAAACAGCTTCCAGACGATGCTCGCCAGACTTTAGCTTCCACGGACTTGTCTGCTGGGCAACATTGGCAGCACACTCCCGCCACCGGCCTCCGTCAATACGGTATCTGACCTGTCCCTCAATTTCCTGTCCTGCGGCATTCCTGCGCGTGAAGGTCACCTTCGGCAGCTGATCGCTACGCACTTGCTGCGGCAAGTCACAAGTCAGGGCGGTAGGTTTCGAACCCAGCGGTAGCGTCTGTGTGCCGCTGTGTGTCTCGCCTGCCACATCCGTCACATCAGCCTCCACCACGAAATGGTAGAACATCCTGGTGTTCGTCAGACTCTCAGGCAAAACCAGAGGCACATCCACGCAGAATGTTCCGTCGTCACCCGTCACCACATCACCTTCGTTCACCGTTTCCTCCTGCAGGCCGCGACCAATATAGCCGCTCTGCCAATACCACGAATAGTTCATCCACCAGAAGGCCACCCGTCGTTTCACCGTATAGTGCACCTTTGCATCCTGGACGGGAGCACCGGTATAGCTCAAAGCCTTGCCCTCCGTACGGACGGTGTCCCCAGCCTGATAGGCATCCTTGTATTCTGAGAACTCTACCTGGAACGTAGGACGCTTGTATTCCTCCACACTAAAGCTCGTCGAACCGTTGTTGGCCCGGACTGTAAAGCGTCCGTTCAGCAGTCCCTTGGGCAGGGTCATCTCTGTGGCACACTTACCATAGCGGTCTGTCGTCAGCCATTTTTCTGCAACCAGCTTGTTGTTGGCATCCCGCAGTTCCACTTTCACACGTTTGTTCGCCACCGCCACATTGTCCAATGCCGACAGTTCCTGCCACACGATAGCCGTCACATAGACGGTCTGACCAGGACGGTAGATGCTGCGGTCGGTAAACAGGTTGGTATGCTCTGCGTTATACTGCCTTTCATAGAAGCTGTAGCGTCCATAGCTTCCTGACGGCAGGTTATAGGCATCTGTCGACGTGTAGGCAAACACCTCTGACGGATTACGATCGTCATGACTGACCGTCACCTCGCCTTGTCCGTTACAGGTCAGCGTCTCCGTCTTGCCGCTACTGTTCCATCCTCCTCGGTACGTCAGACGTAAAGAGGCTTGTGGTATAGGCTGCCCCGTCCGGGCATCAACCACCACATAGCGCACTTGGTCCTGGGGCAGCGACTGCGTCAGAATCCTTACACCAGAAACAAAATACAATCGTCGCGACGTCTCCGTCTGGGCAGACGAGAACTCTATCACGTACACCCCTGGCTCCAGACCTGGCAACTCCACGGAGTCCTTAAAGAACTCATAGTCTTGATGCCCCTTGAAATGCAGCGTCCTTGTAAGGTCATGACAGATTTTCAGCTGAGATTTCAGTTTCTTGTAATCGTCCTCTGGATCCAGCTTCGTGTCGCCTTTCAACGAGGTCCTATAGACTTGCATCGTCAGGCTCTCAACGTTGCGTATCTGCTCTATCCTGATGGTTTGCGGTTCCTGAGGCATAGCCACAAGCTTAGGCATTTTTGACGTAAACATCGGGCGTGTCAGCTCACGCTCCATATTGCGAAGGTGGTTGGCACGCTGCCATGAGCCCCACCTTTCAAGCGACTTGCGCAAATAGGTGACACGCTGCTCGACGGCAAAGTTGTCACCCATCATATTCAGTCGCTTGATGGCGATTTCGCAAGCCTCTGGCAGATCGCCATAGACCTCGGCCAACGAGTCGAGTGACGCGATGTCGTCAAAGGCATTGACACCTGTGAGACAGGCTGCCCTGCGGTTTCCCGCCTTGGTATAGAAATCGTGCAACAGTTTCCACGCCTCTAACTCACTGCCCACAACGCTCAACAGGTCGTCACCGTAATAAGTCTTGCTGTCCTGGCCCTTGATCACGAAAGGAACGTAGTCGTCAGTCTTCACCCGTGCCAATGCTGCAGCATGCGCCAAAGCCTGCTCACGGAAAACTTTCGACTGTACCATAGCATCCTCTTCCAACGCATGGGCATTATTCTCATACACCTTCGACAACACGGCGTCATATACGGCCTTCACCACTTCGTCCTTGGTGCGCAGGCTCTCTTCTTTCAGTCGTACGACGGCAGGCCGCAAAGAATCTGGAGCCACCTCGGCCAGCAAGCGTGAGTGCAGAAGGGTCGACTTCAGCAGATGTCCGTAAGCACCTTCCTTCTGAGCCTTCACTTCTATCTCTTGTAAATGCCGGATAGCCGTCTGGGGCAAGTCCTTTTGTTGGGCTTCTTCCACCTGTTTCCACAGTTGCTGATATGTCTGAGCTATTATTCCCATAGGTAAGAGCAGCAATGCCATCAAAAACGTCATCAGTTTACATTTCATACGCATCTCTGATTTGATTTACGGACAAAGGTACAACAATTAGTTGACAAAATATGGATGATAACGGATAATTTAAAGAAATTTCGTATCTGTACCATCGTATTTTACTTTTGTTCGGAAAAAAAGGACGGTCTGCAACACGCCTCGTGCCATCAAATAGAGAATCATGGACAGCCAAAGTCCGTGGTTCCCCATTTCAGGCATCAGCAGGAATACACCCGAGAAAAACACCACTGCAGCGAGGCATGACGACTGTAGCATACCACGGCTATAAGTGATGCCGATAAAAAGGCCGTCCCACACGAAAGCAGCCACACCCGCCACAGGGATCAGATAGGCCCACCACACATATTGGCGGGAAGCCTCGACCACCATCGGCTCATCAGTGAGCAATCGCAGGAAAGGCATACCTCCTATGATATAGACCGTTGAAAAAAGCATGGTCATCCCTGCTCCCCACAGAAACAGGCGACGTAACAGACGACGAAATTCCACGGCATCTCCTGCCCCCCAGTATTTTCCTCCCAATGCTTCGCCAGCAAAAGCAAAGCCATCCATCACAAAAGAAAACAGCAGATAGAGTTGAAAGAGCAACGTATTGACCGCCAAGAGCGTGGAACCTTGTCGTGCACCCGCTGAAGTAAAATAGAGATTGACAGCCACCAGGAACAACGTTCGCAGGAAAATGTCCCTGTTCACCCGCAGGAAAGGTTTCAGTTCTTTCATCCGGGGTATGTTGATCGAAAACGGCAACTGCCGATAATTCCTCCAAAGCAGACCAGCAGCAGCCAGAAAACCGATATACTGTGCTACGCAAGTGCCAATAGCCACCCCCTCCACCTTCATGCCAAACCCATACACCAACGTCAACGAGGCCAATATATTGGCAACATTCTGAACGACACTGACAAACATCAGGAGATGCGAGCTTTGCATTCCTATGAACCATCCGTTCAAGGAGTAGACGCCCAACATGGCCGGTGCTCCCCAAACCACAATATCAAAATAGGTAGAAGCCAACGAACGTACGTCAGCCGTAGGGCCGACAAACCAAAGCATCAGCTCGCGTAACGGCCATTGGAATATCAAGATGAACATGGCCACCGCTAACGATACAAAGCCCGACCGTACCAAGAGTCGCGTCACTTCCACATCGTCGTTCCGTCCCAATGCCTGGGCAGTCAAGCCACTTGTACCCATGCGCAGGAACCCAAACACCCAATAGAGCAGATTGAAAATCATAGCCCCAACAGCTACAGCACCGATGTAGGCAGCATCGCCCATGTGACCTACAATGGCGGTATCCACCAGTCCCAACAGCGGTGTTGTTATATTAGACGCTATAGCTGGCAAGGCTATTTTAAGAATATGATTATCTATCCTGTTCATCGCTCTTCGCTGCAAAGTTACGAAAAGTCGCGCGAACCGCCAATTTTTTTTTGAGCTTTTCCGAATTATTCACAGCCATCGCTCCCCACCGCGCAGCCGTTCAAAAACGTCATCGCGTCGTCCCGCGCAGCCTTATAAACACTCATCAGGGCCGTCCCGCCTCGAAGAATAAAAGAATCATCAGGGCCGTAACCTGATACAAAAACCCACAAAAGGTTGTCGGCTTCTGCAACCTTTTGTTTTAGCCTCTCCCCCTTGACGGGGGCAGAGGTTTGGAGAGGGGGTGGAGCCCTCCTTAGGACAAGGAGGGTCGGGTGGTTGTGAATTTCATTTTTTATTCATTCTAACAAATGGAACCCTCAAACACACACCACCCGAAAAATACTGGCATTGCTGTAGCGAGACCTGCAACATCACATACCGGAACAAGGTACAATCCGCCCCTACATTCACCCCATCACCGTCGTATTCACCAATCACCCTCAAAGGCCGGAAAAAAGACGGTTGGAATGTCAGTCCACCAACGACGCCATTCCATTTCTTATTACTATCCAATTTCCAGTGTCTGTAAGCCAAATGTACTCCAATATATTGTTCCAGCAAATCGAAATGCTTACTCGCTGCCACATAATAATTCCGATAGTAATTGCTCTGTGACTCCCCTTTATTAAGAGACCCCCAAACGTCCTGGCCACCCACGACTATCGATGGCCACCATTTTGATTCTCGCAATGGCTGCAATCTCAAGGAAAAATATCTGTCTTTGGTATAGAACCCCACTTCAGCATTTTTATCCTTATTCTTATGGAGCTTTATTAATGTATATCCATACCCCACTTCAATCCATCTAAACGGCTGCACCGACAAGTAGTTTGACCACGAGTTATATTTCTCGCCATCAAGAGTCATTTTGTCAGGTATCATGTGCTCGTTCAGATAGTGAGCACCTATATGTCCCACAGGCACTGTGTCCATGTCTGCAGAGGGCACACTGATCAAGCCACCCATGCCATAATACTGCTGTGCAAAGGCGCCATGCGTTAAAAACAACGCTACTATTATCGATATAATCCTGTACCCCATTTTACATTCGTTTGATATTCACGTTCATTCTCTTCAGGATCTGTATGATACATTTTCATGGAGTATCCGTTCGCCTGGGCATTATAGGTCAGTCTGAAATTCGATGCGGGTCTCACCCTAAACTTCTTATCCGACTTCTTATAGGGCGGTATCATCATCACTACCTTGAATCCTCCTGCATATCGGTACGTATTACTAATGTATGGTGAGACATAAGGCTCAAAATACTGTGCAAAAGCGCCAATTGAACAATGTCTGAAGTGGCAATACACTTCACCCTCCACGCCATAGTCCTTGTTGATGTAGCGCCCACCACTAATTCTGAACTCCGTGGTCCACTTGTCTATCCAGAAATTAGCACCCGCAACGGCGGTCACTGTCCAATCCTTTCCATCAAACGTCTGCTCTTTCGTTGAGCACCACCATGAGCTTGTCAAGCCTGCTTGCGCCTGCAGCATAAGCCATGAGTTGACAGGCATCATCCATCTTGCATCCAAGCCGTATCGTTCGCGACTGAACAATCCCCCCGTAAACTTCAGATGCTGGTCTTTGGCGAAAGCCAATTCTTTTGACAGCGCAACGATACCCAGTCTAAGACTGTTGTATTTATCAGGATATCCATAGTTCACTGCCGCAAAGCTCAGCTGTCCTGCCGTTTCCCAACCATGTCCCATGTTCCATTTCACTCCTGGGGTCAAATTGATCAACACGTTATAGAGCCTCTTAAAATCCGTGTCATTGTAGTTAAGTTCCGCTCCACAGAACAAATCCACCTGCCCTGCTTTTTCTTGGCCATAGCCAGAAAGAATTCCAAACAATAGAAGTATAATGATCGTCCCTCTCCTCATCACATCTTTTTCATCTTTACTGAATTTATTTAGGAGGCAAAAGTACAAAAAAACATTTAAAACGCACTATTTTACCAAAAATAATTTTCCAGAATGCAATATTTTACCATCATTCCCGACTCAAAACGCGCAAAAAGAGGGCTGGCAGCATAAACTGTCAGTCCTCTTCGTCTTACATCAGCCATCATCCATCGGCCATCAGCCTTATAAAAAACGTCATCGCGTCGTCCCGCGATACCAAAACACCACAAAAGGTTGTCGGCCTCTGCAACCTTTTGTTTTAGCCTCTCCATATAGGGAGAGGTTGGGTGAGGGTGGATGCTTCTTTTACTTCTTTTCTTCGCGCCGAAGAAAAGGAGATATTGGGGTCTGGGGGTATCCCCCAGTGTCAGCACCCTCGAAATCTTCGGGTTCCGGTCATATTTGGACGAACCCAAAAGAGGGCTTGCACATGCATACACTCCACAACACAGAAAGACGTAAAATACAAGTAATAGCCAGCTACCTTATAATCGTAATACTTTGGCATCGTTCAGTCCTCCATGTATTTTAGGTTCTGCTGCAAGTAGCGACTTGCTATGGAAAGTTCAATATCGTCCATTGTAGTTTCAAGCACTTCTCCACTAGCACTAAAAACAACGGCCTTATCGGGGCTATTCAGATTAAGCACGTGGATACACTCATCCTTTCGGGTAAAGGCATATCCATTGATGATGATGTCGGCCTCATCGGCAATGGTCTTGATATCAGGCATAAGCAATACGTACACTTTTAATAGATTTCAAGAAAGAGGCAGAGTCAATGTACAGTCCCTCGAGGATGGGCTTCAGGTCGATATATTCCACCTCGGGCTCAGCATTATGGCTGTATTTGGCCAGCACCACCAGATAGCCGTCGTCCCACTTCACAACATCAACATACCGTTCCAAGCTATAAGGCGCCCGGAAACGGATATTATAGCCGCCAAAACTAAAGGCGGTAAAGCCATCTGCGCTGCTGAGCAGGGCTTCGTTACTTTGGGGAGTTGTCTTGTTACAACCTGTCATCTTTCTTATTTTTTGCAAAAATACGAATTATTTCTGAAACAGCCAAATGTTTGCCACTTTTTCATGCGGACATGTAATCCACCTGCAGATCATCTGAGTGCGCAGCCCTATAAAACACGCCATCGCGTCGTCCCGCGATACCAAAACACCACAAAAGGTTGACGGCCTCTGCAACCTTTTGTTTTTTTCCTTCCCTGAGGGGAGGAAATACAAAGGAGAGGTGGAGCCGGTGGAGCCCCTTTAGGCAAAGGGGACGGGGGATTTCGAAAAAGTCAATTCCTTTTGGTTCTTTTCGAAA
>JAEEGL011147987.1_pt1 | contig 13149 bp, 7 predicted proteins | sample 9134231 | NCBI WGS metagenome assembly JAEEGL01 (sample SAMN16246548, study PRJNA631951) | gut metagenome | biome: gut microbiome; feature: rumen; material: fiber-attached | host: Bos | place: Iran: Karaj | collected 2018-10
CCTTTTCTTTCTTTATTTCCAATTTATTTCGTACTTTTGCAGATGCATCGTGGCATAAACTGATCTTCAATGGGAGAGAAGGCTGCGTTGCAAGATTATCGCGGGTAATTAATCAGTATCGAAGATTCTGAAGAGGTTTGTACTCAAATAGTCGCCAACTAAATGAACACTACGACCTCGCGGGATTGGGATACGCCTTATTGGGCGTACCCTTTCCTTGTATATCGTAGTGAGGCCTGTTTGGCGACGGCTGGAGTACAAGTATGCAAGGGGTGAGGGTGCGCTTTCTTTTTCCTACATCAAAACCTCATTTACTCGTATAGTGAATATAATGTTTAGGTAAATGAAGTAATGTTTAAAGTTATATGGGACCCAGCTTATAATGGTGTTCGACTAACAATGTCGAGTAAAGGTGATGCACTCAATGTATCGCCTCGCCCTGTATTCTGGGAAGAACTAGATCTATTGGGATTAAATAAACGTGGGTGGATATATCCTCACGTTGAAGAACCTTTGTTGTGGGCATGTGACCGCAGATATTTTTATAAGGGCCAGCTTGTGCTCGAAGTAAAAGGTGGCAATGTCTTTGATCCACCTGAAGTTATTCAGCAAGAGGGCTTTGAAATCCTGACGTTAAAACCTGTTGATATGGAGCTCTTGCGTTCTCGCAACGAGGACACAATGTTCATTATCGAGCACGAAGCTATGGATTTTATCAACCAGACTTATCGTCGTTATAAAAATATTCGTGAGGTCTCTCAGAAGAATCCAGATTTGGATTTTCAAAAACTTGCTTCTTCACTTGAAAAGAAGACCAAAGAAGAGCATGTTGTAATTAAAGAAGATTGCGACAGCTTTGATGTCATGCCATTGAGTAAAGCAGAAGAACAGGGCAAAGCACCAATCTACAATAGTAATATAGAGTTATTTGTTGTTTCATTTTCTGGTGGCAAAGATTCACAGGTAACTCTTGATTTGGTTACACGTGTTATTCCAAGTGATGACTTAAAAGTAATTTATTCCAATACAGGATATGAACTTCCATCTTCATTAGATTTGTATAAACATATCGAGAAAATTTATAAAGAACAGTATCCTTCTATTGATTTTTACGTGGCGAAAAACCATGAAGAAGTCCTAAAATACTGGGACATGATTGGTTCCCCAAGCAATGTTCATAGATGGTGCTGTGGCGTAATGAAAACAGCTCCCCTATATAAGTTGTTAAAGGAAATATCCTCATTAGGAAGACAACCTCATGTTCTTTCTTTTATAGGAACTAGAGCTGAAGAAAGCTTACGCCGTTCTTCATACCAAAAGGTTGCGAAAGATGCTAAACACACAAACGTTATTAATGTCAGTCCAATCCTTGAATGGAACACAACAGAAGTTTGGTTGTATCTGTTTATAAACAATATTCCCATTAATTTCGCTTATCGAAATGGTCTTGGAAGAGTTGGATGTATAGTGTGTCCTTTTGGCTCTGACTGGAATGATTATTTGTGTAATCACATATTCCCAGATACAGCTGAACCCTTCTTGAATAAGATACGCGAAATTGTTCGAAAAGGAGGGGTCAAAGATGTAGACAACTATATTAAGACGGGTAATTGGAAAATAAGAGCAGGAGGCAAAGGTTTTGAGACCCTTTCGAAAGTCAGTATAATAAGCACGTTGCAGGCACCTGATTTCAAAGCCCTGCTGACATATCCCAAAGAAAACATCTTTGAATGGCTGAAAGTGTTAGGCTCGTCTTCTTGGAAACAAACAGAGAACGTCTATGAAGGTCAAATTAAATACAATACTGATATTATTGAAGTCAGGCTGACATTTGACGAACTCAATCATACAATTCTTGTTGAAGCGTTCAATGTTTTGCAAAATCCGTATTTTGTTAGTCATTTAAGACGTGTTTTAAACAAGGTTACCTATTGCGTTCATTGTGAGCTCTGTGAAGTAGAGTGTCCTACAGGTGCCCTTTCTGTAGTACCTATTGTAAAAATAGATAGTAAAAAATGTGTAAAATGTCGTCGTTGTATCGATTTTAAAGACGATGGTTGCATCTCTGCTAACTCATTAAAACAAGCGGAAGGACTAAAGGTTACTTCACAAAAAGATAAGAAAACGACGATTAATCGTTATAACAACTTTGGATTTAGAGAAAAATGGCTCCAATTCTATTTTGAGCACGTAGACACATTCTTTGAGAATGACGAACATGGCATCAATAAAGAGAATCAGATGAACCCGTTCTTAAACTGGATGAGAGATTCAAATATATTGAAGTCAGACTCCAAAGAGATAACTGAAATTGGTAAATTGTTCGCAGATAATTATACTCAAAAGTTGGAAATCATTTGGGAACTCATTTGGATTAATCTAACTTGCAACTCAGAGATATGTAATTGGTTTGCATGCAATATAAGTTATGGGAAGTCATATTCAAAACAAGAAGTAGAATCTATGATGGAGTCTTCTCTTAGTATGTATAGTGGGTCTGTTCGCAAAAATGCGCTTGGCTCACTTCAAAATGCTTTTGTCTCCTCACCACTTGGAGACAAGATACATGTAGGTGTTATTACCAAGGAGAATAATAAACCTGTCTTCTCAAGACAGTCTCATGACAATATTTCGCTTGTCGCATTAGCGTATTCTCTCTATCGATATGCAGAACGCAAGAAGCGTTATTCCCTTAACGTTTCTGAGTTCTATGATGAAAATCAGCCAGAAGGAATATATCGCCAATTTGGCATCAGCAGAGAAACTATTGAAAGTCTATTGCTATCTCTGCAAGAAGAAGGGAACCATGTGTTGAGAGCAGAATTGAATATGGGACTTGACAACATTATACTGCGTGAAGATCTTACTTCTGTGGACATATTAAGATTGATGCTTTAAAATATACAAGATACTAAAAACAAATATATATGGCTACTAAATATTCAGACTACATCAAAATGCAGAATTTCCTGCCAGTCTATGATATGACTGATGAAACGCCAGAGATGTGGCGAACCTTCATTCCCACCAAGCAATTCTGTGATTTGCTAAGCAGAAGTGTAACGGCTATCACTTCATCAGAGATTAGTAAACGTCGCTCTATGTGGGTTCGTGGTACTTTTGGTACAGGTAAGAGTCATGCAAGTAGTGTTGTACGCCACTTATTATGTGACCCCTCATCAGAAGTAGATGGTTATATTCAGAATCTCCCCAACGACTCCTTAAGGGCTAATCTTTCTGCAATTCGTAAGAAGAAAACTTATTTTCCTGTAGTTCTGAAAGGTGTTGAAGGTGCATATAATATCCCTCGCTTCTCATTGTCTATACAGAAGCAAACCAAATTAGCATTAGCAGCAGCTGGCCATCAAGAAATTGTAGTTCAATCTGACTTTGATAAGGCTATTCGCTGGGTTGAGGGGCATAAAACCCGCATACCAGAATTGTTGAATACGAGTGATGAGTTGGCATCAGAAGCCCCTTCTTATGAAAAACTTTTAGCTAAACTTCAAGCTAACGACATTGACGTTTTCTTGCATTTGGAAGAAGTCTTGGCTGCTGATGATACCTATTTAACAAGCGATAGTATCAGCGATTGGCTTGTAGAAGTTGAAAAAGAGATTGAGTCAGCTGGCATAGCCAATGGTCTGATTATATTCTGGGACGAGTTTACCAGTGTAATGGATACGCTGAAGAGCGACCGTATTAACGTATTACAAAATATTGCTGAGAAGTCGCAGAACAACAACGTTTTCCTATATCTGATTTCTCATAGAACAGAGACTTCTAGTCTTGATACAAAGGGTAAGGATATTACGAAGATGAGCGACCGTTATGATAGCGTTGACTACCAGATGGATGAAATCTCTACGTATCTTATCCTACGTCATACCTTCACAATTCCTGATACATCCAAATTAGCGTTAACAGCTAAGGAAGTGGCAAAGAAATTAGACACAAGTCTCTATAACTATCTTTGTGAGAGCAATTTGTCTGAAGAAAAAGAGCATATCCGCAATCTATTCCCACTACATCCCTATACCGCATTCCTTTGTTCTAAGATGTCTAACATCATGGGGTCTGCTAATAGAAGCGTGTTGAAGTTTATGAACGATGAGCAAAATGGATTCAAGGGATTTATTGGTGACGAGAATAATTATGTACAAAAGATGATGCTTACGGCTGACTGGTTGTGGGACTTCTTTTATTCTGAGTTTAATAACGACGCACGTTGTTCTGCATTCACAAATGTTTTTATGAGCAATCTAGCTCGTGTGGAAAGGATGGGCGATGACTATGTGCGAGTGTTTAAGGCAATCCTTCTATTAAATGCACTTGGCGTGAGATTCGACAAAAAACAATCGCCAGAAAAGTACGCTCCTAACGAGAAAAATTTGTTATTCATATTCTCAGGAGATCGTTGTGAGGATAAGATGAAAACAATTCTCAATTGGCTGGATGAGAGTAAGATTATTGCACGTGATATCTTTGGAGATTTCAAAATCTCAGTTTCATCTTATAACCCAGTAGAAATTAATCAGGAAAAAACGAAAGTTGCTGCCCAATATAAAATAGCAACAGAATACATTGCTTATAATCAAAAATGTATTAACGAGTTTATTACACTATTCTCTGTTGGCGACCGCCTATTTCGCAAATGTGAACCTAGGTTTTGCTCGTGTGAAGAACAAGAAGCAGTCTTACGTAGTAGGTTGAACAAATACACTCGTGAGAAGCCAAACTTCCTGCATATATGCATATTCTATTCCATCACGGATGAATCAAGGGATATGATGGAGAACAGAGTCAAGGACTTCTCAGAAGAGTTTGAAAACACAATTTTCATAATTCCATCAGAAGTATTTACTACTACTGCTCAGAATCATTTCATAGATGCTGTTACACAAGCCAATGTAAGTCGTTCACACTTTAACACAGACGATGCGAGCCAATTTGAAAATGCAGCAAAAGAATACATCGCGAAATGGAAAACGCGAATGATGGGTGGTACGTATACATTGTATTTCAATGGCAAGCGTAGTTCTGAAGGTATTATTAGCAATATTTATATCGTTATTAACAAGAAGTTCAGTGCTCAGGTTTTCCCTCATGGAATGGAAAGTGTTAAGGCATTACAAAGTGAGCCTATAACTTTCTTTGCTAATAAGAATTTCAAGGCGCTATCTTTGCAGATGCTCCAGAAGCGTACTCGTGACGAGTTGCTAACATTTAGCGGTTCAAGCAGACCAGCCAAGAAGATATTCTTAGATGGAGAGAATAATCTTGTCAATGACACCTGTGAATTAACAGAAACAGCTTTAGCTGGAGACTCATGGCTGGTTTCTGTCTGTAAAAAAGTTGACAACTTAATTGCAGCCGCAAAGAAAAGATACGCAGACCGTTTTTCATTGAGCGATATATTGGAACCACTTATCCGCGAACCATTTGGATTGTTTGCAAATCAGGCTAACTATGTGGCTCTATCTTATGCATTACGTAAACACAAGGAAGACTTGTTCAATCCTAGTACATCACAACCTGTTGGTGATGAGAAACTAAATGATATGATTGAGATTCTTCTCAAGATGTGGGACAATGGCAGCAGTGAGACTAGCAACAAGCTGTTGCTCCGTTTTGGCTCAGCAGAGGAACGTAACCTTACCAGTATACTTGGAGAAATCTTCAATCTTAGTGTGGTGAAAGGCGTAAGTCTAAGTGACCTTAAGAGCCTGAACTATGCGAAATGGAGTATCACAGAATTTACCAAACAGATTGCAAAATATCCTTTGTGGTCGCTTTTATATTGTAAAAAAATAAAGGAGAAAGAGGCATGTGCAAAGGCAATTAAGGATTTGATTAGCCTTTTCAACCAAGATAGTTATTCTTTGGATAAGATTAAGTCATTATATCACGAGATAAAAGAAGTTGGTCAAGTTGATCTGTACAAGTTGTGTACCAATTCCTCAAATTATCAAGAAGGTTTTATTAACTTTATTAATGGAATTAAAGAAGTTGATCTTCAGCCGGAATGGTGGGATGAATTGGAAGAGGAACTTGGACACCTGCAGTCAGAGATTGCTTTCCGTAGAGAAGAAGATGTACGTTCAGCTGTAATGTCGTTTTATATCAATAAGATTAAGAAACCAGAGCCAATGACATCCTCTGGTGGAATGGCAGCAGAACCTGAACCAGCCCCATCCCCTATACAGGCAAAGCCTGATGATATCAAAAAGGCTAAAACACTAGTTCGCGAACAAACGATGCCAAGCATGATGTGGCAGAAGGTTATTTTGGATTTAATAGAGGAACATCCAGAAGTATCTCAATTCCTCATATCGTATTTAGGTAGTTAAAGTCATTGAGTTATGGATTCAGCAGAGAAAATAAAAGTGTTTAAGTCCTTTGAGGATCTAACTCGCGAGATTATCCATGACAAGGATACTGGCGATATGCTGGCTCAGCGTTATGCCATCCGTTTTATTATGCTCAACAACTTTAATGAGTTTAAGAACTTGGCGAAGTTTATGGCTAATATTGGCGTAGAGGCATTAGATCTTGAAAACTTGATTGACGAAGGAGAGGATGACACATGGATTACTAAAGACATGCTAAAGTCTGCCATGAAATCATGCAGCTCGTCAACTTTTGTTTCTCCTTTCTCAGAACTGGTCCGTTTTTACAATGATGATGACTTCAGGGGATTTTTCAATGAGATTATGCTACTTGAGGACATTCAACATCCCAAGAAACGAATCTATGTGCCATTGATAGGATTGCAGAATCGTTTCACAGACTTTCTTAATCACTTTGCCCGCATACAGGAGAGTGCTCCAATTTGGCGATATGATGCAGCCCCCCAGTCTGTAGAGGTGTTTTTTACCAAATATAAAGATTTTAAATTGTCCAATGGAGAGACTCAATGTCAACTAAATACATTAAAAGATTGGTTGAAGTTTTGGAAGGTACAAGCACCTCAAGAACGCATAGTGTGTTGTTCTATTCCTATTGCGGCTAAATTTAAATATTCGAAGCCTGACAATATTTTCAATTTCGTTAAAATAAGCAGTCCTTATGAGTTCATGACTCAGTTCTTGGACCTGTCTTTCCCTTTTGATTATTCGGAAGTCGATAAATCATTTTGGAATGAGTTGTTGAACAGTCTGAAGAATATCAAGTTGTCATCGTTTAACTTTGATTCATTCACACGCTCTATATTTAATAAAGTCACGTTGACTGCATCTGACGTAATAGGAGAGTGGCTTAATCCGAATAATACTGCTTTCAGAAGATGGTTATTAAAGCAATATGTGTTACATACATCTTTCAAAGAAGACTTTCCATATGTAGCATTATGTATGGAAGGCGTTTCTGACCTGAACGACGAGAATCAGCTTCCCAATTATATAGCGACTCGTATTCTTTATGAAATGCCTACCAGTAAGAACAGAGAATCATTTGCTGAAGAACGTCGAAATATCATAGTAAACAATCGAGCCATCTTCCTTAATGCCATCACACATAACGAACAAGAATGGCTACTAGATAGAACAAAAGAGCTTTTTCAGCAAAACCAGGATTTGAAGGCTGCTATCGAAACATGTACTGGTGTGTTTGAATTTGAAAAGATCTTGTTAATGGGATGGTTCATTCACAACCCTAATAACAACAAAATAAGACAAGCAATTAAAAACATATATCCTGAATTCGCTGCATATATCACAACAACAAAACCGTCTCATTTCAGAGTTGAAAATACTTGGTGCATTGATTATTTCGAAGAATACAAGAAAGCCAAACTTCTCGACAAATACACTGAGGAGATAAGCCAATATATTGTTGAGAAAAATGAATCAGCTAAAACATTTTATAAGTGGTACTATGAGTTTGAGAATTCGCATAGTCTTTTAGCTGAAGTAAGTAGTAATGCCATATATAAACCAGACAAAGTTTATTGGATAGATGGCTTAGGGGCAGAGTTTTTGTCGTATATACTCTATCTTATTGACGCAGAACAGAGTAACATGAAAGTTGTTCGTTCACAGATTAGTCGTTCTGATGTACCCACATCTACCTATCATAATAGATTTGAAGGCGAGAACATTGTGAAGTTTGGTGCTTTAGACGAGTTAGGACATGACTCTCATTTTTATAAATACCTTTATACATTGAAGGATGAACTCAATGTTTTGAAAGGAATAATCCACGAGATTATTTGTAACAGTAAGAAGCAACCTTGCACTGTTGCCATTGTTTCTGATCATGGGTTAAGTTGTCTTTCTCGCAAAGCCCCATCAAAGAAATACGATGGCAAATTTGAGCATGAGGGACGCTATATCAAGACGAAAGAAGATGCTCTGTCTGACCCAGACTATTTGGTACACAAGAATGAGATAGATGAAGAGTATTACAAGGTTGCTCTTACTCATTCTTCATTGTCAAAAGCTCCAACGCATCAGGTGCATGGTGGGTGTACACCAGAAGAAGTGTTAGTGCCGTTTATTCTTCTTTCGAACAAGAACATACCAGGCAGCATTAAGTATGAAATTAAGCTGTCGTCTGATGAAGTAATGTTTTCTAATCCTGCTGTTTCTTTGACAGTTATCCCAGAACCAACAGGAGTTGTGCTAACATTTGAAGGTAAAATTTACAAGATGGATAGAGTTGGAACTCAGTGGACCACACTTCTTCAAGACGTCACAGAAGGGACTCACAGTATTGATATTAAACCAGAAGGCGCCCCAAGCCATCAATTTTCTATTAAGGTTGTAGGCTTGAGTGGTAATTCTGACATTAACGATATATTTGATTTATAATTATGAGTGCAATAGGAGATAAAATTAAACAAGTCTTTGGTTCTGCAGCCGTTTATAAGAACCCTGCAAACTATGACGTTTTCAGTGGCAGGAATCTTCCTTCTTTTGTAAAGGACTATCTGATATCCACACATATTGCTCCAGATGGATCTTTTAAGCGGGCAGAACTGACCAAGTTTTTGGATGCACATATTCCCAATGACAATAGTGCTATACGAGCTAGACTGCGTAGGGGCGAAACACTAACACTGCTTACTCGCTTTGTCGTTTCAACAAGTCTAGCTCAGAATAAAACCAGTTTTCAAATACCAGACATGGGCATTAAGGCATCAGATACGCTGATACCTGATTACCTTATTGAAGAATATCCTGATGATTTAATTGATGGTGAGAAATGGGGTATTATGAAGATTGTCTATATCCAACCACAGGATAAGGAAGCCGGACATGTGGAGATGGTAAAATTCAAACCTTTCCGTCCCATGCAAAAACTCGACATAAATTATATACGTCAATGTCGCTCCCAATTCACACTTGAAGAATGGGTGGATGTATTAATATCTGCAATGGAGTACACGCCTTCAGCATTTAAGAATATGACACAGAAACTTGAGTTCCTTACTCGCCTTCTTCCTTTTATTGAACCACGATTGAACCTAATCGAACTGGCCCCCAAAGGAACAGGTAAGAGTTATGTGTTTGGTAATTTGTCTAAGTTCGTCTGGCTTGTAAGTGGTGGAAAAGTGTCTCGTGCAAAACTTGTATACGATAAATCAACGAAGTCACCAGGCATCATGCGTTTTTACGATATGGTGGCTTTCGATGAGATACAAACAATCACGTTCTCAGACAATACAGAAATGCAGTCTTTTCTGAAAAATTATCTAGAATTTGGTAAAGCTACGATTGATAACTATGAATTCATGTCTGAATGTGGTTTAATGCTTTTGGGCAATATTTATTTGTCGGAAAACAACGAACCATTAAGCTACAAGTATTTCTCTGCATTGCCAGAAGTCTTTAAGGAGTCTGCGTTGCTTGATCGCTTTCATGGCATGATTGAAGGTTGGCTGTTGCCAAGAGTAAATGTTGATATGGCCTTACATGACTGGACGCTAAATGTCGAATTCTTCTCAGAAGTGCTTCACCAAATGAGAACTGAGTCTGTTTATTCACATATTGTTGATGCGGCAATAGAAGTTCCCAGTGGGGCTGACATGCGTCATACGAAAGCGGTGAAAAAAGTAGCAACAGCATACTTGAAACTTTTGTTCCCTCATGTGACATCTATAGAGCAATTAGATTTAGACGAGTTTAACGCTCTCTGCCTACAGCCAGCTATTCGTAGACGTGATATTGTTCGTCAACAATGTAGTAATATAGACGCTGAATCATCGTTCTCAAAGCCGATGCCAGCCTATACAATTATACAGCATTAATATTATGACAACTAAGGAAGAACTTGAATTGTTGTTGCAGATTATGCAAAAGCATGATTTACCAATGAGTCCTATTCTCGAATATGCTATTAAAGAGAAATTGCAGGGCAATATATATATTAAAGCGCCCCTAATGGATTTAATCGAGTCCGATTCTTCCAAATCTAACACATCTTATATTGAGATGTTTAGGAACTTATCTACAGGAGTCCAGAATGGCAAGAAACTGCCCCACAAAGCTGTATTGCTCTTGAGCGTTTTGGATCTAGTTGGCAACGGAACAATTAATAAAAACAAGATCGAGTTGAGCAAAACGATAGCAAATTCTTTTGCTTATACATGGGATTCTTTTCAATTAGGGAAAAAAATACCTTCTGTATGGATTCCATTTTGGTATATGAAGAGCGAGCCTTTTTGGCATTTCAAAGCGTCAACAGATGAAAGCATTTTGCAAAATCTATTAAGTTTTGCAGGACACCCAACGGTAGGCCAGATGCGAAATGTAATTGAATGTGCTTTTGTTGATGAGAAATTGTTTGAATTAATGCAAGACGCATGTGAACGCTCAGCATTGGCCGATGTATTAAAAGAAACCTATTTAAGATAGCAGAAATATGAAAGAAAGAGAGGAACTTGAGCTTATACTGAAACTCATTAGGAAATACAATCTACCATTGAGCCCTATTCTTGAATATGCTGTCAATGAAAAGATGGAAGAGTTTCCTGATATAGTCGAGACTATGCAGGAAGAAATAGTTGATTCAGACAACAATTCATTATTAACAAACAATGAAACAATAATAAAGGAAGAAGATAATAGTGAATCTATTTCTATTAATCAAGAAGATAAATCTTCTAAAGAATATAATATCCAAAATTATTTTAATAGATGTTCTATAATAGATAATCGAGGTGAGCAAGTCTTTTCGTCTGAAGGGCAGCTAGTAAAACTTAATCAGGTTTTTTATAGAGTCAATTATTCAGGTTCCTTAGTATCGATGAATATAATTCAAGATGATAATAAAGGAATGATTTCATTAGGTAGAAGAATTCTATCTGCTAAGAATCATTCTCCACTATTTACAAGCCTTGATGAAAGTAAATATTTGAAACAGTTTAAAGCAGTCAAGTACGATCCTAATTGCGATGAGTATTATGTACAAGTTGGCGATAGATGGTATGGTAGTTCTGGGTATTATGCTGATTTAGATGGATCTAAAACAATAAATACTGCCCTCCAGAATCAAACGGGATTTCATAACATGGAGATAAGCAAGTCTAAGGATGCTCCAGCTAAAGACGATAACAATGACTACTCCGATTTAGAGATTGAACATGTGTATTTAGATTCTCGAGGCAAAGTTATTGAGGAAAAGACTTCAAATGAAATAGTTTCTGAGGTTAATTCTACTACGGAAAGCAGAAAGGGGAAGCCTTGGACTCAGGAAGAAGAGGAACTTATGACACGTTATTTCCAACATGGAATAGAAACGGCAACTATTGCAGAAAAGTTAGGCCGTACTGAAGTGGCAATTAAGTTACGACTTGCAAAGCTTGGTCTGATAGAGTACACATACGGACAAGAAGAGCAAGAGTCAGTAAACGAAGATAAAATAAAGAAAGCTGAAGAAGATGAGTTTACTATAGAGAACTCTTTTACGAGATGTTCAATTATAAATAAATCTGGAGAAAGAGTTTTTTCTGCAGTGGGTAAACTTAAATATATAAATGGCAGATTGTATCGGCTGAATCAAAAGAACGAATGCTTCACGCTTAAGAGTATGCAATTCAATGGTGAAGTATGGATAAGGGGTGACAAAAAGATTGTTGCATACCCCCAAACTGAGCTGTATAGAATAATGGAATACGCTATTGACGACATAAATCGTGTAGAAGATATTGTTGATAGTCCTGTATTTGAGGATTGCAAATTGAAGGTAAAAGGCATTTGGTATAAGTATAATGGCGAATTGGCATCAGACACAAAGAAAGAAGTAAGAGATTCTAAAAAACGGGATAGTGACTTATCACGAGTTATTAAAAATCCACTGTATGCAGTAAGGAGACAAGCCATTCTTCGAGCAATGAGCTTCTTTAGATTCCCTGCAAAGATTAGGGATATTGCCAGGACGATAAGTAGAACAGCGTGGGGGCATACTATCAAGGAAGAAGATGTTGAAGATGTTATCGCAACCATGCCAGAGGTTGATTCTATAGATGGTGGATATGTTTTAAAAAAGAAAAAGTAAAATACGTTGTGACACAATGATTATTCTTAGATAGAAACGGTCTCAAAGCTAACAAATGAAGAATAGATAATTCATAAAGAAAGTTAAATAGAAGAGGGCGTCCTGCGATTTGGGACAGGTGGCTACTATATTTGCGCTGTGTAACTTATAAATTGTAGCGTTATGATTGAAAATTGGTTTTAGCTATTCTTTGGATTGCAGTCGCCATTAAGTATTGTTTGAAGTAAAGTTGTGGCTTATGAAGTATATACCTATTATATTTTTAGTGGTTCTACTCTTTGCTTGTGGCAATGGAAAAGAGGGAAAGAATAACGAGCCTTATGATGGAGGTCATGGGATTGGCATCGACACGGCTACGATCCATCAAATCGATATGATGGAAGATTCTGTTGATGGTAGGCGCTTCAATGGGCCACTACCTCCACCACCTCATGAGAAGGGCAGACCTCCCCATGAGCCTGATAATATGCGTGGCTTTGATCCTGCCTCTGAGGATGATATGGATGATAACGGCATGAGTCGTTATATGGAAAACAATGATGAAGAGGGGTGGGATTAAAAAAGCCCCGTCCTTCGCAGGAGGGGGCGAGACCTAATTGTTTATCCTAAATTTATTACTATGAAAAACACGGTGCAAAGGTAGGGCTTTTA
>JAEEGL011729119.1_pt1 | contig 13149 bp, 10 predicted proteins | sample 9134231 | NCBI WGS metagenome assembly JAEEGL01 (sample SAMN16246548, study PRJNA631951) | gut metagenome | biome: gut microbiome; feature: rumen; material: fiber-attached | host: Bos | place: Iran: Karaj | collected 2018-10
CGCAGGGACGAACTTGTTGAACAACTCCGCGAAGGTATTATTCCGCTTTCGCAGGCGGAAACCGAGGCGGCGCGTTTCGGTTATTATATCTCCGACCTCGCTGAAATGTACCAGTATCTTACCGATTACAATACCGCAAAATCCGTAGTCAGAGAAAACGATTTTGAATTGGTAATCAGTCAGTTGAAAAAATATTTAGGTGTTTTTGACTCTAAGATACAAAAGCCGGAGCCTAAACCGGAACCGAAGAAAGACTCTAAACCCAAAAAAGAACCTAAACCTGAACCCAAAAAAGAAGAATCTCAAAAAAAAGGCGGTTCTGTTTATGACGGTTTGACAAAAAGGCAGACTTCCTTGTTGCAAAAAAATATTAACTCCACTTATTATGCGTTTTTGGAGGACGAAAAAAATGACAATAACGGTTATGCGGCTAAGGATTTTTTAAAGAATGTAACGAAGCCGCTTCGTACTGACGGCGTTTATGACGAGGAAACTAAAAATGCTGTTATGGAGTTGCAACACTATCTTAACCGCAGACAAGTAGGTTGGTTGGAAATATCTTTGACGCTTGACGGAATTTACGGTCCTAAAACCGAAGACGCATACGACAAGTGGTCTAAAAAAGCAAATCCTAATGCTGATAAAAGAATTTTAGATAAATAAAAAAAGCGGCTTTTTAGCCGCTTTTTTATTATTCGATTGTATCGAAATGCGTGTATTGTCTTAATACTTCCGGAATTTCGATTTTGTCTGCTTTTTGATAGTTTTCCAAAATTGACGCTACAATTCTTGGAAGTGCAAGACCAGAGCCGTTAAGAGTATGACAGAGTTTGGTTTTCTTGTCGCCTTCTTCTCTGAAACGGAGTTTCAAACGGTTGGCTTGGAATGATTCAAAGTTAGAAACCGAACTTACTTCCAGCCATTTGCCCTGAGCAGCGCACCAAACTTCAAAATCGTAGGTCATCGCTGAGGTAAAACTCATATCGCCGCCGCAAAGACGGATGATACGGTAAGGAAGTTTTAATTTTTTCAACAAACCTTCAACGTGCAAAACCATCATATCCAAAGCGTTGTAACTTTTTTCAGGGTTGACGATTTGTACCAATTCTACTTTATCAAATTCGTGCAGACGGTTAAGACCTTTAACGTCTGAGCCGTAACTGCCCGCCTCGCGTCTAAAACACGGCGTATAAGCGCAATGTTTTATCGGGAGTTGTTTAGCATCGAGAATTTCGTCTCTGTAAATGTTTGTAACGGGTACTTCTGCCGTCGGAACAAGATACAAGTTGTCAACTTCGCAGTGATACATCTGACCTTCTTTGTCAGGAAGTTGTCCCGTGCCGAAACCAGATGCTTCGTTTACCAAAACAGGCGGTTCAACTTCTTGATAGCCGGATTTTTCGGCTTCGTCAAGGAAAAAGTTGATAAGTGCGCGTTGAAGTTTTGCGCCTTTGCCTTTATAAAGCGGAAAGCCAGCACCAGTTATTTTAACGCCGGTTTCAAAGTCGATAATGTCGTATTTTTTAGCCAAATCCCAGTGGCAAAGCGGTTGAAAACCTTCATAATTAGGATTTTCGCCGCCACGACGGATTTCTACGTTGTCTGCTGCACTTTTGCCCGGTGCAACAAGTTCGTAAGGAAGGTTAGGCAGCAAAACCAATGTGTCAAAAAGTTCTTTGTCAAGAGCCTGAAATTTATCTTCCTGCTCTTTGATAATAGTTTTGAGTTCTGTTGAACGTCCTTTTGCTACCTCTGCGCCTTGCTTGTCGCCGTTTTTGAAAAGTTCGCCGATTTTTTTTGCTAATCCGTTTTGTTCGGCTTTATTGTCTTCGAGTTGTTTTTGGATTTCGCGTTTTTCCTTGTCAAGGGCGACGATTTTTTCAACCGCCGGTCTTGCGTCGCGGTTTTTTATCGCCAAACGCTCAATCACAAATTCGGGATTCTCTACTATTGTCTTTACTAACAGCATGATGTACTTAATTATAAATAAAAACTCCCAAGAGATTTTTCTAAACGAAAAGCCGTCTCAGGAGTCGTTGTTTTTTTGTTCAATTAAATATTCATACGTTATTTGGCTTCAACGTTTTCAATTACGTTAACGTAACTTTTGTCTTTGCCTTTTATTTCAAATTTCACTACTCCGTTTGTGAGTGCAAAAAGAGTGTGGTCTTTGCCCATACCTACGTTTTTGCCCGGATAGTGCTGTGTGCCTCTTTGACGTACGATAATGTTTCCGGCGATAACTGCTTCGCCGCCGTATTTTTTAACGCCCAAACGTTTGCTGTGTGATTCGCGGCCGTTTCTCGAACTGCCGACACCTTTCTTATGTGCCATTTCTTTTACTAAGTTTTTGAGATTTTACAATAAATTTGTCTTAAAATTCTTATCGCCAAACTTTTAGAAATTAATATCTTCGATAAGAATCTGGGTTAAATACTGACGGTGTCCCCTCTTAACGGCGTAACCTTTTCTGCGTTTTTTGTGGAAAACGATAACTTTGTCGTCTTTGAGGTGTTTGAGAACTTTTGCGGAAACCTTTGCGCCTTCTACTTTCGGTGCGCCGATTTTAACATCGCCGTCGTTGTCAACCAAAAGAACGTTGTCGAAACTTACATTGCTGCCTTCTTCGTTTTTGAGGCGGTGAACATAAACTTTTCTGTCTTTTTCAACTTTGAATTGTTGACCTAAAATTTCTACTATTGCGTACATTTTTTGAAATTTTTGTGCCGGTAAGGCGGTAACTCTATAAAAGTCAATCACTTAAAATACCTCCCGACTGATTAATACTATTTTTTCGTGCGGCAAAATTACGCTTTTTTATTTTTATGACCAAATTTTTTGGATTTTTTTTATGACTTTTTTGTTTTGCTTAATGTTTTTTTAATATTGTTTTTTATTAAAATTTTATATATCTTTGGCACGGAATTTTTTTTCTTAAAGTTGATGTTATTGGAAATGAGAAAAAATATACTTTTAATATTTTTGATATTTGTGTTTTCGCAAGTTTTTGCACAGAAGCCGGTTGCGCAGTCTGAGGTGGACAGTTTGGAAAAAGCCCGTCGATTCAAAGTCTTGGGTAGTGCTTTTGCTGCAAAATGCAAGACAGACAGCATGTTTTTTTATTACAGCAAGGCTTTGGATATTTACAGACAAATCGGGGATACCGCCGGAATGTCTTCCGTAGTTACTTATATCGGTGTTGCTTACAAGGATTTGGGTTTTAAAAAATCTGCAAAAGGTTATTTCAGACGTGCCCTTCGTTATGATTCCCTCCAAAACGATTATCTAAAAATGGCTGTCGATTTTCAGCATTGGTCAGAGTTGACGGAAGATAAAAATGAGGCTGTCGGGTATTTAAAAAAGTCCATTGCTATATCGGATACTATTAAAGATAAAAATGCCGTAGATGTTAAGTCTCACGGTTATAAAAGTTTGGCAATGAGATTTTTGGAATTTGCATACGATAAAAATGACAAAACATACGCTGATAGTTGTGCAGAGTGTTTGAAAAAGTTGGAAAATTATGAATTTATTAAATATAGGGACAAATCGTATTTGGAAGTGCAACTTGTCCGCACGCGTTATTTGATTTTCATAGAAAAATACAAAGATGCGTTGGAAGTGCTTACGGCTGCCGACAAAAACTCCGACAGCGAAAAGTGGGACAAAATTTCGTTTGTGGAATATTACCGTCTGCTTTCCGAGGCTTATGAAAAAGCAGGCGATTACCGCAATGCCCTTGCAAATTACAAAATTTACGATTCGTGTCAGTCAAAAATCGTCTCGGACAGCGTAGTATCTGCTATGGTAAACTATAAGACGGAAAGGGTTTTGAAATACCGTCAGTATAAAACTTTGAAAGAAAAGGAGAGCCAGCGTATTATTTTGATTGTGGTTGTTGCAAGTCTTGTTTTGCTTTCGCTTGTTATCTTCTATATTATCAGAACTATAAGTATCAGAAGAAGAGCCGCAACAGCCATTGACCGTCAAAACGAGATGCTTGATACCCAACAGTCGGAAATCAATTCGCAGCGCAGTATAATTTCTCGTTATGGTCATGACGTGGAGTTTTTCAGTCAGCAACTTTACGATGCAATACACTATGCAGAAAGGATTCAGAAGGTAGCCAATTCGTCAACGGACGAATTCAAAAAACTTTTTCCTGATAGTTTCGTATATTATTCTCCGCGCGATATAGCAAGTGGTGATTTTTACCATGTTTTTGAGTGCGGAAAGTATTCTGTTCTTGTTGTGGGCGATTGTACGGGATACGGAGTTCAAGGTGCAATGCTTTCGTTGCTTTGTCTTTCGGAAATCGGACGTATATGCGCCTTAGAAAATGTTTCTCCCACAGGTGTGGTAGAAGGAATAAAGCATTATTTAAAATCTGTTTTGCCGGGAAATTCCGACGTTTCAAGCACAGACGGAATAGTTCTTAGCGTATTCTTTTTCGATTTTTCCGCTTTGGAACTCCGCTTTGCAGCCGTCAATCAAACCGCCTGCATATTACGTGACAGTGAAATAATAAGGCTCAAAGGCAATCATGTTTCTTTCGGCGGTGATCTTAACGGTAAGAGCATAGCGGAGCATACCGTTAAAATAAAAAAAGGCGATATGCTTTATGCTTTTACTGACGGTATCCTTTCGCAGCCGGGCGGCGGAGATGTCAACGACCGTAACGGTAAAAAATTCCTTACGGCTAATTTGGATAAAGTATTAAAAGAGGTTTGTTCAAAAGACGTTCAGGAGCAGTGCAATTCTATAAAGCAATGTATTACGGACTGGCGCAAAGGACGTCCGCAGATAGACGACATCACAATAGTAGGTGTAAGGGTGTAATAATTAAAAAATAAACGTCAAGGCTATGGTATCAGAGGTAGAAAAAGAAACAGCGGCAGAATATATTAACAAAGGACGGCCTGTATACTTTTCGTATGCACGCAACAGCAACAAGAATCCAGAATGGACACATATATCCGATTGTGTAGATGTATTGTTGAAGGAGTTTGATAAGCATAACATAGAGTACCGTGTTGACAAACGCGACATAGGTGCCGGTGATAAAATATCGGACTTTGAGCGCGAAATCGGCGGAAAAAGTGAAGTGGTGGTGATTGTCTTTTCTGACAAATATTTCCGCTCGCTTCATTGTATGTATGAGTTTGTGCAGATAAAGAAATCTTTGGCGGACAATCCGTCAAAACGTCTGCTCTGTATAAAGAGCGGCGATTTTAATCTTGCCGACATAAGGTATATTTTGGAACTTGAACGTTACTGGGGCGATCAGCGTCAGGACTACGAAGAGATTGAATATCACCGTTTGAGAAATCATTCAGGCACGGAGATAGCGGCTTTTGAAAACGGCTTTTACATGGACGAGGTTCGTAATTTGTATTCGTTTTTTAGTGCTATCAACTATTCGTATGCTACAAATGATGATTGGAGCGGATTTATCAAAGATATAAAGAAGTATTACACCAAGCCGACGGTTTCGCAACCGTTGCAATCAGAACCTCAGCCGCAAGCCGTACAACAATCCGTTCAGAGACCTAACTCGCAGCCAAATCCACAGCCTGTTGCTCAGTTGATTTCTCACCCGCAGCCTAACCGACAGCAATTTCAAACCACGGCAGTGCAACCGGTAAAAACACCGTTTCTGAAAAAAGTGCTTTACGGTGTTGTGGGTTTTATAGTATTTTGCATTGTGATAGGTGTGTGTAATACGGAGGAAAGTGATTATACTTCTTCGTATTCAACAAAATTTGTGTCAGCAGTTGAAGATTCAGAGGTAATATCAGATTATGAAAGACCACGACAGACAGATGTTGATTATTTGTATATATACAGGGTGAAAATTACAAATAAGTCAACCATAGTTTTTTGTAGGTACATCAATATTTATGAAGAAGATATAACATTTGCGACTCCTATTGTCTCTGATGCTACTTATTTACGAGCAGGCTCTAAGATTTTTAATCTTACGGACGTTTCTTCACTTGATGAGGGTGTACCGGTTTTAGAGCCGGGGGCTTATGCGGAGTTTGTTTTATATTTTCCTCCGTTGCCTAATTCTGTCAAAGAATTTGTCTTCATATTAGAAGACGGCACAAAAAAGGAGGTTATACTCAGATAGTCCTCTAACCGTTTTTTTGAAAAATTGCTTTTGGAAGTTATCAAAAAAATAACTACCTTTGCACCCCGAAATAACGAATGAATAGATGGGAAAATTTTTCGGAAAAACTTGGTGGGGCGAGCGTTGGCTCAACGCACTTTCAGGTATAGACTTATCAAACCGTATACCGAGAGGTTCGTCCTATGCAAAAAGCGGAAAGGTTAAAAGCCTAAAAATCAGCGGAAACAAAATTTCTGCTGTTGTGCAAGGTACATGGAATTATTTTGTTGATATAGAAATTCCCGAATTTGACGAAGTACGGTTTGAGAATTTTATCAATCGTTTAAGAGAAAAACCTGCTGTTATTTCAAAACTTTTGAATAGGGAACTCGACCCGGAAATTCTTGAAATTGCTCAAAAGTCGGGATTAAAAGTTTTTCCGGGGAAGTGGAGCGATATAAAAATGCACTGCGATTGTCCTGACCATGCTGTCCCTTGCAAACACCTTGCGGCTGTTATTTACACGATAAGTCGCGAAATTGATAACAATCCTTTTATGGTTTTCAAACTTCACGGCGTAGATTTGATTGATGAACTCAAAAAACGCGGTGTAGCACTTGATGCTGAAACCCTTATCGAAGTTCCGGATTCCGAGACTATTTTTGAAAAGGATAAAAAGCCTTCCTTAGCCGAAGAATTTTTCCGTGTGGATTTTTCTGTTATTAACGATAATATTCAGGCTATTGGTAACATTCTGCCGAAAGAGACACCTTTTTATCCGACAGCCGGTTTTTACAAGAAATATAATTCTGAAATCCTGTATATTGCTAAGACTGCAAGACTGATTTTGTGTAAAAAATCTGATTTCTTTGAGCGGCTTTGTAAAACTGCTAAAAGCAACTTTGACGTTAAAATTACTAACGATACCGAATTTCAGATATTTGCAGATTCTGATTTTAATTTTTTTGTTGCAGAAAAAGATACTGAAAAAACTTGGCCATTAGAAGAAATTTTGTATCAGGTTTTTTCTATTCCGCAGGATTACATAACAGATTTTTCACCGTCGGTAATCGCTATTAATCAAATTATTATCTGCGCTTTGTATCTTTTGGCGAGTGGAAATTTTGCTCCTGCTGTTTTCAAAAACTACGCTAAAAACTATTTCGCGGTATGGTTCGGGACAAAAATTGACCCTTCTGTGGAAGTTGTTTTTAGCAGTCTCGAAAAAATAGTTCCTTCGGATTTGTTTGTTGTCAAACCTGTTAAAGCCCGAAAATATTTTCCTGTAAAACATCGTGCGGGGCTTGCTGTTTCGGCGGTTATCGGCTTTTTGGTTTCTAAAATTGCGCGGGTAAATAGTGATGATAAAATTTTAGAATTTCTTTTCCATAAAAAAATAGAGCGTTTTGTCTCTCCGGGCGAAAAGGAAATTCCCGGTAGTATCAAGGCTTGGACTGACAGACTCTTCTTTAACACCGGTGAATATGGGTTTCAAGTGGTTGTAACGGAGACAAATAGGGATTCTTTCAATCTTGAACTTGCTGTCGGTATAAAGAAAGATACTGTTATATTGCGGGAGATATTGACGTTAAAAAAATACGATGGCGAAAAATTTAAGATTCTCAAAGAACTTTCTTTGATTTCTACGTTTTTGAACGGTTATGAAAAATACATAAATTCAGAAGCATCAGAGCCGATGGTTTATACTTTGGAGAGTTTGTCAGAATTTTTATTTTCGATTGCACCGTCTTTGAAACTCCTTGGCGTACAAATTATGCTGCCAAAGTCTTTGAAAAATTTGGCACGTCCGAGGGTTACAATGAAAATTTCCGCACAGCAAAGTAAATCAAAAAGTTATATTCGTCTTGACGACCTTTTGAATTTTGACTGGCAAATAGCCTTGGGCGACAATAACATAAGTTATGAGGATTTTTTGAAACTTTATTCAAAGGCGAGCGGACTTGTGAAAATCAAGCAGAGTTATTTTTACATCAACGAGTCCGATATAGAACGCATAAAAAAAGTCGTTGACGCAAAAACGGGTTTTTCAAAAGCACAGATTTTGCAGACGGCTTTGTCTGAAACCTTTGATAATATGCCGGTTGAACTCAACAAAGAGGCAAAAGAATTAATTAAAAAGATTAAGAATTTTCCGGAAATTCCCGTGCCGGAAAATATTCACGCCGTTTTGCGTCCTTATCAGCAAAGAGGATACGAATGGCTTTGTAAAAATACGAATCTTGGTTTCGGCAGTATTTTGGCTGACGACATGGGCCTTGGAAAAACGCTTCAAACGGTTGCTTTTTTGCAAAATTTGAAAAATGCAGGCGCGTTAAAAAAGAAAAAAGCCTTGGTTGTAGTGCCTACGGGACTCATTTCAAACTGGCAAAACGAGGTTGCAAAATTTGCTCCCGAAATGACCGTTTTCACTTATCACGGTATTGATAGGGACATCAAAAAATTTGACACCGATGTTTTTTTGACAACTTACGGCGTAATGCGCTCCGATGTTGACAAACTGAAAAAACTCAAATGGGCTGTTATGGTTATTGATGAGGCGCAAAATATTAAGAATCAGACGACAGCACAGACTAAGGCGGCTGTTTCGCTTTTGGCCGATACCAAAATTGCGCTTTCGGGTACGCCGGTCGAAAACCGTTTGTCAGAGTTTTGGAGCATTATGAATTTTGTTAACGCGGGTTATTTCGGTTCGCTGAAAAAGTTTTCGGAAAATTATGCAAATCCTATTCAAAACCTTGGCGACAAGGCTTGTGCAGAGCGTTTGAAAAAATCTGCCGCGCCGTTTATGATGCGCCGTTTAAAAACCGACAAGACAATTATCAACGACCTTCCCGACAAGGTGGAGCAGAATGAGTTTGCGCAACTCACCGCTCAGCAGGCGGCTGTTTACGAAAGTACTCTTCAAGAGGCGATGACGGCGATAAAAGGTATAGAACAGACTGATTCTCAGTCGCTTTTTAAACGTCAGGGTTTGATTCTTCAAATGATTTTGGCTCTCAAACAAATTTGTAATCATCCTGCGCTGTTTCTTAAAAACAAGGATTTTAATCCCGGACTTTCGGGCAAGGCTGAGATGTTTCTTTCGCTTGTCAGCAACATAATAGAAAGCGGTCAAAAGGCGATTGTTTTCACACAGTTTAAGGAAATGGGCGACATTCTCTCTGAAATGGTTTTTCAGCAGACAGGAAAGCGACCGCTCTTTTTGCACGGCGGTTGCACGGTAGAGCAGAGAAAACAAATGGTGGAAAAGTTTCAGAGGCAACATCAGCATCAGATTTTTATCCTTTCGCTCAAAGCAGCGGGTACGGGTCTTAATCTTACGGCTGCAAGTCATGTTATTCATTATGATTTGTGGTGGAATCCGGCAGTGGAGGCGCAGGCAACCGACCGCGCTTACCGTATCGGTCAACATCAAAACGTTATGGTTCACCGCTTTATAACGCAGAATACGTTTGAGGAAAAAATCGACAAAATGATTCAGGACAAAAAAATTCTTGCTGATATGACCGTAGCCTCAGGCGAAAGTTGGATTGGAAAACTTACTAACAAACAGTTGGAAGAGTTGTTCTAAAAAAGTTTTGCTGTTAACAAATTTTAACACGTTTTTTGAAACCTTTTTTTATTTTTTACGTATATACTTATTATAAGGTTGCAAAAAAAAGAGAGGTCAATACAAAAAATGTGAAAAATGAATTCATTATTGCACAAAATTTGCAACTTGATAAAGAAAAATATGTTTAACTAAAAAAATTACGGAGGAGATGCCTATAAGATGAGAGCTACGCTTTAAAACTTAAAACATCATTGAATATGGACTATAAGAACATGAAAGACCAGGAGCTTGTTGATATGTTTATATTAACGGGTAATAATGATTGCATCAAGGAATTGGTAGAGCGTTATAAGAGTAAGATATACACTTACATTTTGTTGAACGTTAAAGACAGCGAATTGGCTGGTGATATTTTTCAAGAAACGTTCATTAAGGTGATAAAGTCGCTTAAAAAAGGCAGGTATATGGAAAAGGGCATTTTTATGTCATGGGTAGTAAGAATAGCACATAACCTGATAGTAGACCATTACCGTAAGGATAGACACATGAAGTTGACTTCTACCGACCAAACAGATGCAGATATTTTCAACAGCAAAAAATTTGCAGACAAAAATGTTGAAGATATAATGGTACAAAGTCGTATAGAGTTTGAAGTTAGACAGCTCATTAACGAACTCCCGAAAGATCAAAAGGAAGTGATATTGCTCAGACATTACGGAGAGATGAGTTTCAAAGAGATTGCTGACCAAACGGGCGTTAGTATTAATACTGCACTTGGCCGTATGCGTTATGCATTAATTAATTTGAGAAAAATGATTGAGGACAGAAATCTCCGTCTGTATGCTTGAACCCACTTAAAGACGAGGATTAAGAAAGGGTAAAAACAATTTATTACTTCTAATTTTAGGAAATTAAAATGCCGGATTCTTTTTTCGCATCGAAAAGAGTCCGGCTTTTTTTTGTTTGAAAAATTTGATAAAACGAATATATTTTGTTAAATTTGCCGCTTATAAAATCGGATTAATAATATGCAAAAAGACATTCAGAATGCGGTTCGGGCGTTGAGCGAAGGTAAAATAATTTTGTACCCTACCGATACGGTATGGGGGCTCGGCTGCGATGCCACCGATGAAAAGGCGGTTGAAAAAATTTTTGAAATAAAACACCGCACGGCAACAAAAAGCCTTATCGTTTTGGTTAGCAACTTCCTTATGTTGAGGGAATATGTTGCGGAAGTGCCTTTCCGCGCCGTGGAACTTATGGATGAGGCTACGGGACCGCTTACCGTTATATATCCCGAATCAAAAAATCTTGCTAAAAATCTTTTGGCTCAGGACGGTTCGGTAGGTATACGTATTCCTGATGACGCTTTTTGTAAAAGCCTTATTTCCGCTTACGGCAAACCGATAGTTTCGACCTCGGCAAACATAAGCGGCGAAAAGCCGACAAGTATTTTCAAAAATCTTTCTGTCGAAATTATAAAGGCATCAGATTATGTTGTCTCTTACCGTCAGGAGGACGAAACAGTTGCAGAACCTTCAAGTATAATCAAAGTCAGCAATGACGGCAGTGTCATAAAAATCCGTTAAAAAAAAGATATGTACAACAAAGACGAATATAAGGCTCTCGAAAAAAGATTGTGGGAGTTGAGGAGGCATCTTTGACATTGAGGGCAAAAAAAAGGAAACCGCTCAAAAACAACTCAAAACCGAAGAAGACGGTTTTTGGGATGATGCGAAGGCCGCTGAAAAATTTTTAAGAGAAATAGCCTCCGTAAAAAAGTGGGTTACGGATTTTGAGGCTACGGAAAACGCTTTCAAAGATTTGCAGGTTTTGGCAGAGTTTGCCGAGGCTGGCGATGATCCGGGCGAAGATTATGATGCTCAGTTCAAAGTTGTACTTGCAAAAATTGAAGACCTCGAATTTAAAAATATGCTTGGCGACGAAGAGGATTCTTTTGACGCTATTCTGAAAATCAATGCCGGCGCAGGTGGTACCGAGTCAAACGACTGGGCTTCTATGCTTATGCGTATGTACAGTCGTTGGGCGGAGGATAACGGTTATAAAGTTACGGTTACAAATTATCTTGAAGGTGAAGACGCGGGTATCAAGACGGTTTCGTTGCAAATCTCCGGCGAATACGCTTTCGGCTGGTTAAAAGGCGAAAACGGAGTCCATAGACTTGTAAGAATATCGCCTTTCAACGCTCAGGGAAAACGTCAGACAACTTTTGCATCGGTTTTCGTAGTGCCGCTTGTGAGCGATGATATTGAAATCACTATCAATCCCGCTGACCTTGAATGGGATACTTTTCGCTCTTCCGGCGCAGGCGGTCAAAACGTCAACAAAGTGGAAACGGGAGTTCGTGTTAAGCATATTCCGTCGGGAATCGTCGTAGAAAATACCGAAAGCCGCTCTCAGGGACAAAACCGTGAAAACGCTCTCAGAATTCTTAAATCCCATCTTTACGAAATAGAAATGAACAAAAAGCGGGAAAAACAAGCCGAAATCGAAGGCAAAAAGAAGAAAATAGAGTGGGGGAGTCAAATACGCAGTTACGTTATGCACCCTTACAAAATGGTAAAAGACCTCAGAACGGGAATCGAAACATCGGACGTTCAAGGCGTTATGGACGGACAATTGAACGAATTTTTGAAAGGTTTTTTGATGCAGTACGGTGCTGAATAATGTTAAAATTAAAATTTTGCAATTTATGAAACTATTTCTTTTGAAAGCCGCGTTGTTGTTTTTGGTTTGTATAGAAATGTCGTGTGCAAAAACTGAACGTGGGGATTCTGTTTTTAATATAAAAGTGTTAGTCAATGACGGTAAGACTGCGTTGGCGTATAAAAAAATATATTGCGTAAGTGAAGTCTCAAAAGATGTTCAACGCTATTCAATATATAGCGAAGTAACTGACAATATGGGCGTTGCAACGTTTCATATACCTGCAAGAACGATTGCCGTCGGTTACAAGGATGAGTACGGAAGCCAATCTGTTTGTGATTGTCAGGCGTTTTTTGAGTTGCTGTACAACGACGACATTTATTACACAAAATTTTATGTACAGCATATTGATATCAATGAGGAAAGGGAATATGATTATAGTTTAGAGATTAATACTCAACAAAAACCTCCTTTGATTGAGGAATAAAAAAATGCGGATTTTCTTTTAAAAAAATCCGCATTTTTATTTTACCTTAATCCGCTTATCAGTGAGGCGTACATTTTCAGTGAATCAGAATTTTTACATTCAACGCCGTCGCGGAAACATTTGTAAATCTTGTTGTCTTTTAGGTAAACAGTTTCCAAAAAGTTGGAATCTACGTCCAAAACCCTTTCCCTTGACAAAAGCAGCGGCTGGGAATCTTTGTAATAAATGTCAATGTCCTCTTTCAAAGAGTCGCCGATCAGAGATATTCTTACGGTGTCTTTGTCAAGAACGCTGATTACGGTTTTGACG
>JAEEGL012926918.1_pt1 | contig 13149 bp, 11 predicted proteins | sample 9134231 | NCBI WGS metagenome assembly JAEEGL01 (sample SAMN16246548, study PRJNA631951) | gut metagenome | biome: gut microbiome; feature: rumen; material: fiber-attached | host: Bos | place: Iran: Karaj | collected 2018-10
AGCGATGACGAGATCATCCAGTTCGGTCCCACGCCGGACGCCGGGCATTCGCTGCTCGACGCGGATATCCGTGTCTGCACATCGGACATCAACGGCTTTTTGAAAGGCGGCTTTCTGGAGGTCGCCTCTTTTTCGCTGGCGGAGCGGCTGAAGGCGGCAAAGCCGGAGGAGATCGTCTCCCGCGCGCGCAAAGAACTCGGCAAAGGCGGGTATGATATCCTCAAGAACAACTGCGAGCACTTCGCCAACGGCTGCGTGTTCGGGACAAAATCGAGCGAGCAGGTGGACAGCGTGCGCGCGTTCTGGCAGAACGTGCCGGTGCTCGACGTGTATGTGGCGGTACAGCCGCAGTCGGTCGCCTATGTGCCGGTCGAGCCGACGGAACGGCAGAAGGAGCTGGACGAAACGCGAAACGACGCGCTCAAAGCGCAGCGCTTCTTCGTCTGGCGCGTGCTGTGCGCGGGGCTGAACCGGAGTCTGGGGCTCGACGCGGGCAGAGCTCGTCTTCGCCGGAACGAAAACCGGAAGTGGATCGCCGACGGCTGCGAGGTTTCGCTATCGCACTGCAAAGGCGCGGTTTGCGCCGCCGTATCCAAGCGTCCGGTGGGCGTGGACATCGAGCCCGCGGACGATCCGCGCTATCGCGAAGCGCTGATCGACCGGATCGCGACCGACGCGGAAAAGCAGATGATCGCTGCGCTTCCGGTCGGCGAGGGACTTGCCAAGCTGTGGACGCGCAAGGAAGCGGCGTTCAAGCGCGAAGGCGGCGCGCAGTTTGTGCCGGAGCGCACGGACGCGACGGACAAGGCGATCCGCACGGTCCGCATCCGGCTTGACCGGGACTACATCGTATCGGTCGCGGGAGAGAACCCCGGAAATCTGCGCATCTACGAGGTTTCGGGGACGGAGGAGCTGCACGCGGCGCGGCGCACCGATTTCGAGCCGTTTTAACGCATAGCGGCGGCGGCTTGTGCGCATCCTAAACGCATGAAGCATGCGATCCGCAACCTGTTGCAATTTGATACGCCGTACCGGCGGTTTGAGCTTACGGAGACGGAGTCGGAAGGGACTCCGTCCTTTTTTGCGCAAAGACGCGCGAGACGCGCGCGGATCGAACCGGTGCGCGGCACGCTGTCAAGGCGGCTCAATGCAAACCGCAAAACGCTGTATGCGCTGTTTCACGGCGCGGACAACACCGATCTGATCCTCAAAGCGTTCCGCATCGGCGGTTCCCGCGAGGCGCTCGCCGCGTCGCTCAACGGCATGGCGGACGAAACGAAGATCGGCGATTTCATTCTGCGCCCGTGTCACCGCGCGGCGGCGGACGCGCCGAAGCACGGCGTCATTCCGTATCTGACCGAGAGCGTACTGACCATGTCGGAGACCGAATGCAGCGCTGACTGGCAGACGGTCGTGACCGCGATCACCGAGGGACGCACCGCGATCCTCGTGGACGGCGAGACGCAGGCGATTCTGTGCGATACGCGCGGGTTTGTGTCGCGCCCGGTCGAAAAGCCGCAGAACGAGATGACGATCCTCGGTCCCAAGGAGGCGTTCACCGAGAACATCCGCACCAACGTCACGCTGCTGCGCCGCATTCTCAAGCGCCCCGATTTCGTCTGCAAGTTCCGCAGCTCGGGCGGCACGAACCGCACCGTGCTCGCGCTTGCGTATCTGGACGGGACCATCCGCCCCGAACTGCTCCGCGAGGCGGAGCGGCGGCTCGACGCGATCCGCACGGACGGCGCGCTGTCGGTCGGGCGCATCGAACAGCTGATCGAGGACTATACCTATCTGCCGACGCCGCAGATGCTCAAAACCGAGCGCCCGGACCGCGCCGCCCGCGCGATCCTCGACGGCCGGCTCGTTCTGCTTGTCGAGGGCAGTCCGCTTGCGGGCGTGCTGCCGATCACGCTGCAGGCGATCATGGAGAGCGGCGAGGATGCCGACATGCGGCAGCCGGTCGGCACGGTCGTGCGGTGTATCCGGATGCTCGGCGCGGCGCTTTCGGTCTGGCTGCCCGCCTATTTCCTTGCGCTTGCGCTGCACCATCCGGGACAGCTTTCGAGCGAGATCCTCGAGACGGTGATCGCTTCGCGCGCCATGGTCTTTCTGCCGCTGTCCGTGGAAATGATCTTTCTGCTGCTCGTCTTTCAGCTGGTGCGCGAAGCGGGACTGCGCGTGCCCGGCGCGATCGGGCAGGCGATCGGCATCATCGGCGGACTGCTGCTGGGGCAGGCGGCGGTCTCGGCAAACATCGTGTCGACCGTCGTGCTGATCATCGTTGCGCTCACGGGGCTCGGCAACTTCGCGATCCCCGATTACAGCGCGCAGGTCGCGATCGCATACGACCGGATTCTGCTCTGCCTTGCGGCAAGCGCGGCCGGGCTGCTGGGCATCACCGTTGCGGGCATGGGCATTCTTGCGGTGCTCTGCACGCTGAAATCGTTCGGCGTGCCGTTTCTGACGCCGTTCGCGCCGGTCACAAAGCGCAGCGACGGACTGCTGATTCGAAAGCGCATCCGTAACCGCGCGGCGCCTTCGGACTGGAGCAATCCAAAAAGGAGGCGCGCATGAACCTTCGCATCGGCAGATTCGGGCAGCAGGAGAGCGCGGCGGCGGTGTGGATCGCGTCGTTTGCGAGCGGCTGCTTTGCGCTCGACAACCGCACGCTGTTCGAAAACGGCAACAGCGCCGTGCTGACGTACGCGCTTGCGTCGCTTGGTTCGCTGCTGCTGTTTCTGTGTACGGTCCGCGCGATCCGAAGGCGCGGCGGCACGGACCTGTCTGCGCTGATCGGGCGCTCGCGGTTCAAAGCGGCGCTCGCGCCTGCGGTGATCCTGTCGCTTCTGCTTTCGGCGATGCAGCCGCAGCAGCAGTACCTGTTGACGATCACGCAGTATGTGTTCGTCGACGCAAAGCAGATCAGCGTCTGCTTCTACATTTTACCGTGTCTCGCGCTTCTGTCGATGCTCGGCGCCGAAACGCTCGTGCGCATGGCGCGTGTGCTGCTGCCGGTCCTGCTGCTGTCGATCCTTGCCGCGTGGCTGATCGGCATTTCGCAGTATCGCGTCTACCGCCTGTTTCCGGTCCCTCTGAAGCAGCCGCAAAAGCTGCTGACGGACACGGCGAGCGCACTGCATCGCGCGTTTTCGCCGTATCTTGCCCTGCTGTGCATCGGCGAAGGGACGCAGAACACGCGCGCGCTGCGCCGCGCGGGCTGTATCGGCGGCGCCTTAGGCGCGGCAACGGTGCTCGCAATGCTATTCGGACTGTCGCTCAGCTTTTCCTACGCCATGCTTGCCGACATGCCGTCGCCGTTCTACCGGATGCTGGTCGAAGCGCGCACGGAGAATCCGACGCTGCGGCTCGACCGCGCCGCGCTCTTTCTGTGGATGAGCGGCGCGCTGCTCTCCTCGGCGCTGTATCTGTATGCGGCGGGCGTGCTGCTGTGCAAAACGTTCGGCGTGCGCGACGTGCGCCCGGTTGCGTGCGGGCTGAGCATGCTTTCGGTCACGACGATTCTGGTGCTCTATTACGACACGGAGGCGACCGTGCGGATCCTGCGGATCCTGTATCGCGACGGCTGGCTGCTCGCCGTCGTGCCGCTGCCGCTGCTGTGCATGCGGGGAAGGGAGGGAACGGTATGCGGCGCCTGCTGCTGACGCTTCTGTCCGTGCTGCTTTGCACGGGCTGCATGCATTCGAAACATCTGGACGAATACGCGTATGTGCTGAACGTAGGCGTGGAGCGCGGCACGACGATGCCGTATCTCGTCACCTTTGTGGTGTCGGCGCCGGGAACCGGATCCGACAAGACCGAGGTCAAGAACGTCGTGATCAGCGCCGAAGCACGGTCGTTTTCGGAGGCGGCGGAAACGCTGAACGCCGCGTATCCGAGCCGTCTCAGCTTTTCGCGCGCTTCGCTGCTGCTGCTCTCGGAAGCGCTGGTACGCGAGGGCGGGCAGAGCGATTTTCTGGACTTCTCGTTCGGCAAGCCCGATCTGTGGCCGAACCTGAGGGTGATGGTGTCCGCCGCGCCGGTGCGCGAGACGTTCGAGGGCTGGATCGACGAGGAGGACCCGAGTCTGCGCAAGATCAAAACCTCGGTCGGCGAACTGTCGAAGCGCTCGGGGATCCTCTCCGACGTCGGCTACAGCGTGTATCTCGAATGCGTGCGCGACGGCAGGATCGACGCGATCCTTGCGTATGCGGGCAAAAACGACTGGACGCTTCGCGAGGACATGGCGGGCGGCAGCGCGTATCCCTATCTCGGCGGTTCGCTGCTCGTTTCGAGCGAGCTCGAAACCACGATGGCGGGCAGCGCGGTGTTCGACGGCGACCGGATGGTCGGCGTGCTCGACGGACAGCACACGATGGCGGTGCTGATGGTCAACGGCGCGTTTCGAAGCGGCGAGCGGCTGTGTACGCTGCCGGACGGGCAGACGATGAGCGTGCGGCTTTACCGCGTGCGAAAGCCGCGCATCCGGCTGATGCGGGATCGCGCGGAGGCGGAGCTCTTTTTGGAAGCCGATCCGGTGGAGCCGCAGACGGTGCCGATGACGAGCGAGGAGCTGAAAACGTTTCTCGAAACGGATCTGGGCGACATGCTGACGCGCGTGTTCCTCGCGCTGCAGCGCGCGGGAAGCGACGCGATGGGCTTCGGGCGGTTCGCCGCGAAGCGATTTCTGACCGCGGAGGAATGGGAGGCATACGACTGGAAGGCGGCGTACCGCACGCTGAACGTTTCGTTTACGGTGCACGTCAAGCTTGCCCACAACCCGCAAGAGCCGATTCTGGAGTGAAGATGATCTGGTTTCTCGGTCTGGAACTGCTGCCGGTCGGATACTGCATCCTGTATCTTCGGCACAGCATCCGTCAAAAACGATATGCGCAGACGGCTGCGGTCGCGGCGCTCATACTGCCGATGCTGACGGCGCTTGCGCTGCTGCTGTGGGAGTTCTTCGCGCTGCCGTAACAAAAAAGGACCGTCCGCTGCGGACGGTCCCCTGTCTCGGTCGGTTCAGTGGATGGTGCCGGGAATGCGCACGACCGCGTTCATGATGTGGTCGTGCAGAAGCTTCGTGGCGCTGTCCACATCCCTGCGTTTGCAGGCGGCAAGGATCTCTTCGTGTTCGTCGGCGGAGAATGCGCGCGAGGATTCGTCGCTGTAGAATCCGCTTCTCAGATAGCGGTCGATGTTTGCGTGGATGATCTCCATCAGCATGTCCGCAAACGGGTTTTCCGCGCGGGCGGCGAGCGCGTCGTGGAATTCCGAGTTGAGCACTTCGGATTCCATCAGATCGGTCGCTTCGCGCTGTTCTGCGATCAGACGCTCGAGCTTTTCAAAATCTTCGTCCGTCATGCGGGGGATGGCTACCGCGAGCGTTGCGGTCGAGATCGCGGCGCGAACCTGCATGATGTTGATCAGCATCTCGCGCGAGAGCTCGGTGACCGTTGCACCGCGATTCGGATGGATCGTGACAAGCCGCTGCGCCTCCAGCTGGCGAAGCGCTTCGCGCACCGGGATGTGGCTGACGTTGAGCGCGGCGGAGATCTCATCCTGTTTTAACTGCATGCCTCCGGGCAATGTGCCGTTTACAATACCGGTACGAAGAACGCGGTAAACCCATTCCTGTGTGCCGTATCCGTCTCGGTTCCCGACTGTTGATGCAAGTGCCTTATAATCCATATTCCCTCTCCGTATTTTTTGATATTCGGTGAACATCACACCGTTCTTACTATTAATATAATATAAAATCGACGTTTCGTCAACAGATGTTTTCAGCAAAATTTTCGGTTTTTCAAAAAATCGGGAAGAAGAGCGAGGGATGCACCACGGAAATCCAGCGCGTCTCGCTCGGACGCCCCTCGAGATTCTCGCCGTTTTTGCACAGCACGGGGTGGACGGGGACCACGTAGTATCCGAAACTGCCGTTGAGCGCGCCGACCGGATCATAGAGCGTCACCGGAAAGCTCGCGTTTTCGACGGTGGCGAGCAGGATCCCGAATCCGCTTGCGTCCACGCGGTACACGCGATAGCGCATGTAGCGCGACGGCGGGGTGAAGGTGATCTCGGCGGCGTCGTTTGCAAGCGTCACACAAAGGTCGCTTGGCGGTTCGGGGACCTGCCAGTATTCGGAATACACGACGGGCTCGGTCCCTTTGACGAAATATTCGGAGACGACGGCGTCCTTCGGCGTCAGACTCGTGGCGCGCACGGCGGCGTGCTCGTTGTTCAGCGTCGTTTTATCGAGCAGCACCTGGATCACGTCGTCCGGCGCTTCGAAGACCGGCGGCGTGCGCTCGCGATACAGTTCCGAAAAGATCTCCTGCATCAGCATGGCGGGGTAGGAGCCGCCGCCGCAGTCAGGTGGCAGACAGCGCCCGTCCGTCGCGTCGTCAAAGCCCATCCACACAACGGCGGCATAGTCCGGATTGAAGCAGGCGAGCCAGATGTCGCGGTTGCCGGTCTCGTCGCCGACGGTGCCGGTTTTTGCGGCAAGCTCCATCGGCAGCGCGCTGAGCAGCTTTGCCGTGCCCTGTTCGGCGACGCTTTTGAGAAGCGAGGTCAGAATGAACGCGTTGCCGCTCGAAAGCACGCGCATTTCGCGTGCGGGACGCCGGTAGAGCTCGCAGCCGGCGCGGTCCAGTATCCGCGTGATCACAAACGGTTCGCGATAGATCCCGCCGTCCGCGACCGCCGCATACGCGCCGCAGAGCCGGTATGGCGAAACGCCGTAGGTAAAGCCGCCGAGCGCAAGCGTCAGCGAATCGTCGCGCACGTCAAAAGGGATCCCGAACCGCGCGGCAAACGTCTTGCAGGTTTCGACGCCGAGCGTTCGAAACAGCGACACGGCGGGCAGGTTCAGCGACCGCGTGACCGCGTCGCGCATCGTGACCCAGCCGGAATAGTGCCCGGACGCATTGTGCGGCGTGTAGTCGCCGAACTCGGTCGCCTCGTCCAGCAGCATCGATGCGGCGGTGTAGCCCGCTTCCAGCGCCGGCGCATAGACGAGGATCGGCTTGATCGCGCTGCCCGGCTGCCGCCGGATGCGCGTGGCGCGGTTGAACGCCAGCGCGTTCTTCTGGTCGCGCCCGCCGACGATCGCGCTGACGCCGCCGGTCCTCGCATCGATCAGAACCACGGCGCCCTCGCAGGACTCCTCACCGTAGCGCGGGAAGTATGCGTCGTTCAAAAACGCCGTTTCCGCGATCGACTGCGCGCGCGGGTCCATCGCGGTTTCGATCGTGTAGCCGCCGCTCAGCAGCGCGGGAAGATCACAGCCGAGCAGCTTCACCGCCTCGGTCAGCACGAGATCGACGTAGTATCCGTGCTTCTGCTTCTGCGCGTCCGAAATCAGCGCCAGCGGCTCGCGCTTTGCCTGCGCCGCCTGCGCTTCGGAGATCATGCCGTATTCCGTCATCAGATCGAGGATCACGCCGCGCCGTCCCACGGACGCCTCGGGACGCAGGTGCGGCGCGTAGGTCGCGGGCGATTTCAGAACGCCCGCCAAAAGCGCGCTCTGGGCGAGCGTCAGCTCGTGCGCGTGCACGCCGAAGTATCCCTCCGCCGCCGCTTCGATGCCGTAGTAGCCGCCGCCGAAGTAGACGCGGTTAAGGTAGCAGGAGAGGATCTCCTCCTTGGTGAGCATCTGCTCGAGCCGGTAGGACAGGATCGCCTCGTCCACCTTGCGGTCGAGCGTTTTGACAGCGGACAGATGCGTCAGCTTGATCAGCTGCTGCGTGATCGTGCTTGCGCCCTCCACATAGGAGCCCGCCTTGAGATCGTTGAGCGCCGCGCCGCAGATGCGGATCAGATCAAACCCCGGATGCGTATAGAAGCGCGCATCCTCGGCAGCCAGAAAAGCGTCGGTCACATGCTTCGGAAGCCGGCTTGCGTCGATCGAAACGCGGTTTTCGTTCTGATACAGGCGCGAGACGATCGCGCCGTCGCGGTCGGTGACGAGCAGCGTTTCCTCGGCGGACAGGATCTTCTGAAGATCGAGCGCGTGCCATGCGTCCTGCGAAACGATCCAGACGGACGCGCACAGCACCGGCAGCCAGAACAGGAGCGAAAGCGCGATCAAAAAACGCCGACGGCGGCGTCGGCGGTACAGACTTCGATAGATTCGGATGGCTTTTTGCTCGCACATGTCGTTAGTGTGCGCACGCAAAAGCGTCTTATGCGCGGGGCAAAAGGAAGCGGCGCAGACGCTTGCGGTAGAACTTCAGATACAGCTGATAGGCGGCGTCGAGCAAAAACAGGAACATAAGGAATCCGAGCACGGCAAACACGCATTGCGGCAGCGTGCGCTCCGCGTACAGCTTCACGCCGAGCAGCGACAGCCCGAACAGCACCAGCGCGGAGAACGCGCTCACGATCCCGACGCAAAGCAGCGTTGCGTTGCGGGAACGCCGCATCAGGCGCAGCGCGTGGCGCACCGGCACATACGGCGCGAGCACGCATACGAACGCAAGCAGCGCATAGTGCGGCACCGGCAGAAACAGCACGATCGCCGCGACGATCAGATCGATCACGATCAGCCGGAGATAGAAGCCCTCCTCCGCAAGCGGCACGGCGAGCAGCGCGATCGGCAGGAAAAAGAGCAGCGCAAACCAGCCGACGCTCTCCGCCGCCCAAAGGAACAGCAGCAGGAGCAGCGCCGTCATCGGCACCAGCCGTGCCGGAGCGATCTGCGTTTCGTTTCGCTTCATCATAGCCGAAATACCGGGATTCCTTTCGTTTCCGCCATGCGCATCGTCTCCGCGGAGCCGCTCGGACGCCTGCGCACATAGGCAATGCACAGGTCCGCATCCGCGACCATCCTTGCGTTGCGCGCGTGCATGCACCCGCGGTGATAGGTCTCGCTGAGCACCAGCGTCTCGTCCGCGGCGGCGAGCAGCGCGCGGTAGCGTTTTGCGTCCGCCGCACAGTAGGCGTTCGCCTGTCCGCGATAGGGGACATACACCGACAGCGTCAGCGAAGGATCGACCTTTTTGCACGCAAGGATCCATTCGCCCGCCAGAAGATCAAACCCGCATGCGCCGCCGGTCACAAACCGCGTGCAGCCCTCGCGCAGCGCATCGTTGACCGCGGCTTCCAGCGAAGCGAGCAGCGCGCGGTACGCCTCCGTATCCGCGGCGGGCAGCTCCCGGTGTCCCGTAAAACAGCAGGTCATGCAAGCGCTCCTTTCTGCATCGTGCGGTTTCTCAACAGCCGCCGCAGCGCGTCACGGTCGCCGGAGCGGTGTGCGTCGATCAGAAGCAGCGCAAACCGTTCGGCTTCGTCGATCAGCTCGGGTACGCTGTCGCGGCGCGTGCCGCCTGGCACGAACGGCGTGATCCACGCATGTTTGCCGAGGTTCATCGCGTCCTCGCGGTCCGGGCGCGGCGCGGCGAGCAGAAACGCGGACAAAAGCCCTTCTTTGTGCACAAGCTTCTCGACGCGGATCAGAAACCGGTAACGCTTTCCCTTCGGATCGAATAGAAACGGCATCAGGCGGCGGAACTTGCGCAAGCTTCGCACATACGCGCCCTTCACCTCGACCAGACCCAGCCGCCGCGATACGCGCGCAAGCAGCGCGTCGACGGCGCTTGCGTCAACGCGCCGTTTCAGGATCGTTTCATAGGGGATCCGTTCGCACGTTCCGGCATAGACGATCGAATCGATCACGCCCTCGAAGCGCGTGTGGTCGAAGCCGCTGTGATGCGCCTCGACGTACGGATGCAGCGTGCTGTCCAGCGCGATGTGCGTCAGAAATCCCAGCAGATACGGCTCGTCCTGCGGCGTCGACGCGTCGAGAAGCGCGTCGAACAGCACGGCGCAGTCCTGCGCGTGGAGCGCGTTGCCGTGCTTTTTGCGGTGCGGGACAAACGGCGTCGGCGGCAGACGGTCGAAGAAATAGACGTCCGGACCGAGGCAGCCGAGCGCGTAGGTTTCGCTCATGGTTTCGATCGAACGGCCGAGCGCTTTCGCAACGCGGCCGCCGAATGCAAGATGCGTACAGAGGTATGGCATAGGAATATGATACCATATTTTCCGGATTTTGTATCGGTTTTGCGCCGTTTTTTTTATCTTTTTGTAAACGAAATGCAAAATCTCTTCCGATTCCGGAAATGCATGGTAAAATGAAGCAACAACGAAAACGGCATTCGTCGAAAAGGAGCGATCCCATGAAACGCATCAAAAAGAGAAGAAAGCATTTCCGCATCTCCAATCCGCTCGGATTCTCGCTGTTCTGCGCGATGTGCATTTTGGCGGTCGGGCTCGTGGTCGGCATTGTCTGCCTTGCGGTCGGCTACGGAGAGGATGCGATCGCGTTCATCAAGGCGCAGCTCAACGGAACGCCGGTCTCGGTGCAGGCGACGCTTCCGCCGACGGCCGAGCCGACCGACACGCCGCTTCCCACGGAATCTTCGGTCGAGACGCCGGAGATCGGCACGCCGGTGCCGGAAATGCCGACGCCGGAGCCGCTGGAAACGCCCGCGCCGGTTGAAACGGCGACGACCGAACCGAATCAGGATCCGGACGCGCCGCTGTACGGGTTCACCATCGGCATCGACCCGACGCGCGACGGCGGTTCGAAGTATAAATCGGAATGCCAGTACAATCTGGAGTTTGCGCAGCAGCTCAAAGCGTATCTCGAATCCAAAGGCGCGACGGTCGTGCTGACGCGTGAGGACAACAAGAAGGAGGTCGGCAACTCCACCCGCGCGAAGATCATCAAGAAAGCGAACTGCGACATCGCGATCCGGCTGATGTGCAACCACATCTCCTCCAAGAACACCGGCTGCTATGTGCAGTATCTCAAGAAATACAAGTCCTACGCAAAGGATCTGGTGAACGCGTATTCGCAGGCGACCGGCATCAAAAAGCAGGCGGGCAAGTCCGGCGGCATCGAGAACAAGAACGACGGCGTCGCGTCCGAATGCGGCTGCCCGTGCGTGCTGCTGATCATGGGCAACTGGGAGAACAAGAAGGAGCGCTCGAACCTTGAGGACGACGCATTCCGCGAGACGATGATCAAGGCGATCTACGAAACGCTTCTGGGGCGATTGAAGAACTGACCGCCAAAAGGAGCACGCCGCTTTTTGCGGGTGCTCTTTTTGCAAAAAAACCGAACGATCCGCGCAACCGAACACCTCTGTCCGCGGTATTCTATGTGAGGAACCAAAACCGTTGGAAACATGCAAGAAGACAAGACAGCAAACGCCTGTCAACAATGACCTGGACGCCCTGTTCGTCACATACGGCGACATGGTCTACCGCCTTGCGCTGGTACGCACGCGCAGCGCGGCGGACGCCGAAGATGTGGTGCAGGAAGTATTTCTGCGATGCCTGAAGAACAATCCGACCTTTGAGAGTGCGGAGCATCAGAAGGCATGGCTGATCAAGGTCACCGTCAACTGTTCCAAATCGCTCCTCGGCAGCGCGTTCCGGAGACATTCCGTGCCCGAGGATGCGGCGGGCGAGCTCGCCGCAAACGCGGAGGAGCCGGATTCCACGGTTTATGACGCTGTCATGCGGCTGCCCGAAAAATACCGGACGGCAATCCACCTGTACTACTACGAATCGTATTCCGTCAAGGAGATCGCATCGGTCATGCGGACCACGGAATCGACGGTCAAGTCGTGGCTGCACCGTGCAAGGGGACTGCTGAAGGACGCTCTGGGAGGAGACTATGAAGTTTAAGGATGCATACCGCCGCGCAAACGAGACCGTTCATGTGCGCGAAGGACTCCGCGAGGAACTGCGGGCCCGTTATGAACGTGAAACGGCGGCTGTGCCGAAGACGCGCGAAAACCGCAGAAGATGGTACATTGCGATCCCCACCGCAGTTACGGCGGCAGCCGCGGTGTTCCTTGCCGTGTTTGTCGGCGTGCGCGCGGGCGTCGGAGCGAAAGCGGCGGCCCCGCAAACGGTGCAGGAACAGGCGTTTTTCCTGGCGGAGAGCGCGCCCATGGAAGCAGCGGCGGAAGCGGAAGAGAAGACGGCGGAAGCGCTCGCGCCCGTCGATTCCTACGAAGCGCTGCGCACCGTTATGAACGGGCGCGGCACGGAAAGACGCGGATTGTATGCTTCCGACAGCATGCTGCAAACAGATGAGGTTCCGTCGGCGTTCGAAAAGACCGACGCACCGGCCGAGCCGCAGCCCACGAGCGCGCCGTCGATACCGGTCGATGCGAATGCCGCTGCCGGGAACATGACCGAAACCGAGGAAACGGACGCGGGATTCTCCGGCACCAACAATCAGGTGGCGACCGTCGACGAGGCGGACATCGTCAAGACCGACGGCACCTGGATCTACGATCTCAATGTCAAGAACAACAAGCTTTATGTTCTTTCCGCGGCGGGCGAGGGGACGACGGTGCAGGTCGCGGCCGGTCTTGCAATGAATACGGACAACGTCTTCTGTGAGTATCGCGAGATGATCCTCGCAAACGACCGGCTCTACGTCATTGCGGTTCTGTATGACTGGAACGCAAGGAACGAGAAGGACACCGCCGTGACGGTCACGGAGGTCTATGCGCTCAACGACCGTCTGTCGGTCAGCCGGATCGCAACCCTGAAGCAGGACGGGTATTATCAGACGGCGCGTCTGGTCGGCAGCACGCTGGTGATCGTTTCCTCCTACGACGTATACATGATCGGCGAGGACGAAGAACCCGCCTTCTGGTGCCCGGGCGTGGCGGTTGACGGCGCGACCAGAACGCTGGCGCCGAACGAACTCTATGTCAATCCGAATTCGAACCGCAACAGCTTTGCCGTCGTGACGACGACCGATACCGCAACCGACGTGCGCTTTGAAAGCACCAGCGCCGTACTCGGCGGCTGCCATACGGTGTACTGCAGCGATACGGAGCTGCTGATCGCTTCCGCCGAAGGCGAACACATCGAGAGCGGGGAGCAGACCGATGAAAACGGCAAGCATTTTGTGACGATCACGAACCGCAGCTTCACCGGACTGTATCTGTTCCGGCTCGTCGACGGAAAAGCGGAGCCGGTCGCGAACACACGGATCGAAGGACGGCTGTTGAACCAGTTCTCGATGGACGCCTGCGACGGCACCTACCGCTTTGTGGTGACGCGCAGCGCAAGCACCCGGACCATCTGGACCGACGGCATCGACCGCTATGAATGGAAGAG
>JAEEGL014321096.1_pt1 | contig 13149 bp, 12 predicted proteins | sample 9134231 | NCBI WGS metagenome assembly JAEEGL01 (sample SAMN16246548, study PRJNA631951) | gut metagenome | biome: gut microbiome; feature: rumen; material: fiber-attached | host: Bos | place: Iran: Karaj | collected 2018-10
CCTGGTTCAATACATAATGTATTAGATCCATCATTCCATTGTTCACGTTCTGCTCCCACTTTATCTCCACCAGCACATGGTATTAATTTAACTGGATGATTTAAGTATCTTTCTAAAATCTTATCTAGAGGAGCTTTTATTTCTTTAACTACTAAATCTTCAAATGTAGTTGGATCAAATCCCTCAGTAATTTGATAAACAGTTAAAGTATCCATAATACCAGGATGATAAGTAAAAGTATATTTATCTATTTGTGTAAATACTGTATCTAGGTGCATAAATGCACGACTTGATGGAATACTAAAAGCAAGAATTGTTTCTATCTTACAATCTGGGTCTTTAAAATAATTCTTAGCTAATTGATCAATTGCTTCTGGTTGTGTTCTTTGTGAAATACCAATAGCAACAACATGTTCGTTAATATTTAATAAATCTCCACCTTCTGTATGCCATAAATAATCACGATTATAATATCTTCTAACATTAGAATATTGTGGATGATATTTAAAGATATATTCTGCATAAATAGTTTCACGATTACGTGTAACTGAATACATACGATGTAAATCAATTCCATCTCCTACACTAGCAAAATTATCTCTTGTAAAATATAAGTTAGGCATAGGTGCAGCAAGGAATTTATCTGGTGTTTGAATCAAATCAACTAGAGTCTTTTCATAATCTTTCTTCTCATCATAGATATCTCCTACTTGAATACCTTCCATAGTTTTTAAAACTAATTCTTTAGGATCTTTGATATCGTCTAAGAATTTACCAACTAATTGTTTGTATTTCATTGTATTAATACCTGCTTCATCCATAAATTGTTTAATAAACTTTGCTCTTATACTAGGATTATTAGCAATAACTTCCGTCATTAAATCTTCTAAATAAACAACTTCTACACCATTGTTTCTTAGTGCTTCTGCAAATGCATCATGTTCTTTTTGTGCGTCTGGTAAGAATGGAATATCATCAAACAATAAATCTCCTAATGTATCAGGAGTTAAATTTAATAGTTCATTACCTGGTCGATGTAATAAAACTTTCTTTAATTTTCCAATCTCACTGGTTACATGTATACTACCCATTTCTATTCTCCTTATTCTTCTACTCTACCCTAATTATAACATTTTAAAAATAAAAGTAAATGATATAAAGAAAAAAATAGTAATAATACTATCTTTTTATTCCTTCGACATTTTCCATTTCAAATTCAGGATTTTCAATTGGACAAGGATTTTTTGGATTATATCCATCTTTAAATAAATATCGATATTTTTTCTTGTTTTGATTATTGATGTGCAACACTGGTCTTTTAACCTCAATTACTCCATCATCAGGACCAAATACTGGTTCTTGATAAAGAGAGGCAATTGCATATTCTGGTAGAACATATGTCATTCCATTTATACTATCACCCCCAATTGGCCTTTCAGTCCCTTTTGGAATTTCTAGTATAATTCTAGATTGTCCAAATCCATTACCTCCATAGAAGTTAATATAGCCTGCTATTGCAAGAAAACAATCTATTTTTCTAGCATTTTTTACGATTAAGCATTCTGCTTCATAAGTACCTTGTAAAGACACCTTTAAACCTTCTCTAAAAATAGCATCCTCAACACCAGGGACACCAGTTTGATGGCAATAATAATCATTTTCTTCTGGATGATACATACTTTCAAGTTCGACATAATCTTCAATAGATAATTGTAATGCCATATCAATAACTCGACTAATATGGCTAATAACATCTTTTATATGTTCATTCTTTTTACCCTCTTCTATTATTCCATTTTCATGCATTACTGTATCTCTAAAATAAAATCTAATCACTTCTAAAAGATATAATGGTTTTATATGTGTTAATCCACTCATACTTCTTTCTAACATATTTAGAATATATTTTTTTAGCTCGTTAAAAGTTTCTATTTCTCTTTTAGAATTTTCATTTTCTATGGTTATAACATATCCTAAATTTTTGATTAATTCATAGTACATACCAAAATCTAATGTTTGATCAAAAATAATATTATATGGATCTATATCAACCGCTCTCTTCATGAAATCAACACTTCTTGTTGTTTCTTTATTCGCACCTAGTGATAATAATTCATTAACACTATAATCAAATATATTAATACCATTTTTAGATAATAACTCTTTTGCTTCTTCAAAAGTTATATTTAATTCACTAAATGTTCTTGCAGCATCAACCTCTTGTGCTCTTGCAGTATGCAAAGCCAATTCTCTTTCTACTTCAATTTTTCTTGTATTTATTCTTGAAAGTTCTTTTAATATTTCATCAATTTTACTAGAGTATTCTTCATGAATAACATCACCTAATGCCTTTAATTCTGCATTATATTTCTTTTTATTGAAAAATTTAGATATTTTAGAATAATTATTCTTAAATTCAACAACTCTACTATCAGCACTTTGATTTCTCATATGACTCTCATAATCTCTGTGCTTTTTCTCTAATTCTTCTTTTGTAACTAGCATTTGTTTTTTTTCTTCGCTTAAACCAGTTAATTCCTTACTGCATTCCATTAATAAAAGTTTTCTAAGTGTGTCTAACATACTACCACCTATTATAATTATATCACAAAAAATATTTAAATATATAGATATTCTTATATAAATTATTTATTTAATTCATTAGCCATATCAATAAAAATAGCAAGTTCTAATTCTTCTGCTCTACTAGTTAAATCTTTATTATAATTATTTAATACTTTTTCGATTATCTTTAAATCATAGTTTTTTAAATTATTACGAATATTCTTTCTTTTATATTTAAATGAATCACGAACTAATTTAAAGAATAATTCTTCATTATCTGCTTTTCTTATTACTTTCTTTCTCCTTAAAGCAATTACTTCGCTATCTACATTAGGTTTGGGAGTAAAAGCATTACGAGAAACATATATTAATTTTTCTATATCAAAATAATAATTTAAGAATACTGTTATTGATGAATAATCTTTTGTTTTAATATGAGCTGAAAATCTATCAGCTACTTCTTTTTGAACCATCATAGTTATTACTTCAAAATCTAATTTAGATTCAATTAATTTCTCCAATATTGGTGTAGTAATATAATATGGTATATTAGCTACAAAATATAAATTATCATAATTATATTCTTTAATATCCTCTTTAATATTACGATTTAGAAAATCATCGTAAATAATATCAACATTATGATATTCTCCTAAATTTTCATCTAATACTTCTTCTAATCTTGAATCTATTTCATAAGATAAGACATTCTTAGCTACTTTAGCTAATTCACTAGTTAATGCCCCTGATCCTGGCCCTACTTCAATAATTAAACTATTTTCTTTAATATTAGTTTTATCAACAATATTTTTAATAATATTCTTATCATTTAAAAAGTTTTGTCCAAAAGATTTTTTAAATTTAAAGTCTTCCATATAACACCAAAAAAAAGCATCTATATGATGCTTATTTTTCCTCTTTTTCAAGACGAGCAATAACTTCTTTAGCTACATTAATAGCTTTGTCTTTTACTTCATCGGCTGCATCTTTAAGTACTGGTGTGCCTTTTTCTTTAGCAAGATTAACTAATTCAGTAGCTTTACCTTTTAATACTTCGCCTTTTTCTTTAGCAAATTTAAGAACTTTTTCTTTATCTAATTCTTTAATATCTTTCTTGATTTCTTTAATTTTTTCTTGTACTTCATTACTAACATCATTCATATCAAGTTCTTTAGCTTTTGCAACTAAATCATCAATCTTAACTTTTAATTCTTTTCTTGTTTCACTACCTGCTTTTGGAGCAAATAGCATACCAAGACCAGCTCCTAATCCAGCTCCTAAAATAAATTTTCCCCATCCTTTTTTTGCCATATTATTCATCCTCCTCTATTTCATTTTTTTCTTTAGTTTTTTTCTTTTTATGATTAAATATTTTATTAATTCCTAATGCAATACCATCAACTACTTTATCAGTTACTGCAGAAAAAGAATCAACTATTCTATCAACAGCACCAAAAGCTTTATCAACTGTTTTCATTTTACTTTCAACACTATCTAATATTGAATTAACACGATTAATTGAACTAACTAATTTTATTACTAATACTATTAGTGCACCAAGTAATACAGCTCCTAGAACATATAATAGAAATTGTAAATAACTAACATCCATCACTAATCCTCCTTATTATACATAGAATCAATTAAATCAAACAAATTATCATCTACGTCTTTTTCCTTTTTATCTCTTTTATTATTATTATTATTATATTTTGATGTACGTGTTCCTGTATTTCTAGATGCATCACTATAATCAACATTATAAGCTAAACCTAGATCATTATAATATTCATCTGCATCAGCTAGAGTAACACGATTAACTTGAGGCTTATTATTATTTACATCATATATTTTTTTATCTTCAGCTTCTTCCATTTTAGCTTCTCTAGTCTTTTTGTCAGATATTTCTACATCTTCTTTACCAAAAGCTTTATTTCTTACTGTATCTAAATCAAAATTAGTTTTACCTGTGGATAACTTAATTTCTTTTTTAGTAACAACTTCTTCTTTACGATAGTTCTTATCTAATACTCCATATACTGGTGAGATAATTGGTGAAGGTTTAAAGCCTTTAGTTTCTTTTTCTTCATAATAACTCTTAGTATATGAATAATTAGGTTTTCTAACTGATTCAATATATGATAACTCTTTTTTACCTTGATATAGTTCTCTTTCTGGTTTTTCTTCACGATGATAAGTTACTGGAGGTGTATAATCATCCTCTTCTTTGATTTTAGTATCCTCAAGAAAATCATCATCATCAAACATCATTGGGAATGTAGATTCTTCTTTTTTCTCTTCTTCCTCTGGTTCTTCTTCAATTTGAACTTCTTCTTCATCCTCTACAATGATTGGTTTTTCTTCTCTTTTCATTTCATGAACTACTGGTTCAACTGGTTTCTTAGGTTCTATTTTCTTTGCAAAAGTTTGAGGTAATTCTTCTTCATCCTCATCTTCTGGTACTTCTTCAAAGAAAACATTTTTAAGTTTATCAATCAATTTCATATGAAACCTCCTATTCTATAGTCTCATCCACATCTATAATATCATTATCTTTGCTTGTATCTATTGTGCCTTTATATGTACCGTATTCACTATCATACTTCAAGAAGTTATCATTTTCCATATTAGAATCAAAGATATTAAATCTTTCTTCTTGAACTATCATTTTTTCATTTCCAACATGACCTTCTATTACTTTATCATTATATTTAATTGATGAAAGAATAGAACACATACTAGTTATTGCACTACCAAAGTTTTCTTTCTTAACAAATGATTCTATCTTAGTATAATTATACATTATAACAATGAAATAATAGTCACCACTAGTCGTAATATCAATATAACCAATCTTACCATTTCTACTAAATTTATTGGATAAGAAATGATTATAATTTTCTTTGAAAGAATTTTCTACTTTATAATAGTATGCAACTGTATCTACATACAAGTAATAATAATTATTATTATCTTTTATTTTTAAATTATAGTCACTTTTATCTACTATTGTAACACCTTTTGGTAAATATAAACTATAACCTTCCATATGTGTGTTACTTAAGTTATTATCAACATAAAGAATTGTATCAAAAATATCACTAACACTCTCGTCGGATACTTTTTTTACTGCACATCCCGATATAAAGCATAATGATATTAGAAAAATAACTAGAAGTTTTTTCAATATATCACCTACTCTTTTTTTATTATATCATACTTTATACTTAATAATATAGACTTTTTTACAAAGTTTATTGGTTTTTTTCGACCTTTACATAGTATATACGATTGTTTTTAGAACTAAACTTCTTTTCATATTCTGTCATGATATTATTTTCTTTATTACTATGATGTAAATCTAAACTAATTTCTTTAATATGATAACCATAATCATTAAATGAAATTAAACTATATTCAAATAATCCTTGATTATCTGTTTTCATTTCAATAACCTTATTATTTACAAAAATATTATCATATTTTTCTAAGAAAACATTACTAGTTAATCTTCTTTTAGCATGTCTTTCTTTAGGCCATGGATCAGAGAAATTAAGATATAATTTATCAATTTCTTTTTTAAATACATTATCTATATTTAATGCATCCATTCTAATTAGTTTTAAATTATTTAATTCTATTTTTTCAATCTTTTTTATTGCTAATGCAATTATACTATCATACTTTTCTATTCCAATAAAATTGATATTAGGGTAATTAATTGCATTTTCTAATATAAAATCCCCTTTACCCATTCCTATTTCAATATAAATAGGATTAAAGTTATTAAATAGTTTTTTCCAATTACCAATATACTCTTCTGGATTTAAAATAATATACTTAGAATTATTAATAATATCTTTTTTGTTTTTTACATTTCTTTGTCTCATAAACATCAACATTATTATAACATAAAAAAAGCACAAATGTGCTTTTAATATTGTTTTGTTCTATTACTTACCCATGTACCTTTGGATGGGAAATTAACCATTGAACGTGGATTAACTAACTTAGATGTCCATGTATTCCATGAACTATACTCTTTTAAGTATAATCCTCTTGAAATACTAAAATGTAAGTGACGACCTGTAGTACATGAATCCCATGGTGTTAGTGATCTAGATCCACCTGTAACAGCTACTTTAGTATTTTGATCTACATAATCACCAACTTTAACTTTAACTTGGTATAGATGCATATAAGTTACTGTATAATAAGAACCATTAATATTATGGTGAATAAATAACATTGTTCCACCACATGAGTTCTTCCAACTAATACCAGCTACTGTACCTGGAGCAGCAGCATATACATCAGTACTTCCACCAGCTAAGTCTATACCACTATGGAATTTATATTGTTTAGTTACTGGGTGAACACGATAACCATATTCACTAGTTATTGAAAATGAAGTAAGTGGTCTTATCATCTTTCCAGAGAATGGTATAGTACCACACTTATTAATATCTTGATCATCTTTACAACCTAATGTTTTTTGATAATAGTTAATTAATTTCTTTTGAGCATCTATTTGTGACTGAACACTAGCCATCTCCTCTTTAGAAGCATCTAGACTATCACCTAAAGAAACTAATTCAGTTTTTAAATTATCTTGTTCAGAATTTAAATTAGTAATTTGTTTTTTTAAATCTTCATTCTTAGCTTTGTATTCAATAATAGTATTATTATAATCTTCAATCAAATCATCATTATAAGCAACCATTTGTTCAGATACTGCACTACGTAAAATCAAATCTTCCATTGATTTAGCACCAAAGATATATTCTAAGTAAGCATTTTCACTATTTGTTACTTGTAAAAAAGCAATTATATCTTTAATTTGATCTTCTTTCTCTTCGGCTTTTTGTTCTAAAACAACTATTTCTCCTTCAGTCTTTTTAATATTCTGTTGATCTTTTTCAATTGTTTCACGAATCTTTTTTACCCTTGAATTTATATTATTTATTTCACTTTGAGTCATGTTTCTTTTAGCTTTAGCTTGGCTCATTTCTTTTTCATAAGCCGCTAATTCTTTTTTTAAGTCACCAAGAGTTTTTGCTTCAACACGAAAAGAAATACTAAATATAATTAAAAATAACATTAAACATCCAATTATTCTCTTCATTTTCTACCTCTTACACCAAGTATATCATAAAATTGCTATTATTAAAATAATAATACAAACATTTTTTTCACACTTTACATTATTGTATATTTACAATATATCTAGTATAATCATAATAGGGTGATAGTGTGAAAAACAAAGTGTTATATATTGTTATTCCATTAATTATATTAGCTATTATTGCCATAACTTACTTTAATAAGGAAGTTGTTTTCACTATCAATGAAGAAAGAATTGTATTAAAAGTTAATGAACAAAAGAAAGTAAATTATTCAATTAATAGTAATTCTATTATTACATGGACAAGTACTAATCCTACAGTAGCTACTATCGATGAAAATGGTGTTATATCAGCTAAAACAGTGGGTTCAGCAACAATAACTGGGTCGATTAAAGATAAAATAATTAATTGTTTAGTTATAGTTAAAGAAGATATACATTTAGAGGATATAGAATTACCAAGTGGTGAAATACTGATAGGTGTTTCTGATACTTACTTAGTTCCAATTACTTATGTTCCAGTAAATGGATATGTTGAAAAAACAGATTATATCGTTGAAGATAGCAATATTATTAAAGTAGAAGATAATAAAATAATTGGATTAAATCCTGGATATACTACATTAACTATTGTTGTTAATGATATGAGAAAAGAAATAACCGTAAATGTAACTAATAATAAAGTATTAAATAATATTATTACACCAATTAATCAATTAACAATTAATCAAGAAGAAAGACTTTATGTTAATGATACAAAAGAATTAGAATATATTGTTGAACCAGAAAATGCGGATATCTTTGATATTAAATGGATTACTGATGATAGTAATATAGAAATAAATAATGGTACAGTAAAAGGAATTAAAAGTGGTGAAGCTAGTGTTGATGTATTAATAAATAATAAAATTAAGAAAAATATAAAAATAATAGTTAAAGATAAAATAACTCAAATAAAACTAGATTATAGTCCAAAAACAATATTAAAAGTTGGTGATACACTAACTTTAGAGCCAACTATTATTCCTAGTAATACATCGACTAGAATAATATATGAAAGTAATAATCCAAGTGTACTAAATGTTAATAATAATAGAATTACAGCTATAAAACCAGGTATGGCTACTATTACAATAAGAGATGAAGATAATAATGCAAAATATACTTATACATTTACTATACTTGATAATAAAGGACTTATTAATTCTAATAATATCGTCTTTGGATATCATAAAGATACTGATACCATTCCTGTTAAAGCAGATATTAATTTCTTCTTAGAATTAGCTAAAAAAGGAAAAGGCACAGTAAGTAATAATACATATATCTACAAGAATTATGTCTATGACATTCAAACTAACCTATTAACAATTGATAATAAAGACAAAATATATATGAGAATGTTTTATCCAATAAATAAAGATTTAAGTACACTAAACACATTTACATTTATTGGTGGTGTTGGTGAAACTAATTTTAGTGGATGGTTTGCTGATGTTAATAATGATCCAAGTTTAATAAAAAATTCTGGTATTATTATTCTAATACCAGATAGTAGTCGTGTTAAAGTACAAGGAGCTAATGTTGCAAAAGCTACTAACTTTGTTAAAGAAATAATTAATCAAAATATTCATGCACGTAATAATGTTGGAGGTTATTCTAATGGCGGACCACCAGTAGGAGATGCAGTAGAAAAAGGTAATTATAATAAAGTAATGATAATTGATTCATCATTCTATTGGGTTAAAACAAGACCAAAAGCTAAAGATTTAGAATATGTTATTTATTCACCTCGTGGTGATTCATGGCGAGGCACTGACACATTTATTAATGAATTATATAATTTTGGTGTTAAAGATGTTAAGATAGTTACTAATAATTCTAATTTCGTAGAAAGATTTAAAGATAAATATTTAGTTATTAATCCTGGTAATAGTATGAAAAATGGTCATACATCAGAAAACTTACTTGTATCTAATTTCTTCTCATATGGAGTTGAATAAAAAAAAGAATATTTCAATATTCTTTTTTTATATCCAAACACCGAATACTATTCCTGCCATTGCAAGAATAAAACCAAATACCCAGAATGTTCTAACTATTGTAACTTCATTCCAACCTAATTTTTGGAAATGATGATGAATAGGTGTCATTAAAAATAATCTCTTTTTAAATGTTCTATACCAGAATACTTGGATTATTACGGATAATGTCTCAATTACAAAGACAAATGCAACAATTAATAAAGTTATTTCACGATGAGTTATTATTGCAATAGTACCCATAACTGCACCTAAAGCCAGACTTCCTGTATCACCCATAAAGACTCGAGCAGGAAATCCATTATAAACCAGAAATCCCAGTAATGAACCAGTTAATACTAAAGTAAATATACCCATATCAGTATAACCAACCATTAAACTTATTAAGCTAAATGCAATAAAAGCAATAGCTGATAAACCAGCAGCCAATCCATCTAATCCATCAGTTAAATTAACTGCATTAGAACTACCTACTAATATGAATAAAATAAATATACCATAAAGCCATTTCATCTCAATATGAATACCTAATGTAGTAACTATTAGAGATGTTTTTCCTCCATTTTTCATATATAAATAGAAGAATACTAAGGCAACTATTAATTGTAAAAAGAATTTACCAATAACACTTAAACCTTCATTTTTACCACGTTTTATACTTAAATAATCATCTAAAAACCCAATAAATCCATAACTAACAAAAACAAATAATACTATTTTTAAATCACTATTGAATGATGATTTTTCTGTTAGTAATAAGAATAACATAACTATTAAAGTCGATATAATAAAGATTAATCCACCCATAGTAGGTGTGCCTTCCTTACTACGATGTGCAAAGTCCATATATGAACTTATTTTTTGCCCTACTTTCATTCTTTTTAATAGAGGAACCATTACTAATCCTACTAAAACAGATGAAATAAAACCTAACATAACTGCTAATACAACTTTGGTTAATAAATACATCTTTTACTCCTCCTAATAATAAGTATACTATAAACTTAGCATAAATAATATCTAAAATTAAAAAATTTATTTTATTTGACAAAAAAAGATCCTAAAGGATCAATTTTTTCTTTTTTTCTCCATATATATTCTCTAATGTATATTGACCTACATCTAAGATAACTTGAGCTGGTATAGGATTTAATACTGGGTTTTCAATGATAAATTTATCATCATTCTCTCTAACAAAGAAACATTTAAATCCTAATTCATCTGCTTCTGTTAAGACACTACGTGAATTATCAACCATAAGAATATAATTAATATAATCTTTAAGATATGGAAGTGTCTCTAATAATCTTTCTGGTTTATTTGAACGAACTCTTTCAGTTACATTACCAGTAAGAATTCTTTCAAGATAGAATTGTACTGGAACAAACTTAACTGGTGGAAATTCTTTATCTAGTAATATTTTTTTAGCTCTAATTTCTGATTCTACATTAACATGAGAACATACTATTATTTCAACATATATACCCATATCATATAATTTGTGAACTAATTCGAGAACCCCTGGGAATACATTTTTTACAGTATATAACTCATGATATGGAATTTTATTAACATACTGTGGTAGTTTCTCTTCTAATACATAATCTCTTACTCTATAATGATAATTAATTCTTCTATCAACGTTTTCTAGTTCTTTTTTAATATCTTCAATTCTTTTAGAACCACTACGTTCTCTCTCTAAATCTAGTTTTATTTTTTCAAGTTCATTTCTTAGTGCAACTTGTTCGTCTAGATAAATATTAGATGCTTTTTTACAAATACTTTCATAAAGCATTTTGTCATATAGTTCTTCAGCTGGAACTAATACACCATCATAATCTAGTACTAAATAACATACTATTTTTTTCATTCAAATCCCCCCTTATTTTTATTTTAATACTTTTCTTTTCCCTTTTATTTTTCTAACATGTTCATCAATTGCTTCCATAATCATGTCAAAGTTATTAGGATCTTTAAAATCCTTAATACGAGTAAAGCCAAGATCATTTTCTACTCCCTTAATCTTTTCTGCATCTGTTAAAGGTTTATAGATAATTGGTAATCCACCACGATCCTTACAATCTTGACAGTTAACTTTGCTATCATCAAGTTGAACAATTTGGTTATATTCAATTTGTAATTTCTCTTTAGCTCTTTTTGCTTTAGAACTTCTTCCTCTTCTTTCAGCATCATGTTCTTTATCATGAAAACGATGATCTAAGAAATACTCAATTGGTATTTGTGGGAATAATAACTTAACTAATAATAGCTTAGCATCAATCTCACGTGTACCATTATGATGTGTTGATATACATATCTTTTTAAATCTACCAGATTTAATTAATCTCCAAATAAGGAATACTGCATCCCAGTTAACATTAGCAACTGAATGAATACTCTTATAATCAACTAGTTCTTCTGATGGATTAAATAGTGCTGCACCATTCGTTACAACATCTTGTAAATTACGTTCATATTTTAAACAGTTATATGTATCAATTAATGGTTTATATAGTATTTCTTCTTTATCTATTTCACCATTTAAGTCACCATTTTTAACAATATCATTGTTATCCATGTTAACTAATGGACCAAAATCAGGAATAACTACTTCGCCATTTGCTCTAGTCTTTTCAGCCTCAGTAACTAATCTATCTACTTCATTATAAGCAAATACATTAATTTTATGGAAAGCATCCATATTATCAAAGATTAATTTAGAACATTCAAGAAGTACTTTAGCTTCTTTAGCATCATCAAAGTGAATTCTAGCTTCTGGTTCATTTGGTTTACTTTTATATAGGTTATCTACTTCAAGGAAAACGTCACGTTCTTCTAAGAACTGATTATATAGTTTACTAGCTATTCTTTTATATTCTATAGCTATTTCTATTGGTTTAGAATAAATATCATTACCACTAAATGTAATACCATCAAAAATTCCAAAACGAGAAAGATTTGGCTCTCTTCCCTCTTCTTTAGCTTTATTACATTCTTTGGTAACCTCTTGAATAACAAAAGTGCAATTACGAATTAATTGCTCTAACATGTTGAGTGTATTTGTTTTAAAGTTTGTTTTATCATTAACATCTTTTTGGATTAATGGTGATGAGCGAACAAATAAATCATCAACATCAATCAATAAAACTAATTCTACATCATCGTCATATTCTTCTGTGTATTCTTTATATTTTTTCACAAACATTCCCCCCAAAGATAAACTATTCGTTTTATCATAACATAATTATTATTACTTGTCAAATAAAATTTCATTAGAAACTCCAAAAAAAGAACCCATAAGGGCTCTTATTTTATTATTTATCAATCTTAGATACTGTACCAGCACCAACAGTTCTACCACCTTCACGGATAGAGAACTTAGTACCTTGTTCTAGAGCAATTGGGTGAATTAATTCA
>JAEEGL012492869.1_pt1 | contig 13148 bp, 9 predicted proteins | sample 9134231 | NCBI WGS metagenome assembly JAEEGL01 (sample SAMN16246548, study PRJNA631951) | gut metagenome | biome: gut microbiome; feature: rumen; material: fiber-attached | host: Bos | place: Iran: Karaj | collected 2018-10
CTCGTTATTGAGGATTTTCTCGAGTGTATCCAGAGCGGAATCAGCGAGTGTCTCTTCGGGGATGTCAGATGTTGTAAGTGACGGAATGTGCGAAGATGCCGCGTCAATATCGTCAACACCAGTGATCATGGTATCGTTGGGGAGCTTATAGCCGCGGTATGTCAGCTCGTCCATGAGTGTTAATGCCATGTAGTCGTTTGAGCAGATGATCGCTTCGGGGAGCGTTCCGTCTTCTCTTATGAAGAAATCGGCAGTCTGTGGTCCCTGTGTTACCCAGTAGTTACCGTGGAAGATCATGTCTTCGCGGATCTCGTAACCTGCTTCCTTCATTGCATCTTCAAAACCGGCGAGTCTTTCCTGTGCGTCAACGAGGTCATCTCTACCTGTGACGAAGCCGATATCGGAGGTCTTGCACTTGCTGATTACGTATTTGCTTATGTCGTACATGATCTGTCTGTTATCGGGAACGATGTTGTAGAAACCCTCGTCAGCTGCTCTGATGCTGATTACTGGAGGCAGATCCTGCATTGATGTTAAGTTGTTGATGAGTTCTTTGGACATACCGCCCTGGGTCAGTGTATCTGAACAGAGAATGATTCCGTCGTAGTCTGTAACGTCAGGGAGGGAGAGGACACTCTTAAGTCCTGTAGCGTGCAGGGAGTTGGAACTGGGAACTGAGCAGTTTCCGTAAACGTCAATGTGATGACCGCGCTCGAGGGCTCTCTGCCTGAGCGTTCTGATAATACCGGCTGAATAGTCACGATACAGATCACCGACGAATGCACAAATCTTCATATAGATACCCCGCGAAAGCTTTTCCATGCATTCAGTATAAAAGGATAATAAAAACAAACAGTTAACAGAAATATCAATTTCGGTTAACTGTTTATAAAAGTAAATTGCGTTTTATCAGTCGCCTGGCGGCGAATCTGTCTGATTAATCGAAAGTAAACAGGTCAAAGACCGCTCTCTTATCGTCATCTTCTGTCGTGAATTCGAAGTAGACGGCGTGCTTACCGGTGATTGCTTTCGAGAGGTCGACAGCGAGTTCTGATGCGTCTGTTTCAGCAGCCTTCGTTGCAACAACTTCACCATCGTAAGTATCGATCCTGATCTTAACGGTGAAGCCCTGCGGGAAGTCACCCCTGATGGTTGCCTTTGTTGCGCCGGTCTCACCGAACTGTATGTATTTAAATCCGATCGTTGCGCCGCTCTGGATGTCTACAACAGGTGAAGAATCGCCTTCGTAAACAGGCTGGACATGAGCTACGCGCACGCCCTCGTTAGTGCCTTCTGCGTTGCCCTGATACATGGGCCCGCCCTTACCGTCGTACATGTGGCATGTGTAGCCTGCAGAGATGAGAGAGAATGCGTCGAGGCCGTTCAGGTTGAAGCCCTGTGATGTGCAGTCAACGACGTCGGAGCCTACGGGCTCGCCGTTCTCATACTTGATCTTACCGATGTAGATCCGGCCGTTCTTATCGAGAGCGATATCAACAGGTTCTACCATTGCCTGGCGTGAATACTCGTTGCAGCCGGTCTGTCTGTGATAGAAGATGTACCACTGATCCTTAACCTTCATGAGTGAGCCGTGGTTGTTACCCCACTGGTATGTCATGATGCCGTTGCCGTCAGGTCCTGTGATTATCTCGCCGCCGTTGAAACTGATGTCGCCGCCCATCCGGTAATCGCCCAGAGGAGAGTCGCTCCATTTGTATGAGAGGAAACCATTGCAGCTTCCGAGTACGCCTAATTCAGGTCTCGGATATTCATATCTTTTGGAATAAACGAGTACATATTTGCCATTGATCTTACGGGGGCTCGATGCCTCGAAGAAGCCGTCTGTCGGGATAACGTGACCGTCATCTTCCTCGATCCAGAAAGGCTTTGAGTGGCCGATGATGTGATTTCTGATTGTCTCCTTTTTGATGGTAGCCATATCGTCATTGAGCTCTGCTGCGTGGCACTCGCAAAAGCCCCAGAATGCATAAACTCTGCCGTCGTCATCTACCAGGATTCCGGGATCGAATCCGAGCTCTGTTTTAACGGGATTCTCATAAGGACCCCAAGGGCATTTAGATGTTACGAGCATGATTGATGAGCCGCGGTTCTCTGCTGCATACATATAGAATGTATCGCCCTTCTGCACTACGTCAGGAGCATAGAGGTCACCGCCGTCTGATGCCGTATAGCAGACGCCGTGGCATGTCCAGTTGGTGGGATCGTCTACAGGTGCCGACCAGACTACATAGTCGGGGCCGCAATAATCGGTCTTTTTTGTATCATGTGAACCGAAGAGATAGATTCTCGTCTCGCCGTTATATGTAAATACTCGCGGTTCTCCGTCCGGAACGTGCTCCCAGAGCGGCATGTAAGGATTTGCACCTCTGACCATCTTTTTGTTCATATCAACACCTCGCAATTGCATGTTGGAAATAAGTATATCCTTATAAACGCGCGAAAAATAGCGGACAAATTCAAGTAATTATTGACAAGTTAGCAATGGCTAACTATAATCCAATTGACAGGTTAGCAGTGGCTAACTATAATGTGTGTCGAAAATAACAGGGTATTGGTACAGAGGGTACATCTATGAATTTAGGGGAGCTGAAAGCCGGAGAGAGCTGCATCGTTAAAACTGTCGGAGGCGAAGGTGCCTTAAGACAGCATTTTCTTGATATGGGTATTATCCCGGGTGCAGAGATTACAATAGTTAAGTTCGCTCCTATGGGCGACCCGGTAGAGGTCAGGATTCACGGATACGAACTGTCCCTAAGATTAGACGACGCCAATAAGATTGAAATTTCCAAGACAGATAAGAAGGCCGAGGCTGAGGCTCCCAAAAAGCGTAAGGAAAAGGTTGAACACCCTAACCTTGGTGAGCCCGGTGTCCACCACGACAAGAAGACTGAAAAGCCTCTGCCTGATGACCACGTACTCTCTTTCGCGCTGGTAGGAAACCAGAACAGCGGCAAGACTACATTATTCAACCGTCTCACAGGTTCCAACCAGCATGTCGGTAATTTCCCGGGCGTTACGGTCGACCGCAAAGACGGCGCCATCATCGGTCACCCCAATACTGTAATTACGGACCTTCCGGGCATTTACTCGATGTCACCATACTCCAAAGAGGAGATTGTTTCGCGTGACTTCGTTCTCGATAACAAGCCGGATGCGATCATCAACATCGTTGATTCAACAAATATCGAGAGAAACATGTATCTTACGATGCAGCTGCTCGAGACTGACCGCCCGGTCGTTGTTGCGCTCAACATGATGGATGAGCTCACAGGCAACGGCGGTTCTATTGATATCAACCACATGGAGCAGATTTTGGGTGTCCCTGTCGTTCCGATCAGCGCAGCGAAAAATCAGGGTATCGACGAGCTCATCAGCCACGCGATCCACATCGCGAAATATTGTGAGAAGCCGCTGGAGCAGGACTTCTGCCCTGAAGGCAGCCCGATTCACGCATCTATCCATGCAGTCGAGCATATCGTTGATGACAATGCGGAAAGGTGTGGTCTGCCTTTGAGATTTGCTGCGTGCAAAGCATTGGAAGGCGATCCGCTCATTCTCGAAAAGCTCCAGTTGGACGATAACGAGAAAGACCTGTTAGAGCACATCAGAATAAAGCTCGAGCAGCAGTCAGGCCTCGATCCTTCCGCTGCCGTAGCAGACATGAGATTTGCATACATCATGCAGCTCGTCGGCAAAACGGTCACCAAACCGAAGCAGAATAAAGAGCGTGAGAGAAGCGAAAAGATCGACCGCATTCTGACAGGTAAATTCACGGCAATTCCGATCTTCATTCTCATCATGGGATTGGTATTCTTCCTGACGTTTAATGTCATCGGTGCAGGCCTTCAGACATTGCTCGAAATGGGTATCGATAAACTCACCGAGGTTACTGACCAGGCGCTCACAAACGGCAATGTAAACGAAGTAATTCACAGCCTCATAATCGACGGAATTTTCGAAGGTGTCGGAAGCGTACTGAGCTTCCTGCCGATCGTTGTAGTAATGTTCTTCTTCCTGTCTCTGTTGGAAGACAGCGGATACATTGCGCGCATCGCATTCTTCATGGATAAGATCCTCCGTAAGATCGGTCTGTCCGGCAGATCGATCGTTCCGCTCCTCATCGGTTTCGGATGCACGGTTCCTGCGGTTATGTCGACGAGAACGCTTCCGTCCGACAGAGACCGTAAGATGACAGTCATTCTCACACCGTTCATGAGCTGCACGGCAAAGCTTCCTATCTATGCTTTCTTCGTCAGTTCATTCTTCCCGAAGCAGGGCGGATTCATCATGATTGGCCTTTACCTCTTGAGCATTGTGATCGGTATTCTCGTTGCATTCGTTTATAAGAAAGTTCTCTTCAAGGGCGAAGCAGCACCGTTTGTTATGGAGCTGCCTAACTACCGTCTGCCGTCACTTCGCAGCACACTGCAGCTCATGTGGGAGAAAGCAAAAGACTTCCTGCAGAAGGCATTCTCCGTAATCCTCATTGCGACAGTTATCGTATGGGCACTCCAGAGTTTCGACCTGAGATTTAATCTGGTAGCTGATTCATCGACATCAATACTGGCCCTGATCGCCGGATTTATCGCACCCATCATGCAGCCTCTCGGTCTCGGTGACTGGAGGATCGTCACATCACTTATCAGCGGATTCATGGCTAAGGAGAGCGTTGTTTCAGTGCTCGAAGTCCTCTTCGGTGCAAACGGCGGAATCACTGCGGTTTTGGGTGCAGTTGAGGCCGGCACGCTCCTGATCTTCAGCCTTCTTTACACACCTTGTGTTGCAGCGATCGCCTCCATTAAGCGTGAGCTCGGATGGAAGTGGGCAGCAGCCGTTGTACTCTGGCAGTGCATCCTCGCATGGATTGTGAGCCTTTTGTTCAGAGTCATTGTATTGGCAGTAACGGGAGGACTCGTATGAAACCGGTTGATTTTATCCTGATAGCAGTAATCGCGGGCATTCTGGCCGGCGCGGTTATCGTTGCCGTAAGACGCAAGAAGAACGGTTCTTCTTGCTGCGGTGACTGTTGCAAGTGCGCAGGATGTAAGAGAAAATAAGCGCGATGTAATTCTCTTTTGCCGGTTACTGCGCCGGTGCCCCCACCCCCAACTAATAAAGCCACCCCGGAGGGTGGCCATCTATCATGAAATTCTCTCGCTCTCTTTTCTCATCAGTTCTGAACTAAGTGCCGTAGTTGTTGCTTTGTGCTGGATTGGTTTCCAACCGGGGTTTACGAACAATGCCGTGAATGCGACCGGAATATATGTGAGCATAAAAAGAGGGAAAGAGAATGCGGAGAATATTTTGCGTGACGGTCTCGCGTGGATGTTCTTCCATTCCGTGATGAGCGTGATCGATCCGAGAACGAAGAGCAGTGCGCATGCATTGAATACTGTCTCGCACATTGACCAGAGGGCAATCGTGATGTCGCCGCCTGTTACTGCGCCGATGATGCCGTAGAGAAGATTGCATGTGATCGATATAGCAGTCAGGAGGAACGCGGGCATGATGTTCATCGTCATATCGAAAGCAGAAAAATTGCCGCGGCAGATTTCAGAGATGAGGTCCTTTCCATAATGTTGGAACACCTGGATATAACCTCTGGCCCAACGCATACGCTGTGTTACTGACTGCTTCAGTGAAGTTGGCTGCTCGTCGTAGAAAACGGCGCTTCTGCAGAATGCGATCTTGCGTCCTCTGCAAACGCGGTTGATAGTAAATTCGATATCTTCTGTGAGAAGGTGGAACGGCCAGCCGCCGATGTCCTTGAGTACTTCATTCGAGAAGAAGAAACCTGTTCCTGAGATAGCGGCAGATGCTCCGACTTTATTTCTTGCGAAGTTGAGGTACATGGATTCTCTTAAGAACCATAAACCGTAACCTGAACTGATCCAGTTGTCGCCGTAGTTTTTGGTGTTGCGGTAAGAAGTGATCGCGTCGTTTCCTGCCATGTGACACTTGTGCATTTCTTCGATGTAATCAGGTGCGAGAATGTTGTCTGCATCAAAAACGAAGAAGCCTTCAAATCCTTCCGGAAAGTCCCTTCTGATCTCCTTTAAGAGTGCCTCCATTGCGTAACCCTTGCCGATCAGTGTCTTGTTGAAACGGGTATAAGCAACGGCGCCGTGTGCAACTGCCACATCGTATGTATTGTCTGTGCAGTTATCTGCCATTACGAAAGTAGTAACGTCGCCCTCGTAAGTCTGGTTGTTGATGCTGTCTATGAGCTGGCCGATGACGGCTGCTTCGTTGCGTGCGCAGATGAGGACAGCGTAGTGTTTATTTACCCTTTTGATAGGTGTGGGTCTTATGTCCTTGTGTTTCTTTTCGCGGTGCTGCATCCAAAGTGAAACAGGCACGTAGATGAACTGGTACGAATAGCAGACAGCAAAGATTGCCGTGATGATGAAGTTAATGATTCTGATAGTTTCCATATTGTGTTCTCCCCGTGCATCATTATCACAAAAGCGCATTTAAGAATAAAGCGAAAATGCATTAAGATTTCATTAAGAGTGAGGCAAAATTGAATCACTCTTCCCGTGATGGCTTGAGTATATGAGAAGCCGTAAAACCGCTCCATTTAATCTGCTTACGTACTTCTAACATATGTGTCACATTTGGATGCGTTATAATATAGGGGTTAAGGAGTGACTTAATTCATGGCATTCAAAATTGTCCGTAATGACATTACGAGAATCACAGCCGATGCGATCGTTAACACTGCCAATCCCAAACCGAAATTCTCGAGTGGTACAGACAGTGCGGTTTATGCTGCCGCAGGTGCGGATAAGCTCCTTGAAGAGCGCAAAAAGATCGGAAGGATCGAAGAAGGCGAAGTCGCTGTTACGCCTGCATTTGACCTCGATGCGAAATACATTTTTCACACGGTGGGACCTATATGGAAGGGCGGCAATTACGGTGAGGCAGAGACCGTAAAAAGATGCTATACGAACTGCCTTAACAAGGCTCTCGAATTGAAACTGGAGAGCATCGCTTTCCCGCTGCTCGCAACCGGTAATTACGGTTTTCCAAAATCAGACGCATTGCTCCTCGCAACCTCTGTTTTCAGTAACTTCCTGGCAGAGAACGAGATGGATATTACGCTGGTTGTTTTCGATAACGAATCTTTCGAATTGTCAGGAAAGATCTTTGACGGCATCAACCAGTTCATTAACGACAATTACGTTGAAGAGAAGATAAACGAAGAATATTTCGTTTGCGATGAAGCGTCTTCTGAGCCTGATGAAAATGCAGGCGGGAGAAGATCCGGAAAGCACGGCATAGGTTTATTTACCGGTCGCGGAAAAAGGGCGGCCGAATCAACAGGCATGTCGGCTCCCTTATCAGCAGAAGCAGCAGCGCCTGAATATAAAATGGCCGGTTCTGAAATGCTCAGAAACAATATGGCAGCATCGCCTGTTAAGAGGTCATTAGAAGACGTTGTTAAGAATGTAAGTGAAACATGGTCCGAGAGTCTCTTAAGACTCATTACAGAGCGCGGATATACGGATACTGAAGTTTACAAGAGGGCAAATGTAGACAGGAAACTGTTCTCGAAGATAAGGAGCAATAAGGACTATCAGCCTAAAAAGAATACGGCGGTTGCTTTCGCGCTGGCACTAAGACTTAATCTCGATGAGACAAAGGATTTCTTAAGACGTGCGGGATATGCTTTCTCGCCGTCGAGCAAATTCGATCTCATAATCGAATATTCAATAGAAAACGGTGTTTACGATCTGATGCTCATTAACAGTGCATTGTTTGATCACGACCAGCCGCAGCTGGGTGCATAATGCAAAATGTCGCCTGCGAGGCGACCTCTGACCCCTTAAACGATCTTATACTGAACTCACAACAAGACAGTTGCTGTTGCAACGGAAAGTGAGGAAATGGAAATGAAAAAGGGATTAACAGAGATCGTATTTATCCTGGACCGCAGCGGTTCAATGAGAGGACTTGAGGCAGACACCATCGGAGGCTACAACTCCATGATCGACAAGCAGAAAGGTGAAGACGGAGAAGCACTCATCTCGACAGTTCTTTTCGACGGACAGACAGAAGTTCTGCATGACAGGATTCCGCTCGATAAGATAGAACCCATCACAGACAAGGAATACTATGTAAGAGGTTCAACGGCACTCCTCGATGCGATCGGCGGTGCGATCCATTACATCGGAAACATCCATAAATATGCAAGATCTGAAGATGTTCCGGAGAAGACACTGTTCATAATCACGACCGACGGAATGGAAAATTCCAGCCGCAATTATACTTACGACAAGGTTAAGAAGATGGTCGAGAGACAGAAGGAAAAATACAATTGGGAATTCATCTTCCTGGGCGCGAATATCGATGCTGTAAGTGTTGCTAACAGTTTTGGTGTTGAAGCGAGCAGAGCAGTAAGATATGAGTGCGACAGCGAAGGCACAGCGCTCAATTTCAAGGTAATGAACAAGCTGGTTTCATGTGCGAGAGGCGCCAAGAGTGCGAAGGCAATGAGCGAAGCCTTCTGCGCAGATGAGATGCTCGGTGAGGTACGTGAAGACTATAAAACGAGACATAAGCAGTAAGGGTGAACTGTTTTTTACCGAACAGAATTTGAGAATCTGACTGCTTTCACTTATTCAGAATAAACCCGAAACAAAGGCTGCCTCATCTGATTGAGACAGCTTTTTCAGTCAATAGCATCATGCTCAACATAGGACTAGTAATAGTCACGATCATCGCGCTTTGTGTAAAAACAAGGCAAAAGTAAACCGCCCGTAGCCTTCATACATGGGCGGTTCTAACCAAACATAGCGAGGGCAACCGTCGACCGGTAACACCTCATCACAACTTCATTATATCGTCCGGAATTGGCATCGTCAACGAATCGCAAATCATGGCCCGCAGCGGGGCGGGAGATGGGTCCGATTATTGGCCGTATATCGGGTTTCGGATGGATTATAATAAGGCCATAAAGATTAGTGTCAGGAGGATCGTATCAGTATGCATGAGATTAAGTGCCCCAAGTGTGGCGAAGTTTTCCAGGTAGATGAATCAGGTTATGCCGAGCTGTTGGGCCAGGTAAGAAATGAAGCATTTGAAGATGAACTCCATAAGCGTGCCAGAGAGCTGGAAGAGAAGAATAAGAACGATATCAAGATGGCCCAGATGGAGCAGGAGAAGAAATATAATGCTGCCCTGACCAACAAGGATAAGGTTCTTGCTGAGAAGGACATGGAGATCCAGCAGCTCAGGAATAGGATCGAGATGAATGACAGCGAGAAGAAGCTCGCTGTTTCAGAAGCTGTCAACGATAAGGATAAGATCCTTGCCGAGAAAGAGGCTGAGATCATTAAGCTCAAGAGCCAGATCGATAACCAGAAGACCGAGAGTGCCCTTAAGGAAAAGAATCTCGAAGAGAACTATAAGAACCAGCTTAAGGTTAAGGATGAACAGATCGATTACTACAAAGATATGAAGGCCCGCCAGTCTACAAAGATGGTTGGTGAGAGTCTTGAGCAGCACTGCCAGAACCAGTTCAACAGTCTCCGTATGACGGCATTCCCGAATGCTTATTTTGGGAAGGATAACGAGGTAAGTGCATCAGGCAGTAAGGGTGACTTCATCTTCAGAGAAGCAGATTCCGAAGGCGTTGAGTTTATCTCCATCATGTTCGAGATGAAGAACGAGATGGACACTACTGCGACTAAGCATAAGAATGAAGATTTCTTCAAGGAACTCGATAAAGACAGAAGAGAAAAAGGCTGTGAATATGCCGTGCTCGTTTCACTCCTCGAGATCGATAATGACTTCTACAATAACGGTATCGTGGACGTTTCTTATGAATACCCCAAGATGTACGTTATCAGACCGCAGTTCTTTATCCCCATGATCACTCTCTTGAGAAATGCTGCGCTCAATTCTTTGCAGTACCAGAAGGAACTTCAGGTTGTAAGAAACCAGCAGCTCGACCTCGTTAATTTCGAGAGCAACATGCAGGATTTCAAGGATGCATTCGGAAAAAATTACAGGATTGCATCAGAGAAATTCCAGACAGCGATCGAAGAGATCGACAAGACAATAGATCACCTCGAGAAGGTCAAGAAAGCACTCATGTCTTCTGAGAACAATCTGCGTCTTGCTAACAACAAGGCTGAGGATCTGAGCATCAAGAAGCTTACAAAGAACGCTCCTTCCGTAAGACAGATGTTCGATGAGATTAAGACCGATGAAGATGCTTCATCTGATACACCAACGGATTGATTATCATGTGCCATAATTGTTCTCCATGTATGGCGGGCTGTCTCTTTTGAGGCGGCCCGTGCCATTTGGGTTCCGAGCGACAAGTCCAAACCAATAGAGTATAATTATCTCGTTGTTCTAATAGAACTAAATAATTAGAACATCCGGATTCTCTTTGAACAGGAAATTACGAACGATGGTAATGAAGGTCTCAAAAAACAAAGTCGCTGTCTCTATCCTGGCGGGCATTGTGCTCGTTCTTTTTTTCGCGACCGTTGCAGGCCTGTTCTTCTACCGTGAGATGATCAAAGATTTAGGAACCGTTCAGGAAGAGGATTTTACTGAGTACCCGAGACTCTATGCTTATATCGCCGAAGATCCGGACAGCCAGTTGTCGAGCAGGATCTATAAAGAGATTTCTGAATATGCTGTCGAGAACAACTGCTATGTTGAGATGACCGGACAAAACCTTTCGACGAGTTATTCAAAAGCAGACAGAATGAACATTGCGATCAGTTCCAAAGTTGACGGCATCATTTTAGAAGGTGACGATTCCGCAGAGACGGCTGAGCTCATCAATAAGGCAACTGCAAACGGCATACCGGTCGTAACCGTTCTGTCCGACTGTCAGGCTTCTGCGCGAAAGAGTTTTGTTGGTCTTAATAACTTCAGTCTCGGTTCCGAATATGGTGCTGAACTCGCGGCGATAGGAGACCTGAATAAGAGGTATCCTCTTAACGCGCTTATTCTGCTCGACCGTGATGACGGAAACGCGGACGATATCATTCACGCTGCCATCCAGCAGGCGGTTACGGGAAGACTCATAAGACTTAATTCCGCAGTTGTAGATACATCGACTCCGTTTACTTCTGAAGAGAGCGTCATGAACATTCTTGACGGTCTGGAAACTATTCCCGATGTTATCATCTGCCTCAATGACCGTACTACTGAGAGTGCCATTCAGTGTATCGTCGAGAAGAACCTCGTAGGTAAGACGACCATCCTCGGTTATTACGATTCCGACACGATCTTAAAGGCGATCGACAGGGGTTCTGTTTATGCGACATTTGCCATCGAGACAAAGACCGTTGCGAAGCAGTGTGTCAATGCTCTCAACGAATATCACGACACGGGATTTGTCAGTGATTACTACAGCTCTAATTACGTTCTTATAAACCGCAGTAACATCACCGGGTACCAGGCAGAGGAGAAAGAAGATGGCATTTAAATCCCGTTTTTTTGCCAACATGAAGATCTCCCGTAAGCTTGTTGCGGTATTCCTCGCTACATCACTTATTGCGATGGGCGTAAACCTTTTCATTTACATCAACCTGAACATGGCTCTCGAGAAGATCAATTCAGTATTCTCGAGTAACATCAGCCTTAATGAATTGTCGGATAACTTAAACCAGATCCATTCCGGTCTTACGGGTTATCTTGAGACAAAGGGTACCGACGATCTCGAGCTCTATTACTCTTCCACCCAGACAATGGAAGAGCTCATGAAGGATCTCAACAGCACCGTTACGAATAACAGTGTAAAGCTCTCCGAGCGTGACATCAGGAACATGCTCGAGACATATCTTAAGACTGCCGATGAAGCGATCCAGGCAAAGCGAGGCAGGAATATCGATGAGTACACTGCCAAGTACAATGAATGCACCAAGATAAGAGACTATCTGAACACATATATTTACTCGGTCAACAACGAACAGTTCAAAACGAACTCAAATAACTACAACGCGCTCGTTAATTCATTGAGATACACGGAGATCATGAGCATGCTCATCTTTGCAGTGGCATCTGTCATGAACGTATTGCTCATTGTAATTTTGACAAACACCATTACGAGACCTCTTACGAGACTGTCTGCAAAGGCTGATGAGATCTCACAGGGCAGCCCTGAGAACGTAGAGCCGCTCCAGGTATATTCAGATGACGAAGTCGGTAAGGTGACAAAGGCATTTAACGAGATGCTCGCGTCCATCAAGGACTATATCGCCCGTATCAGAACGCAGCTCATTACGCAGAGTGAGATGAAGGAGAAAAACCTTCTCATGGAGACGCACCTTAAGGACGCGCAGCTCAAATATCTGCAGTCACAGATCAACCCTCACTTCCTGTTCAACACACTTAATGCCGGTGCGCAGCTGGCCATGATGGAAGGCGCTGACAGGACCGTGGAATACATCAGAAATATGGCTGACTTTTTCCGATATAATGTTAAAAAGAACAGCGAGAGCGTTAAGCTGTCTGAAGAAATCGAACTCGTTGATTCGTATATTTATATTCTCAATGTAAGATTTGCGGGAGACATTCTTTTCGAGAAGGAAATAGACGAGAGCCTGCTTGGCGTAATGGTTCCTTCCATGATAATCCAGCCTCTGGTCGAGAATTCCATTAAATACGGAATAAAGGATTTAGAGCCGGGTGAAGGTAAGATCACGCTCTCCGTTTACCGCGAAGGTGACAACTGCTGCATCAGGGTCAGTGACAACGGAATCGGTACTGACGAAGACATCATCGAGAAGATCATGAGCAATGAGAAAAAGCCTTCTGAGACAAGAGGCGTAGGCATAACGAATGTTATCGAGAGACTTGATCTGCATTGCAACAACAGGGAAGTTTTTGAGATCAAGAGTAAGAAGAATGAAGGAACACAAGTAACAATAAAAATACCGTTGGAGGCTGGCAATGTATAAGCTTATGCTCGCAGATGACGAGGGAATCGTCCGCGAATCGCTCAGATATATAGTAGATAAAGAGTTTCCGGGAATGTGCGAGACGTTCGAGGCAAAGACCGGAAGACACGTAATCGAGCTGGCCGACGAGGTGCGTCCTGATATCGCATTCATGGATATCAGAATGCCGGGCATTAACGGTATCGATGCGATGAAGGA
>JAEEGL014694205.1_pt1 | contig 13148 bp, 10 predicted proteins | sample 9134231 | NCBI WGS metagenome assembly JAEEGL01 (sample SAMN16246548, study PRJNA631951) | gut metagenome | biome: gut microbiome; feature: rumen; material: fiber-attached | host: Bos | place: Iran: Karaj | collected 2018-10
CCCCCATGTTGTTTCAAAGCACGTACCCGCGGGGGGTTCGTTGATCTAGTTCTTTTGTCCATTGACGGGATTGTTGTTTCAATCCACGCACCCGCGAGGGGTGCGACCAAAGTTGATTCAATTAGTTATTTGGCAAACATTAGCTTCAATCCACCCACCCGCGAGGGGTGCGACCGGCGACGGGTACATCCTCACCAACAACCATCTGGTTTCAATCCACGCACCCGCGAGGGGTGCGACACGTGAGTCTATTCCAAACAGGGTAGCCGCATTGGTTTCAATCCACGCACCCGCGAGGGGTGCGACGTACCGAGGAACACCTTGACTGTAAGACGTTCTGGGTTTCAATCCACGCACCCGCGAGGGGTGCGACTTAATTTGTCGATAGGCAACCACTCATTTTGATTGTTTCAATCCACGCACCCGCGAGGGGTGCGACCCCAAGGTCATCAGATTGCCTTACCTCGGTACTTCAGTTTCAATCCACGCACCCGCGAGGGGTGCGACGTATATTGGCTCCTATCTTTTGCCCAATATCATGTTTCAATCCACGCACCCGCGAGGGGTGCGACTCTAGGGATTCGATAACCACGACGAGCACGACGAGTTTCAATCCACGCACCCGCGAGGGGTGCGACTTTGACTGATGCAAAGATATTATATCATCGTCAGTTTCAATCCACGCACCCGCGAGGGGTGCGACGAGTACCGCGACGAAATGGTCAGCCACGTCGGTTTGTTTCAATCCACGCACCCGCGAGGGGTGCGACGCACATATTGGGTTCTTGAGGTTATGAAGATCGTGTTTCAATCCACGCACCCGCGAGGGGTGCGACCTCGTTCACGTCACACGTCACCTGTATCTGGTTGTTTCAATCCACGCACCCGCGAGGGGTGCGACTCATCAATCTTATTAAGGTACTTACAAACGTAGTGTTTCAATCCACGCACCCGCGAGGGGTGCGACCGTCGCAACGCAGAACGCCGACGCAAGAGAGAGAGGTTTCAATCCACGCACCCGCGAGGGGTGCGACACATAAGACGCCAATGAGTGTAGCCTGCGAAACGTTTCAATCCACGCACCCGCGAGGGGTGCGACCGTGACCTGTTGTTGCAGTTTTCTTATTTGGGTGTTTCAATCCACGCACCCGCGAGGGGTGCGACTGTTTATTAAGAAGATTGCTGATTTCCAAACAGTTCTAAGCAATCTTTTGCGAAATTAGTCAAAAAAAGCCAAACACAAACAAAAATTCACAAAAAAATGATCTATGTCTCTATAACTCAATAGCTGCGAAACTTACTATTTTTTGGCTATCACTATAGGTTCGCAGTTATATAATCAATTCACCTTGTATATTAACGCCTTTTTTAACTCCTAGTGTCTCTACCTTGGTTTCATAATTTTTCCCTAGATGATAGAATCTAATACTATCTATATCTTCTGAAATGATGCCTTTTAAGTTCATTTTTAGTTGAGTGAACTGGGTGAAATCCACAACACATTCAAACACTGAGTTTTGAACCCTTTGGCCATAATTCATACATTCCTTCGCTACACGTCTCAACCGACGTTGTCCCTCTGGGCTCGTAGTATCCACATCGTAAGTTACTAAAATTAGCATTGCATTATTGTACTAAAAAAACGGGGTAATTATCTAAATCTCCTCTCAGAAAGCGAGCCATTAGCATCGCTTGAATATACGGTAACAACCCAATTGGAACGCTTTCTTTGATAAATGGATGCATCATCGTGTCTTTTTTTCTCTTTTGCCATGACGCAAGCACCGTTTTCTTGCAGCCATCATTCATGATAATGTTTTCTGTTCCATTTTCAACAAAATCTTCAGCTTCTACTTGTTTGCGGTTAATGAGAGACAAGACAAATCTATCGGCCATGTATGCTCTCAATTCTTCCATCATATCAAGTGCCAATCCTGCACGGCCAGGTCTATCTGTATGAAGGAAGCCAACATAAGGATCCAAGCCTACGGTTTCCAAAGCCGATTGCATCTCATGAGCTAATAAAGTATAAACAAATGATAACAAGCAATTTGCACGGTCTTTAGGCGGTCTTCGATTTCTTCCAACAAAAGTGAATGCTGGTTTTTGCGCGACAATCATGTCATCAAATATTGAGAAATAATTAACGGCGGCATCGCCCTCAATGCCACGCAACTCATTAGCAGTTTCGGAGTTCAACACCTGACGCATATTTACTTTTAGAGCATTTGAAATGCTTTCAACCCGAGAGAGATCTTCGGTGGATGAAACATGATCCCTCTTGAACCGTTCAACTATCTTGCGTGAATTGTGAATCTTTCCCCTAATCATAATTTTGCTGATTAGTAGTGCTTTATCCTTATCATCCGCCAAGCGATATTGCTTACGCCGCAATAAAACATTGCCATTGGTTCCGCCAGTCACCCGTGCCAAAAAACGTCCGCTCGAAGTTAAGAAGCAAAGGCCTATATTGTGCTCAGCGCACATAGCCATCAAGTACTTGGATGCCCCCAAGTTATTAAAGCACACAATACTCTCAAGGTTAAGAGCAGGAAGCCTCATCACTTCATGATTCTCAATTTTTGCGACAACGTTATCGCCATCCTTTGACAAAAAGACATCAGGATTTGTCACGTACAGGGTATTCAGTAATTTCCTCATTCTACATCCATTTGTTTTAAATAGTGATTTACGCTCGTTGCTCTATTCATTGAGTTCACGAAACACTTATCTTTCAATGAGCATGAACGACAATAGCTGTGATACTCTGCTTGTGGAGTAATTCCTGCATCAAACACTTCATGCATTATAGCCGAGTAGTACCTTACTTGTTCACGCAATTTATTCGAGAAGGTTATTGGGGTGCGCCTTCTAATAGATTCATAGAAAAAGGCTCCTTCTTGAATACTAATTGTGTACATTTCTTCAAGACACATAGCCTGAGCACACAGTTGAACCTCATCAACTTCGTCATGTTTGGGCTTGCCGTGTTTGTACTCAATTGGATAAACAGTCCATCTACCAGGATACTTAGGAACCTCAATAGTGTTTTCTTCATTCTCGGCAGCAGTGAGTTCAAGTAAATCAGCAATCCCGCTGAAACCAAGCTCATGAGAAACGAGCGCAACAGAACGCAGGTGTACCACGTTCTTGTTGCGCTCTATAGCACGAGAATTATCTACCTTGCGATGAAGCCAACGTCCCTCGACAGTCAAGTGGTTTTCTTCCCATTGCTGTTCAATGTGAATCAGTCCCCACTGCCGTGGGCAAAAAGCGAAATGTTGAATTCCTGACAACATCAGCAGGTCGTCATCCTCATAATATGCCATGCCCACTCTTGTTAGATAAGTTCCTCAACCTTTACGCCAGTAGGCAGATGCTCTTTGTCGATGGTCACGGCGTAATCGGCAAATGAGCGGGCTGGCTTAGACTTGTCCTTTAACTCTATCTTGACAATGTCAAAGAGTTTGTTGGCGGGGGCGTTACCCAATACCGAGTCATGCTTGAAGGCAATCAAGCGCTGGGCACTCATCATGCCACGTGCTGCTGAACGGTCAACATCAAACATGTTCTTCAATGCGTCAAAGAAAAGGTCAAGGTCTTCCTCACTGAAACCCGTCTGCTGCGCCAAGTTGGCAGAAATAAAGCCGTGGCAAACATAGAGACCATAAGGAACAGTTGCCTTACGGCCCATGGTGCGTTCTTTCTCAAGATCGGCCTCCTTCGTAACGGCCATACGTGTAATCGAGTGTTCAAGAGTTGCAACAGGGTCAATAGAACGTGCAAAGGTCATCTGGATAGGACCACGAACTTGTCCCGCATTTTTACCAGTTGACATCACAGCGCCAAAGGTGCGAATATCATAGTAGCTCTTGCACATGATATCGCGTGCGGCATTTGCCTTGTCTTTGTCATCGGCTTTCTTCACGCTATCATCGTCGTAAGCAGCATCAATCAAAGTGTTGAGCACAGCTTTCTCCTTGATGAAGATGTCATAGCCAGGAGCAAGTTGCTTGGCAACCTGCACATAGTTGCGAACCTTGCGCTTGAGGCAAACGTCGGTCACAAGACCCATACCGGTTTCGGCATCCACGCGGGGCAGGTTTCCTGCATCGGGGTCGCCATTGGGATTACCATCCTGCACATCAAAGATGTACACAAAATCGATTCTGTTCTTTAATTCTGACATAGTTGTAAAGTATTATTGGTTATTGTTGTTTTCTTCTTTCTCATTCTTGGTGAAAAACGCCTGACGTTGGTGATAGAAACCGACGAAGAAGCGGCCCTGGTCTTGAAGGTCGAGATGGGCAGGGAAACCATCAGCGTCAATCTTGTCAATAATCTCCTGCTTGAGTTGATCAAACTGGATTTGCCGTCCTTCACTCAATTTCTCAGAATGATGCAGCGATAGGTTCAAAATTGTTGCAAATACTGCGGCAGGTGTCGCGCTTGCAGAGTTCATGTAACGCTCACGGATAGTGTGCTGTTTGTTTGCCTCCTCTTGAATCTTATCAAGCACAGCAAAAAGTCGGCCACACAGATAGCCTTGGTTGTTGTTGTTTTTGTCCATTTCTTTTTCTATTTTTTTATTTGAATTGTGAAGTCTGTTCAAGTAAGCTTTGATAATTGCGGCTCGAGTAGTAATGTACCCTTTTTTGATAGCCTCATTATATTTTTCTTTTGTCATTTCAGCCTTAATGCGTCTAATGCATGACGTAAATAAGGTATATGGATAGGGTTGCCCTTGGAAAATGCTTTTTACTAATGCATCAGGAAGACTCGGAATTGCATCAGAAGATTTGCCTCCAAGTGTCACAGCGCCCAGAATGGAACGCAATGCCATATATGGTTTGTTTGCTCCCGTAATCTCCATATCTTCAAAATGGCGATTGATGCGCTCGGCAAATTCCTTCAATGGGATTTCTGCCCAATAAACAACGGCGATTCGCGCGGCATTAGGTGCCAACCCCAGGATATAGAACTTGTCATCAAGTGAGGTATTCAATTCTCCTAAGTAAATGGCCTTGAACACTTTTCTCACCTGCTCAATTTTGGCATTAGGGTCATCGTCTTCAGCATCAGAGAAACCAAATAATTCAAAAAGGCTCTCCTCTGCTTTATGACCAACAACGTTATCAGCTGAAGACCAAAAGAGGAATGTACGAGACCCAATAACAAACTTATTTCGAGAGTTTTTAGAAAGCAACGTAAGCAAAGCAGTAGTGTACTTGAATTCTGCATCCTCTGATATAGGCGCATTCAATCCTTTTTCCTTTCCATAGGAATCATATCCAGAGGTGATTTGGAATGACACCAACTTTGCATTGCTCTTGCTACCACGAACAAACGTACTGTATGTCGTACTCACTGGTTTTTCTTTAGCGCCAGTGACGAGACAAATGGCTTCGTTATTCTCATTTACAGCACTACTTATCTTATAATCTATGATTTGAGAATCACATGCGGCTAGGACTATATCACCGTCGATGCGAAATGTCATATTCCTGTTAAGAGATTTGCAAAAGTCAGCCCAATTCCCATCTCTTTTCATTTGTCTTATGATTTCAATATTATATTTTTCATAAAAGAGAAAAACTGCTCTTGCATATCTGTTGTTCGGGAGTGACTCAAAAATGTTCTTCACATCATTTTTAAAAGACGTGTGATTCTTTTCATTCTTTTTCAGTTCTGAAAGGATACTCTTATCATCTGAATCTGATTTCAAACCTTTCAGACCTAAAACGTAGCTCCCATTATCGCCCATACTATGGGGGATCGGAACTGAGGTACGTTCTTCTGGCCTATAAATTAAAAGTGACATACCATCCAGCGGCTCTAAACGTTTGAACGTGCCATTTTCATCTATAACTATAGCATAGAAAAATTCAACAAGTGCATTATGCATTGGAGGCAAATTGTCCTTGCATCTCTCGTAGTAATCATATAGTGCTTTGAGTATCATTTCAACACCTCCTTACTGTCTCTTGGTGGAACATTAATCACTCCATTTTCCATGATGGCATGATAGAACATGGCATCGGGCTTGTCAAGATTTCCTTCAAAGTCCATATCGTAAAGCATCAAGCCCAAATCACGACTGTCGTTGTAGGGTGCGCTCAATTCCTCTTGTTCGGGATTTATAAGGCGGAATGACGCCGAACACTCCCGGGTGCCGAGATAAGGCTGGTTAAAGCATTGTCCTTTACTTGCCCTACGCTCAAACATCGCATTGTACTTGCCAGGGTTCTCATCCTTGCGCAGGAAATCTTTTTCCTCCTTGTCAATCAACGGATTCTTGCTCTCGGCACGCTTGCTGACAGGGATAAATTCAAGTTTAGCCCAAATGCGGTAGCGCACATCCTGCAGCATCAAGGTGTTCTTTTGCTGTCTCTTCTCCTCAATGAAAACAGGCTTGGATGCGACAGCGCCCACCTCGTTGCGGCGAATTGATGTCCACTTGATGGGATTGAGCACTTCAATTTTGGTCACCTGCCACCTGATGGCTGGTTTCCAAAAGATAGCCTCAAAGATGGCCCGTGCAGCCGATGGCGTGATGACATCATAACTCACACGCTCCACCTTGAGTTCTGGTCGGGTAAAGCAGGCGATTGGCCCCCATACCTCCAAGCAAAATTCTTTATCAAAATGTTCCATATCGATATTATATGATTAATGTTTCTTCTAACCATTGGTTGTCGGTGATTAAGCCGACCTTATCATCATAGAGTGACTCTTTAGAGAGTACCCAAATGCCATTTATTTCTTCTAATGCTCCAGCGTCGTTCAGTGTCTGGAAATCTTTCTTCCTCACACTGACGGCATATTGTGACAATTTCTTCAAAAGAGGATAGGATAGTTCGCTGCGCTTGAGTTCTTCAACAAGTGCTTTACCGCCATCACGCTGAATGAAAATGCTTGTGGTGTCATCATCAATCAAGTGGAATTGGGCGGCAGCTTCCTGGAATTGCATCTCAGTTGGTTTGTAAAGCAATTGTCCAATTTGATTCTTGTCAAAACTCTCAGTTCTTGAAAACAGTTGGGCAAAGTAGTCACGCATCGTCCCAGGCGCGAACCAATCGTATTGCCCCACCATATTGAGTCGAGCATTATTGGCTTGAGAGATATAGCCTGGTGGCAATCGATGCTCACAGCGCAGACTGAAAACATGAGTTGTGCAAATGCCTCGTCTGCCCTCGCGGTTGCAACGACCAGCCGCTTGCAAGACGGAATCAAGCCCGGCCTCTTGACGATAAACGACAGGAAAATCAATATCCACACCCGCCTCAATCAGTTGGGTAGCCACCACACGGATAATCGGTTGATTTTCGTCCATGAGTGCTGCCTTAATTGTCTCGATGGTCTCACGCACGTGAGCGGGATACATCATGCGAGACAAGTGCAGGGTCAAGCCTTCCTGAGGCAAGCGTTCAAACAGTTCTTTGGCATCCCTGCGGGTGTTCACAATACACAACACCCGATCATGCTGAGCGATTTGCCGTGCAACTTCATCATAGGTTTGCGGAGCGTTGTTGATATCAAGTTCCACCCGTCGCAACTTGTCATGCAAGCGGGCATCAGCCGGTATGATTTCATGGACATGTGGCAACGCTTTAAATTGGTTTAATCTGTTTGTGCCCCTGATGGTGCCGTCAAGGACGGGTTGGCTCGCTGTAGTGAACAGGAATGATGTGCCAAAGACATTCTTCAACGACTTGAACGTGTTGATGATGGGTTGCAAGAATTCCAGTGGCAACGTCTGCACCTCATCAAGAATCACCACACTTTTGGCGATATTGTGCAATTTGCGGCATTGTGACGGCTTGTTGCTGAACAAGGATTCAAAGAAGCGCACGTTAGTCGTCACCACTATGGGGTAATCCCAGTTTTCGGTTGCAAGTTGAAGTTGCTTGGTGATTTCTTTATTTCCCTCGTCATCATATTCAACATTGGAGTGGTGCTCCAACACATTTTCTTCACCAAAAATCGCTTTCAGCGTCGCGGCGGTTTGGACGATGATACTGGTATAAGGGATTGCGATAATGATGCGTTGCAGGTCATTTTTCACCGCATGACGCAATGCCCACAACAGCGAGGACAGCGTTTTGCCGCCACCCGTGGGAACCGTGAGGCTGTAGTAATCGATATCACCGTTGCTTTGCTCTTTGCAACATTGCTGGACATATCGCCTGATGCGGTTGACCTCGGTGTCAGGGGCGCTCTCATTCAGCTTATCAAGATGCGCTTCAAGCTTTGAGCACAATTCGCTCATGTCACTTTTAGCGCCACGCAACCGGCTCTGTTCAGGCATCATGAACGCCTCAGTATCTAAATAATCGGCATCCACAAGGCAGCTAAAGAGCATCCTCACCAAGTGGTGCATATCCTCTTTGGAAAGCGGTGTTGAGGGGGCTTTCAGTTGTCCGGTTATTGAGGGAATGGTCACCTCGGCAGGAATGTCTTGTTTCAACAACTCTATCCATTCGCCATCGTTATAGAGACCACGATGATGCCCCATGATGATATTAGACAGTATTGGTGTTGCTGGCCTAAAAAGCCGATGAGCAACAAGTCCACCCACATAGGCATGGCTGAAATCGCCCTCGACCTTCATTTCTGGGCAATAGCCACTCTCTTTCTTGATATGCTGCTGGAATGACTGTTTCTCTTTTCCGATATCATGCAATAGACCAAGCACCCTGCCCCACTCGCCCATACCAAAGGCGTCGGCAAATCTTGAAGCCAACTCAGCGACACCTCGCTGATGCTCCTCATTGGATTGAATCGACCAATTCCCGGTTGACCCTTTGATGTGTGATATGATAACTTCTTTGCTTTTCATTGTATTTGTAATTATTAGGCATCATTCACTATTTGATAACGCAAAGTTAGTTGTTTGCGCCATTAATCCCAAATAAAGTTATTGACACCTTATTTCTTGCAAAATAAACACACAGGGGTGTCAAATCTTGGCACTGCTGATTTATTTTTTGTTAATTTTGCTTTTTATGCTTGTCTTTCCTTGGAATTACTTGACAGAATTGAGAGTGGTGAACTGAGTTGGTTTACACTCATTTTATCGTTCGCCTAAACTGGGTTGACAGTTTGGCGGTTTTATCACTGAATGGGTTTACAGCCCTACGGGCAAAGTGACCACAACCACAGCCCCCCGTCAATGACAAAATGCAAAAACCAATAGTAGAAATTCTTAGAGTCTTCTATACAACTGGTGCGAGATTGAATCTCGCAATACTTTCTACAATTATAGAAATTTAAATAGTCACTTAGACATGATGCAACCGATAACGGTTGCATTGAGATTTACAATAGTAGAAATTATTTGGGTCTTATAGAACGAGCCTGAGGCTCGCAATAGATTGACAACTGCCTCCTGTGAATGGGGCTCCCTCGCTTCGCTTGGTCGCTTGATTGACAGGGGGTTACTCAAATGAACGCCCTTTGGGCGTCTGCCACCACTCGCTATATTCCGAGACTCAACAAAATATGGTGCGGTTGCCCTGCAAAAAGGGCGGGGAATCTTGGATATGTCGATTTTTTTGTGTAGTTTTGTGGTGTCCTTGTGTGGTCTTATGGATAGATAGATGGATAGCAAGGTTGTTTTTAACGTTTAAAATCAGAGGATTATGAGACCTGAAGAAAAAATCGACGAGAATTATGTCCCTACCGAGGAGGATTTCGCCCCCAGGCAGGTCGATGAGAAAGAGGAGTCGCGCAAGTTCATCAAGAAGAGCTGCCGTGCCCATAGCATCTTTTACATCATTATGGGCATCATATTTCTTATGAACGGCATTATCAATATAGACAGTGTGAGCGACAGCAAACTGTACCAGTGCCCGCTGATTGCCTTGATGCTGGTGTCGGCCATCGCCATGGGCTTTTATGCCCTCATCTATGAGAGAATCCGCCGAGCCTCGACAGCGAGGGAGATGAAGAAGTTCACCGATCTGACGGGCGCCAATACCCTGTTTTCGAAACTCATCCTCATCACCATGACGCTATGCATTATCGTCGCCGCTGTCTTAGGGCTGATTGACAAGACCTCTTGGTATGTCATCGTGCTGGCTGTCATTGTCATCGGCGCAGTCATCGGCGGGCTGTGGTGGCTCATCAAGGACTCTGACAAGAAAGATGCCTGCGATATCGAAATCGAGAAATTACTGGCCCTGGAAGAGGGAGAAAACTAACCGTTGGACTCGGGCTCTCACCGGCCTGTGACATGCTGTGTAGAAGAAGTGAAGGCTCACTGTTTTAGGGAATGTGGTAGTTTCGGTGCCCATTACTGTTTATTTGGGCATTAAAATGGGGAGAATGTGAGCCGGAAACAGTAAATTTGTGAATCTAAATAATTAGCCTCCGTTGATGGATCAAACGGGTTCTGCCCTCCTTGCGGCTTGAACCATTAACTGAAATGAACCCACTAAAATTCTTGTTATATGATGAAAAAATTCTCTATGATTGTTGCTGCGTCGTTACTGTCAATCGGCATGGCATCGGCCCAGCAGATTGACTTGAGCATGCCCAAAGCCGACGTTGGCAAGATGCTGCCGCGTGTTGAACAGATGAGCATCGAGTCCAGCAGCGTTTACCGCGCTCCGCACAAGGCCATCGGTGACGTGATTGCCCACTGGCCGCTGAACACCTTCCAGGAGTTCTCGATGCTGATGAGTATGGCCCTGATTGACGCCAACGATGACGGAATTGGCTGGGGCACCACTTCAACGGGCACCATCTGAACGTCTTCTGCTCCAGCAATGCTGATGAGGCCAATGACGACTGGTTGATCACGCCCGCCATCTATCTCGAGGCCGGCAAGAACTATCAAGTGAGCGTGCAGCTGCGCGGTCGCAACGCTGAACGCAAAATGGAGATTATGGCAGGCCAGGAGGCGACAGTCGAGGGCATGACCATCCGCGTGACCGGCGTGGAGACTTTTTTTCGGAAGGGAACGGCCCTAAAAGCCGCCAGCATTATGCTTTGGGATGGATGAAGACAGGAAAGAAACAGCTGATGAAATTCAAATTGAATTATTGTATTATCTTTGCAAGAGAAAACATTGATTATTGAGAAACAGATATGGCTCAGACGTTGTTGTGGATGATTGTGGCGTTTGTGACGCTGGATTTTGTGGTCAGCAGTGTGCTGTCGTGGTTGAACACGCGGTGGATGACACATCCGGTGCCGCCAGAGTTGGAGGGACTGTATGACGAGGAGAAGTACCGCCGCCAGCAGGACTATATGCGCACCAACAAGCGGGTGTCGCTCATCGCGCGCTGCGTGTCGTTCTCGCTGACGTTGGTCATCCTGGGCTTCGGCCTGCTGGGATGGCTCGATAACCAGTGCAAGGCGTGGACCGATGTGCCCATGCTGCAGGTCATCCTGTTCCTGGTCATCTACAACCTGTTTAACACCGTCATCGGGCTGCCGTTCAGCTACTACTCGACGTTTGTCATCGAGGAGCGTTTCGGGTTCAACCGCACAACGCACAAGACGTTCTGGCTCGACGCGCTCAAGTCGTTCGCCGTCTCGACCGTCCTCAGCGTGGTGCTGATGGCTGTGGTCTATTGGCTGTACCAGACCTACGGGCAGCAATTCTGGATCTGGGCGACGCTGGCCATCGCCGTGTTTATCGTGTTCTTCTCGATGTTCTACAGCAACCTCATCGTGCCGCTGTTCAACAAGCAGACTCCCCTACCCGAGGGCGAGTTGCGCGATGCCATCACAGCGGCGGTGCAGCGTTTCGGTTCCAAATTCAAGGACATCTATATCATCGACGGCAGCAAGCACTCGACCAAGGCCAACGCCTACTTCACGGGCTTCGGGCCCAAGAAGCGCATCGTGCTGTATGACACGCTGAAGGACCAGATGACCAACGAGGAAATTGTCGCCGTGCTCGCCCATGAGTTCGGGCACTATAAGCACCGCGACACGTTCAAGAACATGTTCATCTCCATCGGCATGGTGGCCGTGAACCTGTTTATCTTCTCCCTGCTGGTAAGCAATCCCGACCTGCCTGCCGCCCTGGGAGGCACCGCGCCGTCGTTCATCCTGGCACTGGTGGCCTTCTCGCTGCTGTTCTCGCCCATCGACCTGCTGCTCAACCCCGCCAGCAATGCCATCTCGCGTCGCGCCGAATACCGTGCCGACGCCTATGCCGCCGAACATGGCCACGGCGAGACGCTCATCAGCGGCCTGAAGAAACTGGCCAGCCACGGCCTGAGCAACCTCACGCCCCACCCGCTGGTGGTGTGGTTCAGCTACAGCCACCCCACCCTGGCCCAACGCATCCGCGCCATCCGCTCATCAAACAACACTAACAACAACTAAACAACTGGGACAACAATCATAGAAGGAAGAAATAAATGACGGTGTGTCATAAATCAACTATATTCAACATAACCGCCCGTTGGGCGGGAAATTAAACAAATTATATATAAAATTTAGTATAAATTATGACACGCCTGCCTCCAATCCATCATATCGTGGACCCATGTCCCGGCAAATGCAGTTTTTAAAGGGGCAGCGCCACATTAGAAACTTGAAGAATTGATAGGACACACCTTGACAGCGTCAACACTACCATCGCCATAGGTTGTCAGCATGATGTTGACACCATTCCACGGCTTATCGCTGCTCATTCCCGCCATGTTGATGTATTTCACGTTGACAATACTTTTCTCACCCGAGTCAGTGACATGATCAAGTCCTGCGGCATGTGGCAGATGCTTGTCAAACCATTCAATATTGGCAATTAACGAGCTCTTTATTCCTTCCACTCTATCAGCGATGCTTTCCGTATTGCTGCGGTTCCATCGGATATTGTCTTGATAGAGTGCTTCGCCGCAAAGCAGCAGGTTTTCATCAATATATTCCATCCACGGTTGCACCTGAACAGGGTAAAACTGACTCCAGGCGTCTTTAACAGCGTCACAAAAGTCACCATCCTTTATCAGTTCACCTATCCAGTGTGGAGTGAATCCGTAAGAAGTTTTCATGCGGAAGGTATAATCGGTTTGTTGTCGTTGATTGCAATTCAAATCCCACAATGGGCCTGCCACCCAACGGGCATCATCCGCCCAATCCTTGTGCAGGTAAAAGCTGCCATGAAATCCGTCGCTGTTGTCAAGTACTTC
>JAEEGL015882123.1_pt1 | contig 13148 bp, 9 predicted proteins | sample 9134231 | NCBI WGS metagenome assembly JAEEGL01 (sample SAMN16246548, study PRJNA631951) | gut metagenome | biome: gut microbiome; feature: rumen; material: fiber-attached | host: Bos | place: Iran: Karaj | collected 2018-10
AAGTATCTCCATCATTATTTTGATGATTGATATCTATTCTTCTATCTTTCATATATTTAAGGACCATATCAAATTGTCCTCTTTTTAATAATTTCATTAGGATGTTGTTTCCATCTGTATCAACTACATTAATATCAAATGACTTTCTAGCCATTATTTTATCAATAACTGATATATGATCTTCTTTAAGTAATTCAAAGATCAGGGTGGGATCAGCATCACAAGCATTTATAGTTTTTGCCTCATCGTAAAACATGTTTAATACACCTCTTTCACACGTGACAGTTTCATATTCTACCAAAAAAAGTCAAAAAAGTCAAATTTAAGAAAATAAAAAAAGCCTTTTTGGCTTTTTATTTACTACATAATTTTTCTGCTTCTACACCAGTTAAATCAGTCTCACAAAGGCAATCTGCATCTCCTTGAGCATAATTAATTCTAACTGTTTTTATTGCAAATTTCTTTTCTACTTTAATACTATAAATTGCTGTATGTGTATCATCAATATAATAGAAACTATGTGTTCCACAACTATATCTAGTTAACTTATTTAATTCTTCATCAAAGAAGTTTTTAACATAATCAGACTTTCTTAAAGTCTTCATAACAATTTCATTTCCATCATCTTTCTTAAAATACATCATTAATGGAATATTAATAGAAATCTTACTAGTTGTATAATCTTCTTTAAAGAAAGTTCTATTACATAATAATAGAATCATAAAGAAAGACATTATTATTACTACAGTCAATTCCAAAATAGACTTAATTCTTTGACTTCTATATGCCCTCTCTTTATCTTCAAAAGCTTTAGTTGGTTTTTCTTTGTTTACTACTTTAAGTTTTTTCTCTTTTTTTTCTTTTTTTATCTTTTTTTTCTCTTCTTTATCAATTTTAACCTTTTTATTCATAAACAAGACTCCTATCCTAATGTAATTATATAAAAGATATCTAATTATTTCAAGGTTTTAGACACTAAAAAAAGGCCCTTTACAGGTCTTTTAATAATATGAAGAAAAATCATTTTTGAAGCAAAAACTATAATTTTGGTATAAAAATTCAATAAATTTGGTATTTTCTAGTAATAATTCTTTACACCAATCTGCATCTTCTTTAAAAATTCTTTCTTTATGTGCTACTTTATTTCTTTTCTCTTTTAAAGAATATAAAATTAAAGCAAATTTTCTAATAATGTTTTCACTATCATTAACTTTATTAGCTATACAAAAACTTAAGAAATCATTATTTACCATATGTGTATCTGTTGATTTATCATATTTTGATATTGCATTTAAAGCATCACCATATTCAATTCTATCAATATGCTCTTTAATACCTTTTTCTTTATCTTTAAAGAATTTAGGTAATGATGTTAAACTATATTTTTTTGTTTTAAGAAATGCTAAATAATTTTTTACAATTATTTCATATAATATACTTTCTACTGCTTTCATTATTGGCATTAAAGCAGCACTATAATCCATTATCTCATCTACTGAAACTAAATATGAATAAATCTCTAAAGAAGTATTAATATATATTTTTATATTATTATTCATTAATTTAATAATATCTTCACTAAAGAAATCATTTAATTTCATATTCTTTGAATTTTTAATATTTTCTTTAGATAATTCAATATATTTATTACATTTTTTAATAAACTCTATTACTACATTATTATATTGATATTCATATGGTTTACCACTTATAAAACCTTTTAATTTAAATGCTATATCTTTTGCTTCATCAAATAAACCTTTATTAAATAAATAATGATAAAAATAAGAATATGACATAATCTTATCATTTTCAAATACTATATTATTGTTTGGATCAGAATCATCATATTTTAAATCTATACATATTTTAAAATATTTATAAGCTTCATTATAATTATCTTCATCACAATAATACTTAACTAATGTAGAAGCTGCTCCTATTGAATTATATTCTACAGCATATGCTGAATATTTAAGAAATTCTTCATTATTATTAATAATGTAATATAAATATGCCATTGTTTGATATGATCTTCTAATAAGATTTTTAGCATCTTCAAAAACAGGTTTTAAATCTAAATCATCCTTATATAATTCTAAAACATTTTCACAATAACTAATTGACTCTAAAGATTTATCTTTTACAAATTCTATATCTTCTTCTTTATAATCTACTACCTGCCAAATTCTTGACTTAATGTATTCTTTTTCTAGAAGTAAAGATTGTACTTCATCTTTTTTTAACATACCAAAAATATAATATAAAGATATTCTTCTTTTTATATCATATTTTTTTATTTTCTTTTCTATTTTAAGTTGCATTTTTAACAATTCATCTAATTTGTCTTTTGGTATTGAATCAATGTCCTTCATTTTAAGTGAATTGTAATAACTATATTTAATTAAGAAAGCATTTAATAAATCTTCATTCATCTATTATACCTCCAAGTGTTTAAATAATATAATTAATTATAGCATAAAAAAAGTCTTGTATTCAAATAAGAAAACAAGACTAATTTCATAATGGCGGAGACAGAGAGATTTGAACTCTCGCACCAGTTGCCCGGTCTACACCCTTAGCAGGGGCGCCTCTTCAGCCTCTTGAGTATGTCTCCACGCTTACTTATTAAGTATACATTTCATTGATAATTAAGTCAAGAAAAATATATTTAACTTATCTTATATAAAGTTTTCTTTTATAAGAGTTTAAATACCATAGATTAAAAAAAAACAATGCATTTAGCATTGTTTAAATTACTATAAGTGAATCTTTTCTTTCTTTAAAAAATGGTGGGGCGTTAGGGATTCGAACCCTAGACCCACTGATTAAGAGTCAGTTGCTCTACCAACTGAGCTAACGCCCCATCAAACATTGCTCTTTAGTTATAACATATTTTAAAGAAAAAGAAAAGAAAAAAATTAAAAAAAATTATAAATAGCATCACAAAAATAAATAAAATAGCACAAATAATCCTAAAATTATTCTATAAAACATAAATATTTTAAAATCATTGGATTGTAAATATTTAAGTAATAAATTTATAGATATTAGACCAATTATAAAAGAAATACATATTCCAAATAACAAAATTTCACAATTTTCAATTAATAAAGATGGATTTACTTTTAATAATTGATATAAAACTGAACCTAAAACTATAGGTTCTGATAAATAAAAAGAAAATTTTGCAGAGTCTACTCTATTTAAATTAACCATTCTAGCTGCTGCAATTGTTGCACCACTTCTTGAAACTCCAGGGATAAGTGCAAAAGTTTGACTAATACCAATAATAAGTGCATCTTTTATACTCATACTTTTAATAGTTTTATTACTCTTCATTTTTATATCCACAAAGTAAATAATTATTCCTACAATTAGAAAAATGCATATTAATAGTATATATTTAGTTCTAATAATATTTTCTATTAATTCATCAAATAAAAATCCTACAATTGCTGCTGGAATTGTAGCAATTATTATCTTAAAAAGAATACTTTTATTTACTCTATTTATTATTAATCCTTTAAAATCTTCATAAAAGTACACAAAAATAGCTAATGCAGTTCCCAAATGAAGAGAAATATCAAAAGTAAGTGCCACATTATTACTTATCAAATTACTTCCAACAGAAAAAATGTCTCTAAATAAAATAAGATGAAAAGATGATGATATTGGAAGAAATTCCGAAATACCTTGAATTAAAGCTAAAACAAAAACATCAAACATAAAAACACCTCTATATATGATATAGAGGTGTTATATTAATTATTACCATTTCTAATTAATTTTAATGCTCTTTTAATACTAATATCTTCTCTTTTTTGAAGTTTCTTTTGGGCTTTAGCAATATTTTTTAAAGTAAATTGGGCTAATTTATTATATTCATCTTTATCAAAATCTTTATCAGTATATCCCATATCATCTAAAAATTTACTTGCTCTTATTACTGCTTTAACATCTACGATAAATTTATTATCAACATCTGCTTTATTTTGAGAAATCATATAATTTGCAAAGTATAAGAAATCTTTGTTATTACAAATATTCATCATATTATGTTCACCAGTATATTTTTCCATATATGCCTCAACATCTTCTTTGCTTGTCTTACTATTTTTAAACTTATAATAAAGCATTATAAATAAATCATTTATTGAATCTTCACTGCATTCACTATACTTTAATCCACCATTATAAATTCCCTTTAATAAATTTTTATAATTGTAATCTGAACAATCTGAAGGTGTAATAGTTGAATTAAATAAGTATAATGCTTCATACTTATCATCTACTCTAGTCCCACTTATTCTATAATTTTCAGCAGAAACATTCATTCCATTAAGAACTGCTTCAACATAGGCAATATTATCATCATTTTGATATTTTTTATTTCCAATTTTAAATAGTTCTATTAACTTATCATAATGATCTGCTGCTCTTAATTGATACATACAATGACTACAAAAATAATTTGCATAATCTTTTACGAAATCATTATATGTTTCTTCATCCTTATAGTATTTTTCTTGCAATTCTTCAAGTGAAAGATTATTAATATCATTTGCTATTTTTAACTCGCTTAGTATCTTTTTTAACTCCATTTTTTTCTCCTCCTAATTCTTTAAAAATATCTAAATAATCATCAACCAATATAAATTTTATCTTATCTTTGACATTTTGGGGGATATCCTTTAAATCCTTTTCATTTTCACGTGGAATAAATATCTTATTAATCATTGCACGATAAGCACCTATTACTTTTTCTTTTAATCCACCAATTGGTAACACTTTTCCAGTTAATGTAATTTCACCTGTCATACTAACCTTAGTGGATACTTTCATTCCTGTTAAAAGACTAATTAAAGCTGTAGTTAAAGCAACCCCCGCAGAAGGTCCTTCTTTTTGAATTGCACCTTCTGGAACATGAATATGAATAGTTTTATTTTCTAATTTCTTTAAATCTATATTAAATACATCACTATTAGATTTAATATAATCTAATGAAATTTTAGCAGACTCTTGCATTACTTCACCTAATGATCCTGTTAATATTAGTTCTTCTTTTCCTTTAAATGCTGTCGTTTCAATTGGTAAAATATCTCCACCATAAATTGTGTATGCAAGCCCATTTACAATTCCTATTCTGTCTTCTTCTTGATTTTCGTTATATAAATATTTTTTTATTCCTAAGTACTCTTCCAAGTCACTAGGGTATATTTTATATATTTTTTTCTGTTTGTCAACAATTATTTTCTTTACTATTTTTCTTAAAATAGTTGCTATTAATCTGTCTAGTTCTCTTACTCCTGACTCTTTTGTGTAATTTCTTATCAACGTCAAAAGTGTTTCATCAGAGAAAACAACATCACTTTCTTTTAATCCATGTTCTTTTAATTGATCTACAACTAAATGTCTTTTTGCAATATCTAATTTCTCAAATTCAGTATAAGATGATAATTCTATTATTTCTAATCTATCTCTTAGTTCATCTGGTATTTGAGATAAATAATTAGCAGTTGCTATAAACATAACACTTGATAAATCGAATTCTTCTTCTATGTAATGATCAACAAAATATTTATTTTGTTCTTTATCTAATACTTCTAATAAACTTGATGCAGGGTCTCCTTTTATATCTTTTGTCATCTTATCTATTTCATCTATTATAAATACTGGATTCTTTGTACCTGCTTTTTTCATTCCATGAATAATTAATCCAGGAGAAGCTCCAACATAAGCTCTTCTATGTCCAATAATTTCTGCTTCATCATTAATTCCACCTACAGAAATTTTTGTTACTTTTCTATTTAAACTTTTAGCAATATTCTTTGCAAAAGTAGTTTTTCCAACTCCTGGTGGTCCAACTAAACATATAATTGGACTTCTAGAATTATTAGTATTTTGTTTTACCGCAAGATACTCTATTACTCTATCTTTTACATTATCTAAACCATAATGTGTACTATCAAGAATCTCTCTTACTTTATTCAAATCTTTTCTATCTTCAGTAGTTTTACTCCAAGGAAGAGAAATTAACCATTCAATATAATTTCTTATCATTCCTGTTTCTGGAGAAATTGAATTAGATTTTTCATATCTACTAAGTTCAATTAAAAGTTTTTCTTTTACTTTTTTTGGGCAATCTAAAGTCTCTATTTTTTCTCGTAAAATATCTGTTTCACTTTGACTTTCTTCGCCTAGTTCTTTTTTTATTACTTTAAGTTTTTCTCTTAAAACAAATTCTTTTTGTGAATCTTCTAAGTTTTTAGCTACATGAGCTTCTATATCTTGTTCAAGTCTAAGAATTTCTAAATCACTATTAATATCATCTAAAATCATTTTAACTCTGATTGTTGCAGATGCTTCTTTAAGATATTCTTGTTTTCTTTCATAATTAATTGGAATATATAAAACTACTATATCTGTTAATTTATCAACATCATTTATTCCTGCCGTCTGAGATAATATTGTATTTGACATATAAGGTACTTCTTTAACATAAACATCAATATGTTTGTTTAATGCTCTTACATATGCCATCTCTTCTTTAGGAGATATTTCCTCATTTGGAATCGGACTAAACAATGCTTCATATAAATCATCATCTTTAGAATAAGCATATATCTTAGCACGAGTTTCTCCTAAAATTATTATTCTTGTTTTACCATTAGGCATATCAATTTTCATTTTGATTTTACCTACTATTCCAAAATTAGGTAACTCGTCAATTTCAGGACTTACTTCCAAATTATCTTTAGGATTTACAATTAAAATTTTATTATCGTAACACGATTCCGCTAATGAAATTATTTTTTTATCTTCACTTGAGTCAAACTCTATTCTGATTTCGTTATAAGGAAACAACACCATATTTTTCAGTAATAGAACTGGAAGATTACTTTTCATTAGGGTCGCCTCCTTTTAAAAAATATGTTTTTTATTATAAGTTTATCGATATTAAATTGCAATAAAAATGACACTTTTTTACAGTGCCTTTTTTATAATTTTTATTATTAATTTTATATTTCCTCTATTTTCATAAAGTTTGTCTGTTTAATTGATTTATTTTCATGAATTCCACCTGTTATTATTATCTTGTCACTTTCGTGTAAACCAAAAAATTTAATAGCAGTTTCTTTAGCATATTTCACTGTTTCGTCCATATCATCATCTTTAGTATTTTCAGATACTAATGAATATACACCATAATTAAGAGCTAATCCTCTTGCTACTTTTTCATTTGGACATGGTGCTAAAATAATAGTTTTTGGTCTTAAATTACTTATAACTGCTGGACTATGTCCTCCTGTTGTAGGAACTACAATTGCTTTTATATCAAGTTCTTCTTGGGAAGAGATAACTGCATTAGCAAGTGCTTCTGTAATATCATATATAACACCACGATTAAACTTAGTACAATACAATTCATTTTTCTCAGTCTCTTCACAAATTCTTGCCATATATTTAACTGCTTCAATAGGATGTTGTCCTACTGTAGATTCACCACTTAACATAACAGCATCTGCACCATCGAATACCGCATTAGAAACATCTGTTACTTCTGCTCTAGTTGGACGAGATGAAGAAGTCATAGAAGCCAACATTTCAGTTGCAACAATAACAAACTTTTCTTTTTCACGACATTTTCTAATCATATCTTTTTGAATAGTAGGCAAAAATTCAACGGGTACTTCTACTCCTAAATCTCCTCTTGCTACCATAATTCCATCACTCTCATCAATTATTTCATCTAGATGATCAACACCTGTCTTACTTTCTACTTTTGAAATAATTTTCATATCATGTTTACCATTATCTGCAAGTATCTTTTTAGCTTCCAAAATATTATCTCTTGATTCTACAAAAGAAAGTGCTAAAAAATCTCCATCATTTAAACAAGCATATTCAATATCTTTTATATCTTGTTCACTCATAAAAGGAAGGCCTATTTTTACTCCTGGAACATTAATACCCTTTTTAGATTTTAATAATCCACCTTCAACAACTTCACAAACAAGACCAGCTGGATCTTTAGCTTTTACCACTAATTTCATTAAAGCATCTTCAAGAAGAAGTTCATTTCCTACATTAATTTTATCTATTGCTTCAGGATGATTTACTGTAAAAGTATCTCCTGTTCCTACAATATTTTGTTTTACAATTCTAACTGTATTTCCTTTTACTAAATTAATTCCTTCTTCTACTATTTCTCCACATCTAAAATCCGGTCCCTTAGTATCATATAAAACTGCAATGTTTTCACCAGTTTTTTCTCTTGTTTCTTTAACAACATTTAAAATATCAGTGTATTCTTGATAATCACCATGAGAAAAATTAATTCTAGCAACATTCATTCCGTTCTTAATCATTTCTGTCATAACTTCAACACTTTGACTTGCTGGACCTATACTACATATTATTTTCGTTTTTTTCATATCTACCACCTATTATTAATTATAGTATATAAATTGATTTTTTTACAAAGATAATTAAAAAAAAATATATAAACTTAACACAAAAAAAGTAATATTATACAATATTACTTTTTATATTAATCTACTAAAATTATTGTTCAATATTTGTCTTATTAATCGTAATTGCAGGTCGAACTCCAAACATCAAATAATATGTCATTGTACCAAATATTCCTCTAAAATCACCTGATATATAATATGCATAATTATCATCTGATTTAGGATTTTCTAACCAAAAGCCATGAGACCCAGTTGTACTTGTAGCATTTGTAGGATTTTCATATCCTCCTATATTTTCATAAAAGAAATTACACTTATCTACATATCCTTGTTCATAAAAAGTTCCACTTCCACATGCTACAATAGCTTCTTGAAATGTCAAAAATCTTGCAGCTCTGTTTTGATAACTAAAACTACTAACCAAATTAGTTTGTCCATTTGAAGAAGTTCTTCCACCTAATTCGTTTCTTAATATTCTACTACTAAATCTAATCAATAATGGATTCTTCCATTGAGTAGTTAATGGGAGCTGATTAACAGCTGTTCTAGGTCCTTGTTGATTATTTGATTGGTATCCAGAATCATAATATTCATAATTCTTTGTTCTAGTTGGAGTAACACCACCAGTAACATTTGTGTAATAAATTAATACTGCTTTACTTGAATCAAACGATGGTGTAGTAGCATTTACATTATAATAATCACTTACATAATAAAATCTTTCTGTTTCTTCATCGAAAACACCATCATTATTTATATCACAATTATATGCGTCTCCAGGAGATAAAACTCCTCTCTTTCCTAGTTTTCCATATACTATCGTAGTTGTTCCTTTTGAACCATCTACTGTGTAACCTGAAGCTTTGCATCCTTTGTTATTAACACCATAATCTTTACAGACACCTGTATGTAATTTTTTAGCTCTTTTACAAATACAATTATTACCACATGATGGAACATAATTTTCATCATCTGAATCACTATTTACCATAGAAATAGCATCAAAATTTACCCATTTATTATTATCATTTAATACTTTAATAATACTTCTTTCATTTATTCCAGTTGTCCTTACTTTTTCTATAATATCATCTGGTTTTATGTTACTTTCTATATTATCTGAATCTAAATCATTTTCCCAAGTTATTTCTTTTATACCTTGACCAGATTCATCAACACTAATCCAAAAATATTTATAACCATTTCCATGATATATAACTCCTACATATGCCTGGACAAATTTACCAAATGGTGATTCTGCCTCTCCACCTTCTATACTAATTGACTTCGCAGGTATGTAATATGTTACTTCTGTATCATACATATCTAGTTTACCTGAATTTACAAGAACTCTTGTACCATTAATTACATTTTTAGCAGTTGTAATATATGCACTTTTTCTAGAATTACTAATATATGATGTTACTGCAGGTATAGCTATTATCATAAGTATTCCTAATATTATAATAACTGCTAATAACTCAATTAAAGTAAAACCTGTTTTAACTTTTTTTCTATTAGTTTTAGTTGTAGTTTTTTTACTATTATTCTTTTTTGTAGTCTTTTTCTTATAAATATTAGTTGCTTTATTTTCTTTTTTCTTTTTTTCCATAAAACACCTCTTTTATGATTAAATTATATTATTAATAATTCTTTTTATCAATTTTATTACTATTATTAATATATTATTTTTGTCATTATTTTACATGTAGCATAAATTACTATAGGTGAAATATGAATAATAATAATTTTTATTATAAAAAATATGGTAATTCAGAAAAAATATTAATAATACTTCCAGGATGGGGAAATACAAGAAATACTTTTGATTACTATGTTAATATCTTAAAAGATAAATATACAATCTATATTTTTGACTATCCAGGTTTTGGTAATAGTACTTTTCCAAATATAGATTTAACGCTAGATGATTATGCTAAATACATATTTAATTTTATAAAGAAAAACAAAATAAATAATTCCTATATTATTTGTCACTCATTTGGATGTAGAATATCTATTCTATTAATTGCCAAATATAGAGTAATAGTAGACAAATTAATAATAATTGGAGGTGCAGGTATAAGAAGAAAAAGTATTAAAAGATATTTAAAGTCTTTAAAGTATAAATTTCTAAAAAAGATATCTTACTTTCTTCCATCTAAAAAGAAAGAAAAATACTTAAAAAAATTATTTAATAAATTTGCTTCTAATGATTATAAAGATTTAAATCAAAATATGAAGAATACTTTTAAAAATATTATAAACGTCGATTTAAGAAAGTATCTAAAATACATAAGTTGTCCTACTCTTCTTATATGGGGAGAAAATGACACTTCTACCCCATTAAAAGATGGTATTTTAATGAACAAAAAAATACCTAATTCAGGTTTAATTACAATAAAAAAAGGAACACACTTTGTATATTTAGAGTATCCCTTTTATATTATTCGTATTATTTTTAGTTTTTTAATTTAATTCCTAACTCATCTAATTGTTTTTCAGTTACTTTTCCAGGAGCTTCATTCATAAGATCTTGAGCACTTGCTGTTTTAGGGAATGCTACTACATCTCTAATGTTTTCAGTTCCTGCTAAAATCATTATTAATCTTTCAAGTCCAATTCCTACACCACAATGTGGTGGTGCTCCATACTTAAATGCATCTAAGAAGAAACCAAATTTTTCTCTTGCCTCTTCAGGAGTCATATCTATTGCTTCAAATACTTTTTCTTGAGTTTCACTATCATGAATTCTTACTGATCCACTTAACAATTCATACCCATTTAAAACAAGGTCATAAGCTCTTGAATAACAATTTTCTTTATCTGTCAATAACTTATCTATATCTTCTACTCTTGGGGAAGTAAACGGATGATGTGCTGCTACAAATCTATCTTCCTCTTCAGAATATTCAAACATAGGGAATTCTGTAACCCATAAGAAATTATATTTATCTTCTGGAATTAAATGATTTTCACGAGCAAGTTTAACTCTTAATGCTCCTAAAGCAGGTTTAACTACTTTCTTTTTATCAGCAATAATAAACACCATATCATTTTCTTGTAAATTTAATTCTTCTATTATTGCTTTCTTTTCTTTATCATCTATTATTTTAACAATAGAACCAGTTAATTCTTTATTATTATATTTTAAATATGATAAGGCTTTTGCTTTATAAATTTTAACAAATTCTGTTAATTTATCTATTTCTTTTCTTGATACTGTTGAAGCAAGTCCAGGTAATACAATGGCATTTATTATTCCACCATCTGCAATTATCTTACTAAATACTTCAAAGTATGTCTTGCTAAAGATATTAGTTATATCTTTAATCTCCATTTCAAATCTAGTATCTGGTTTATCACTTCCAAAACGATCCATACATTCATTATATGTTAATCTTGGAAAATCATCTAAATCTACATTTTTGATTTCTTTAAATATTTTTTTCATTAATCCTTCAGTAGTTGCCCAAATATCCTCTTCACTTGAAAAACTTTGTTCAATATCTATTTGAGTAAATTCAGGTTGTCTATCTGCACGTAAATCTTCATCTCTAAAACATCTAGCGATTTGAAAATATTTTTCCATACCACCAATCATCAATAATTGTTTAAATATTTGAGGTGATTGTGGAAGTGCATAAAAGTGTCCATTATTAACTCTAGAAGGTACTAAATAATCTCTTGCTCCTTCCGGAGTTGGAACACATAAAATAGGTGTTTCTACTTCAATAAATCCATTATCAGATAAATAATTTCTTGCTATCATTGTTACTTTATGACGCAATATTAAATTATTTTTTAAGTTTTCTCTTCTTAAATCAAGATAACGATATTTTAATCTAGTATCTTCTAGTGCAGTTGTATTTTCACTTATTTCAAATGGTATATCTATAGATTGATTAATAAGTTCTAAATCATTTACAATTACTTCTATTTCTCCAGTAGGCAATTTATAATTCTTATTTTCTCTTTCTGATATTTGTCCATTAATTCTTATTACTGATTCAGATTTTAAAGATGCAGCTGTTTCATAATTAGCATTTTCTGGTCTTACAATTAATTGAATAATTCCAGATCTATCTCTTAAATCAATAAATATTAATCCACCAAGATTTCTTTTCTTTTGAACCCATCCATATAATTCAACATTTTGTCCAACATTTTCTATAGTAAATTCTGCATTATTAAATTTCTTCATTTTATTCCTCCTCTTCATGATGTTTGCAATGACAATGATGTTCTCCTTCACCATGATGCTTTCCGCAACAATGATGTTCTTCTTCATCGTGATGTCCACCACAGCAGTGATGTTCTTCTTCATCATCTATATTAAAATCATAATCTTCTTCACTTAAATGTTCATCTAAAAAATATAACAAGTAGTCTACACTTACTAATTCTTCTTCTTTAGTTTTATTATTTTTAATCTTAACTTCATCATTTTTTAAATCTTCATCATTTAAAATTATCAAATATTTAGCATTTAATCTATCAGCTTGTTTAAATTGTGCTTTTAAACCTCTACCTGTATATTCTGTATCTACTCTAAATCCACTTGCTCTTAAATATTGTACTAAACTAGTAGCATATTTCTTTTCTGTATCAGATACATACATTACAAATAATTCAACATCATCAATTATAGGTAATTTTACTTCTTCTAAA
>JAEEGL010939257.1_pt1 | contig 13147 bp, 10 predicted proteins | sample 9134231 | NCBI WGS metagenome assembly JAEEGL01 (sample SAMN16246548, study PRJNA631951) | gut metagenome | biome: gut microbiome; feature: rumen; material: fiber-attached | host: Bos | place: Iran: Karaj | collected 2018-10
GGCAATATGCAGCAATAGTATTATTTGTATTATTAGGTTTAACATTATTTATTAAATATCATCAAACAAGTAAAATTGGATATACAATAGCATTATTTTTCTTATTAGTATTTGTATGTGGATGTAGTTTAAGATTTCCTATTCTTTTAGTCGCACCATTATTTGTATGTTTATTTTTTATGGCATATGCTAATAAAAAAATAACAAGAGAACACATTATAAGTTTTATCTCTATACTATTTGGATTTATATTTGGATACTTACTTTATAGATTACTATCTAATTTTTTAATGGTTTACTCATATATAGATAGAGTTATAATTGGTGATTCTTATAATTTCATGAATGCAGTTTCTGGTACTACTTTTGATTTCTTATACATGAACGGAGCTACTGGAAAAGCTAATGGTACTTTAGGTAGAATGTATCATACTTTTATTACATCATCTTCTCCAAGTATTTTAATAACATTTATTAAATTTGTATTTGCAATATTTACTATAGTAATACCATATAAGATAAGTAAAAAAGTAAATAAACTATCACAAGAAGAAAAAATAGTTAATATATTCGTAGTATCATCTAGTTTAATATTATTATTCTTTCTAATAATGGCAGATATGTATTGGGCTAGATATCATGTAACATTAATATTCTTTTTACTATTATTACATCCAATATATTATGACCTTTATATTGATCCGGATAAAGTTAAGAAAATAGTTTATTCTTCCTTAATAGGTCTTGTTTCAATAGCATCTATTATATTAGTATTAGATTCAACAATTGTTTTTAAAACACATAAACAAAAAGTAAATCAATATCAAGGATTAACAAATTTCTTATTAGAAAAAGATTTACATATGGGATATAATGCCAGAGATAATGAACATAATCTTTTCCATTTGCTTTCAAATGGTGATTTAAGAATAGCAAGATTATCAAGAGCACTAGATATGCCATATTATTGGTTAAGTTCAACAGATTGGTTTGATGAAGATTATTATAAGGGAAATGTTTTCTTCATTAATAATCCTAGTTATGGTGATTTAGAATTTACAGCAGTCCAAGAAAAAGCATTAATGGTTTATAATTATGGAAATTATAATATTTATGTTTTAGAAAATATGAATGTTTTATTAAATCAACTAACAAGTACACATTATGCACCAGTTAAGAATTGGGATGAATTTTGGAATTCAAAAGATTATGAAAAGAAAAAATCAATATTAGATTTATTTAAATCAGTAGAGTAAGAGGAGATAATTATGAAATTCCTGAAAAAGAGTAAAAAGATATTTATGGCATTAATAATCGGCATACTCTCAGCATATTTGTTATGGTATACATTAAGATTATGTAGATGTTTAATGAATTCAGATACAGCATATATAATTGATTATGTCGAATTAATGTTTAAATATAAATCATTATTTCCAAAAACATGGGTTAATACAAATGATTTTTGGGTATACTCATTAATACCTCAACTTGCATTATTTATGAAGTTAGGTATAAATATGTTTTTATCTAGACAATTAAGTGTAATAGTTCAAAATATAGCTTTATTTGCCACAATATTTTATTTTTTTAAAACTATTAATATTAAAAAAGGAGTATTTGAATTTTTTGTATTAATAATGTCAGGAGTATCAGCTCAATTCATGTTTGAAATGTATGGTGATGGTACTTATGCAACAATTATATTATTTATATTATTAGGTATTATATTATTTATTAAATATTTAAAAACAAATAAAATAGGATACGCAATAGGACTATTTGTATTGATAACACTATTATGTAGTTGTAGTTTAAGATTTCCTATTTTATTAGCTGCACCATTAATATTTTGTTTAATATATTTTGCATATACTAATAGAAAAATTAAAAAGGATTATGTAATAAGTTTTATTGCAATAGTTCTTGGAGTAATAATTGGATATTGTATTTATAAATATTTATTAGAAGTATTAATGATTAATTCATATGTGGAAAGACCTACTATAGATGATAGTAATAATTTTGCACATGCTATATATAATACTGTATTTGACTATTTGTTCATGAGTGGTTCAACAGGAAAAGCCAATCACACTTTAGGAGCATCACTCCATAGATTTATTAATTCTTCATCACCATCCATTTTAATTACATTTGTAAAAATGATATTTGCAATATTTGTATTAGTCGTTCCATTTAAATTAAAAAAGAAGATTGATAAATTAACAAAAGAAGAACAAATTACATATGTATTTGTAAGTTCATCTAGTTTATTATTATTGTTCTTTCTAATTATAGGAGATATGCATTGGTTTAGATATCACGTAACATTTGTATTCTTCTTAATGTTGTTATTACCAATATATTATAAATATTTTGTTGAATCAGATAAATTGAAGAAAGGAATATCTTCAGGGGTAGTAGCTTTGATTTCAATATGCTCCATGATATTAGTTTTTGATTCAACAATTGATTTCGAAAAATATGAAATAAAAGAAAATGAATATCAAGGATTAGTTGATTTTTTAGTAAGTAAAGAATTATATTTTGGATTTAATGCTAGAGATAATGAACATAATATTTATCATTTGCTTAGCGACGGAAAAATAAGAATTGCAAGATTAAATAGAACACTTGATATGCCTTATTACTGGTTAAATTCGACTGATTGGTTTCAAAAAGATTACTATAAAGGAAATGTTTTCTTTATAAATAATATATCAAAATCAGATTTGCCTTTTCCTGCTATAGAAGAAAAAGCACTAATGGTTTATCATTATGATGACTATAATATTTACGTATTAGAAAACTCAAGTGTAGTTTTAGATCAGTTAAAAAGTACATATTATGCACCAGCTAGAAATTGGAAACAATTTCGTGATGAAGATGACTTGGCAAAAAAAAGATCTTTAAGAAGTTTATTTGAAAAGGCAGAGTGAATACTTTGTCTTTTTTCTTGTATTAAAAGCATAAAAAAGATATAATAATTACTGTGTATAAAGGTGACTTAATGATAAAAAGAATGATTAACAATTTCAAAAAATATATATTTTTATTAAAAGAACTAATTAAAAGAGATTTTAAAGTTAAATATAAAAGAAGTGTTCTTGGAGTTTTATGGAGCATATTATATCCATTATTAATGATGAGTGTAATGGCTTTAGTCTTTACCAATATGTTTAAGTTTAGAATGGAAGGAGTAAACTATTTAGTTTATTTAATGTGTGGATTAATTATATTTAACTTCTTTTCAGAAGCTACTAATAACACATTAACTGCTATTGTAGGTAATGGAACACTAATTAATAAAGTTTATATTCCAAAATATATATTTCCTTTAGCTAAAGTATTATTTGCTGGCATTAACTTTTTATTCACATTAATACCATTCTTTTTAATAGTTGCTTTTTCAGGTAATGCAGCAGAAGGGACAAAATGTTCACTAAATATTTATTATTTATTATTACCATATATATTCTTTTGTGCATTAATGTTTACTATTGGTATTGGTTATATTTTATCAACAGTTACAGTTTTTTTAAGAGATGTAATATATATTTGGGGAGTATGTCTAACAATATTAAACTATTTCACACCAATATTTTATTCAATAGATATTCTTGCTGAAAAAGTAAGATTTGTATTTAGATTAAATCCACTATATGTTTATATAAATGGAATTAGAGAGATAGTGTTATTTGGTAACCCTATAACACCAACTTATCTTATTGCTATGTTTTTGTATGGAATTTTAACTCTATTAATAGGTATGGCAATATTTAGAAAGAATCAAGATAAGTTTGTATATTATATTTAAGGGGTGACAAGTATGATAGATATAAAAAATGTATCAATGAAATTTAATTTAGAAATAGAAAAAGATGGTTCTTTGAAAAAAGTATTTATTAAAGTATTTGATATAAAAAAATTGTTTAAAAAGAAGAAAAAAAAGAATAATGATTTTTGGGCTCTTAAAAATATTAATTTAAATATTAAAAAGGGAGCTGTTGTTGGTATCATTGGTCCTAATGGAGCTGGTAAATCAACTTTATTAAAAATAATAGCTGGTGTATATAAACCAACAAAAGGAACAATAACAGTTAATGGAAAAGTTTCTCCAATGATAGAGTTAGGCGCAGGTTTTGATGGAGAATTAACTGCAAGAGAAAATATTTATTTAAATGGTGCAATCCTTGGATATTCAAATGAATTCATAAAAGAAAAATTTGATGAGATAGTTGAGTTTGCAGAAGTAAAAGATTTCTTGGATGTACCAATTAAGAATTTTTCTTCTGGTATGATTGCTAAACTAGCTTTTTCAATATCTACAATAGTAAATCCAGAGGTACTAATTGTTGATGAAATATTGTCAGTTGGAGATCTAAAATTTCAACAAAAAAGTGAACAAAAAATGATGAATATGATTCAAGATGAAGGAACTACAGTTGTGTATGTATCACATTCATTAGATTCAATAAGAAATATTTGTCAGGAAGTAGTTTGGATAGATCATGGAAAAATAGTAATGAAAGGAAAGACTGAAAAAGTTTGTGATGCATACTATAAAGATCAGTTAGGAGGTAACTAATATGATAGTAACTAGAACACCATTTAGAATAAGCTTATGTGGTGGTGGTAGTGATTTACCTGCATTCTATGAAAAGAATGGAGGATGTGTTATCAGTACAACTATTAATAAATATATGTATATAACATCACATCCATCTTTTGATAAAAAGACTACTACATTAAAGTATTCTAAAATTGAGAAAGTAGAAAATATTAATGATATAAAACATGAATATTTTAGACAATGTTTAAAAGATGAAAAAATAAAGGGTATTGAGCTTACATCAATTGCTGATGTACCTCAAGGAACTGGACTTGGTTCATCAAGTGCTTTTACAGTTGGTCTTTTATACAATTTAAAATGTCATAAAAGAGAATATATTAGTAAAGAAGAATTAGCACAAAAAGCTTGTGAACTAGAAATTAAAAAGTTGGGTAATCCAATTGGCAAACAAGATCAATATGCTGCAGCATATGGAGGATTAAATTTTTATCAATTTAATCCAGATGGTAGTGTAGACATTCAACCAGTATTATTAGATCATGACAAATATAAACAACTTGAAAAGAATTTAATAATGTTATATGTAGGTGGAGAACATAGTGCTTCACAAATATTAAAAGAACAATCTAAAAATATGACGAGTGCTAAAGATAAAGAAGAAGGTCAAAAGAAGATTGTTGAATTAACTTATCAATTAAAGAAAGAATTAGAGAATAATAATATAGATGCAGTAGGTGAAACACTACATCAAAATTGGCTAATTAAAAAAACATTAGCAAGTGGAATAAGTAATCCACAATTTGATAAATGGTATGATAAAGCATTAAAGAATGGTGCAACAGGTGGTAAGATTCTAGGAGCAGGTGGAAGTGGATTTTTCTTATTCTATGTTCCTGAAAAGAATCAAGAAAAATTTAGAAAAGCTATGAAGAGTTTACCAGAAATGGAATTTAAGTTTGATCATACAGGAACTCAAGTTATGTTTATGAACTAGAAAGGAATTTAATATGAGAGCATTAGTTACAGGTGGAGCTGGATTTATCGGAACACATTTAGTTGAAAGACTATTAAAAGAAAAATATGAAGTAATATGTGTAGATAATTTTACTTTAGGTAAAAGAGAAAATGTTGATAAATTCAAGAAGAATAAAAAATATAAATTTTATGAATTAGATATAGATGATAATGAAACTTTTTGTGAAGCATTAAAAGATGAAAAAATTGATATTGTTTATCATCTAGCAGCTAATTCTGATATACAAAAAGGTGGTAAGAATCCTCAAGTTGATTATGAAGATACATTTATGACTACTCGTGGAGTTCTTGAATTAATGAGAAGAAATGGAATTAAGAATTTATTCTTTTCATCAACATCAGCTATATATGGAAATGAAATGGATAAAATGTTAAAAGAAGATTTAGGTGGACTACTTCCAATATCTTATTATGGTGGTGCTAAGTACGCATCAGAAAACTTTATTTCATCTTATTCATTCATGAACGACTTTAATACTATGATATTTAGATTCCCAAATGTTATAGGTCCAAATCTAACTCATGGTGTTATATATGATTTTGCAAAAAAATTAAAAAATAATCCTAAAGAATTAGAAATACTAGGAGATGGTACTCAAACAAAACCATACATTTATGTTTTAGATTTAATAGATTGTATTATGTATATGACTAAAAAAATAGATAATGGAGTATCAATTTATAATGTTGGTGTTGAGAGTGCAACATCAGTTACTAGAATAGCTGATATAGTATGTGAAGAATTAGGACTTAAAAATGTTAAATATAAATATACAGGTGGTAATGTTGGATGGAAGGGCGATGTTCCTAAATTCCAATATGACTTAACTAAAATACATAATGCAGGATGGAGTGCTACATATACTTCAGATGAAGCAGTAAGAGAAACAGTAAAACACATTAAAGATAATTAATATATGGAGATAGAGTGAAGAGTAAAAGAAAAGTAGACAATACTATAGTAGATTTTGCAAAATTATTTTTTGCAATATGTATAGTTTTAATTCATACAGAACTATCTATTAGAATTCCTCATGGAATGATTATTAGAGAAATAATCTTTAGAGTAGGAGTTCCTTATTTTTTCATTTGCTCTGGCTATTTCTTTGCAAAAGCAAAAAATAAAAAAGATTTTAATTTTAAAGAAACACTAAAACATTATATATATCCATATTTCTTTTGGGGATTGATATATTTAATACTATATGCTTTCTTTGTTTCTGGCGATGCTACATTATTTATAAAAAGGAACTTTATAAAATATTTAATTTTTATGCCAACTAGCAATATCATGTGGTATAGTGGATCGTTAATTGTTTCCATTTTTATACTAAATAAAATTAAAGATAAAAAAGTTCTTGTTCTGAGCATTGTTATAGCTTTTATACTATATTTAATTGGACTAGGTTTTACTTCATATGATTTTGTTCTTGATAAAATAAATAGTAATTTATTACAAAAACTAATTAATGTTTTTCATAATAATCGTAATGTTATATTTGTTGGATACTTGTATATAGCGATAGGATATTTAATATATAATATAAATCATAAAGTAAATACAAAAAAAATGGCAATTGTGACAGCCATTTCATTTGTATTAATGTGTTTGGAAGCATATTACGTTGTTAATCATGTATTAAAATATGATCTTGATTTTCTAATATTACATATCCCATTTACAGCGTTATTATTTGTTTTAACAATTAATATTCCATGCAATAAGAACACTAAAAAAATAAGGGGTCTATCTACAAATATGTACTATACACAATTTTTATTTATCTATCCAATTAATTATTATTTGTTTAAGTCACCAAAAGGAATGGATTTTTATGTTACTATATATTACGATTTGTTTATATTATCATGTGTATTAGTATTCTGTTTTATGATACAATATATACCGAATTCAAAAGTGAAAAAATGTATATTTAGTTAAAGGAGATATTATGAAGGCTGTTATACAAGCGGGAGGAAAAGGAACTAGAGTTAGTTCTATAACTGGAGATACTATTCCAAAGCCAATGTTAGAAATATCTGGTAAACCAATTCTATATCATCAAATAATGAATTTAAAAAGATATGGAATTACTGATATAACTATAATAATTGGTCACTTAGGAAATGTAATAGAGGACTATTTTAAAGATGGTTCTTCTTTAGGTGTAAATATTTCCTATGTAGAAGAAGATTCAAATAAACCTCTTGGTACAGCTGGTTCATTATATTATTTAAAAGATAAAATAGATGAAGACTACATCTTCTTACTAGCAGATGTATTTATAGATATTAATTTTAATAAAATGGAAGAATTCCATAAAAAGAATAATGCAGATGTTACTTTATTAACTCATCCAAACTCACATCCTTTTGATAGTGATTTAGTAGTATGCGATGATAATGATAAAGTAATAACATTTGATCATAAAACAAATGATAGAACTAAATATAATTATCATAATTTAGTAAATGCTGGAGTAATGATTTTTTCAAAAAGAACTTTAGAATTGCTAACTGAAGAAAAGAAATATAGTTATGAAAAAGATATTGTAGAACCTTTAATAAAAGAAGGAAAAGTATTCTCATATAAATCAAGTGAATATGCTAAAGATATGGGAACACCTGAAAGATATCAAAAAGTACAAGATGACTATGATGCTGGAATTCCACTCACAAGAAATTTAGAAAATAAACAAAAGTGTATTTTCTTAGATAGAGATGGAACTATAAATGAATTTGTTGGTTTCCTAACTAAAGCTGATATGTTAGAACTAATTCCAGGAGTAGATGAAGCAATACAAAGAATAAATGATTCAGAATATTTATGTATTGTTGTTACTAATCAACCGGTAATTGCAAGAGGAAATACAACTTTAAAAGAATTAAATAATATTCATATGAAAATGGAAAAACTTCTTGGTATGAAAGGTGCTTACATAAATGATTTATACTATTGCCCTCATCATCCAGATAAAGGATTCGAAGGAGAAGTACCTGAATTAAAAATTGATTGTAATTGTAGAAAACCAAAAACAGGGTTGATTGATAAGGCTGTTTTAGATTATAATATTGACTTAGAACATTCATATATGGTTGGTGATTCAACAATGGATATGAAATTAGCAGAGAATGCGGGAATAAAAGGTATACTTGTTAAGACAGGGGTAGCAGGTAATGATAATAAGTTTGATGCAACTCCATATTATACATGTGATACTTTAAATGACGCAGTAGATCATATACTTAATAAACAATTAGAGAGGAAGTTAAGATAATTTAATATTCTTAATGGAAATTTGAGTATGGAAAATGATACAAATAAATATTATTTAAATGGAAAGAAATCAACTAAAGAAAAAATAAATGAATCAGGAAAATTTATTTTAAATATAGAAGGTGAAAATAATAAAGTATATTTAAATGATTTTGATGGACCTGGAAAATTGTATATTGAAATGAAGTGCGATAAGAGTGAACTAAAATTTGGCTCTAATAATTCAATCAATAATTATATGCAAATATTTTTTCCAATAGCAACTAATAAAAAAAGTAAAAATGTAAGCATAAAAATAGGAAAAAATAATATGTTTAATGGAAATAATATTATTTTTATAGCTCCTATATATGATAAAAATAGTTTGACATTTGGATCTTATAATTTAGTAGCAAGTAATGTTATATTCAGGGGAAGAAATGATCATGTAATGTATGATTTAAAGACAAAGAAAGTATTAAATAATGAAGAAAGATTAGTAATAGGAGATAATAATTGGATTTGTGATAATGTTCAACTTATGCCAAAAGCAAATATTAAAAATGGAAATGTTATAGCTTTAGGAAGCATAGTTAACAAAAAACTTAAATGCAGTAATTCTTTAATAGCTGGTATTCCTGCAGTAGTAAAGAAAGAAGGTATAGGTTGGAATATATCTGCAAATTTAGATGATATTAAGAGGGGGCATTGATTATAAAATGAGTGCAAAAGAAATTAATTTTACAAAAGCAATTAAAGAATATTATGATAGAGAAATAAGGGTAATTCAATCACTTAATCTCGAAGAAATAAGTGAAGCCATGAATGCAATATATGATGCATATCAAAAAGGTGGAACAATTTATGTATGTGGAAATGGTGGTAGCGCAGCTACTGCATCGCATATGCAAAATGATTTCAACAAAGGTGTTTCTGAATACGTAGAACAAAAATTTAATTTTTGTTGTTTAAATGATAATTATCCAACAGTAATGGCAATAGCTAATGATATTGGATATGAAGAAGTATTTAGATTTCAATTAATAAATAGATTAAAAGAAAATGATTTATTCATTGGTATATCAGGCTCTGGTAATTCTAAAAATGTAGTTAACGCAGCTCTATATGCTAAAGAATGTGGAATTAAAGTTTTAGGAATAACTGGATATAAAGGTGGAGAGTTAAAAGAACTAGCAGATTATAAAATGCATGTACCAGAAGAAGACATGCAAATAGATGAAGATATTCATATGACATTTGATCATATGATGATGAAGGTTTTTTATAATTTTCTAGTAATGAATGAACTAACAGGTGAGAATCTTGGAAAGCCAAGAACTTTATCAAAAAAATAAAAGCACTAGAAATAGTGTTTTTATAAATATAAAAAAATAGGAGAAAAGCAGTGAAAAAAATATTAGATAATAAAATAATTAAGTTTTGTTTAATAGCATTTATTATTTTTGCTACTTTTTTATTGATAACACATAAATATGGTTTCAATATTATAATGATAGTTTTATCATTTTTTTCACTTTCATTAGACTTTTTATATGTATTTTGTAATAAGCGATTTGAATACATAATTGATAGATTTGTAAAATATAGATTTATAATAGCAACTATTATTTTTATTATATGTGTAATATTTAAAATACATGGTTCTTCAATTGGAATTATGGCACAGCATATTCAAGGCCCATCTCATGATAATAGTGTATTGTTTGGTGAGTTAAGATCAATAAGATCAGATGAGTATGCTATTATGACAACATATTATTTTAGTCAAAAATATAATAACTATAATGTTATTTCAAACCAAATGAGTTTAGATGGTCAAAATATGATTATTGGTTTTAATTCTCCGGTAAAAGATATAACTATAATTGGTAAACCACTAGTATGGGGCTATTTACTTCTTGGAAATGAATATGGTTTATCTTGGTATTGGTGTTTAAAAGTAATTTTAATTTTTTTGTCATCTTTCGAATTGTTTTATATTCTAACAAAGAAAGATAAAAAGATTAGCATTCTAGGAGCGATGTTGGTTACATTGGGGCCATCAACACAATGGTGGTTATGCCCTCATATGACAGATGTTTTTTTGTGGGGAATGATATTATTTTCTTTAGTTTATCATTTTATGACACATAAAAATGAAAACATAAAAAATATTTTAACTATAGTAATTCCTTTTGTAGTAATGCAATATTGTGTTGCGTTATTCCCATCATTTCAAATAGGATTGGGAATTATGTTTTTAAGTTTATTTATAGCATTAGTATTTAGAGACAAGATTAAATTTTTTAATAATAAAAGGCAAATTATTAGAACCATTATAATAATAGTATTATCTATTGTTCTAGTTGGATATTTTGTTATAACTTGTAAAGATGCATTAAAGTTATTAATGAATACAATATATCCTGGAAGAAGAGCAGTTTTAGGTGGTGATTATTTTGTTAGAGATTTATTTACTGATTTAACAACTCCATTCACACCATATGTATTTAATAAATTTTCTAATTTTAATCATTGCGAAGCTAGTACATATATACACTTTGGAATGTTTGCTTTAATGCTTTCACCATTGTTAATATCTGATTTGAGAAAGAAAGGTAACAAAGATTATCTTATTGGTATTATTCTTTCTATTATCGTGATAATATATGGCTCTTTTATGATTTTTGGATTTCCAAAATGGTTAGCGAAAATTACATTATTTTCATATATTAATAGAATGAAAATGATACTTGGATTTATAATGGTAATTTATACTATATGGACTTTAAATAGTTTAAAAACATTAGATTATAAAGTAGATAAAAAGTATTATTTCTTATGTGTTTTTTCTTACTGTTTTTTATTACTAAGTTTTGTTGATGAAAGTATAACACAATACTTACCGGTATATGTTTATTATGCAGAAATAGTAATGTATGGGTTAATATTATTGTTTATAATAAATAAAAGAACTGATTATGCATATAGTATATTAATAGCTTTAGTTGTATTTTCATCTATAGCTGTAAATCCAATAGTGAAAGGTATTTCATCTTTAGAAAATATTAAGACTGTTTCAGCAATAAAACAAATTGTTAGTGAAGACAAAAATTCTTACTGGTTTGCTAATGGTAATGATATAACATACGGATCATTCTTATTATCAAACGGAGTTAAAGTTATTAATGGAATAAATTTTTATCCGGACTTAAAGAAATGGAAAATAATAGATTCTAATAATGAATTTGAAGATATATGGAATAGATATGGTTATATTCTTGGAAATATTAGTTATGAAAATAAAAATAATATAGATTGTAATCTATCGCAAGATGTTATTAGTTTAGAAATATCTTTAAAAAAATTAGATGAGTTAAATGTAAAATATATTTTTTCTAAAGAAGATATATCTAACATAAGTTATGATGGATATTATTTAGAAGAAATATATAGTGATGAAGATAATGTAAAGATATATAAATTATTAAATAAAAATAATTAATGAAGGAAGGTTTTGAAAATGGAAAATGAAATTGAATTATTTGTTCCAGGTAGATTGTGTTTATTAGGTGAGCATAGTGATTGGGCTGGTAAATATAGAAATGTTAATAATGAGATTAATAAAGGATTTGCACTGGTTACTGGAATTGAAGAAGGCATTTATGCTAGTGCTAAACCTTCAAAGAAATTAATTATTAGAAATAAAGAAGATGAGTCTAAGTATTTTGAATGTGAAATGTCTTTGAATGAACTTCAAAGAATAGCTGAAGAAGGTGGATATTGGAGTTACATAGCAGGAGTAGCTTATGTTATTAAAGAACAATACAATGTTGAAGGCATAGAAGTTGAAATTGAAAAAGTAGATATTCCTGAAAAGAAAGGATTATCTTCAAGTGCAGCAATATGTGTTTTAATAGCTAAAGCTTTTAATCAAATATATAATCTACATTTAAATACAATAGGTGAAATGAATATAGCTTATTTAGGCGAAATTAGTACACCTTCAAGATGTGGTAAATTAGATCAAGCATGTGCATTTGGAAAAAGACCTGTTTTAATGACTTTTGATGGTGATAGATTAGGTGTTGAAAGTGTTAAAGTAGGAGATGATTTTCATTTTGTTTTTGCTGATTTAAATGCTAAAAAAGATACTATTAAAATATTAGCTGATTTAAATAAATGTTTTCCATTTGCAGAAACTGAACTTGAGAAAAACGTTCAATATGCTCTTGGAAAAAAGAATCAAGAATTTGTTTTTAGAGGATTAGATTATCTTA
>JAEEGL014549464.1_pt1 | contig 13147 bp, 11 predicted proteins | sample 9134231 | NCBI WGS metagenome assembly JAEEGL01 (sample SAMN16246548, study PRJNA631951) | gut metagenome | biome: gut microbiome; feature: rumen; material: fiber-attached | host: Bos | place: Iran: Karaj | collected 2018-10
GAACGATGGCATCAACTTCTCTGATGTTGGCAAGGAACTGGTTTCCGAGACCTTCACCCTTTGATGCGCCTTTTACAAGACCTGCAATATCAACAAACTCGATAGCTGCATGAGTCACCTTCTTGGTGTGATACATCTCACCGAGCTTCTCTATACGATCATCAGGTACGGGTACGATACCTACGTTGGGATCAATTGTACAGAACGGGAAGTTTGCCGCCTGGGCCCCCGCCTTTGTTAATGAGTTAAATAATGTTGATTTTCCTACGTTGGGCAATCCCACGATTCCGAGCTTCATGTATATTTCCTTCTTTCTTTAAATAAAGTCTTTATAATAAACACCTGCCAACAAAAAAGCTCTGACAGGCCGTTTACTATCTTACCATGTCAGAGCTGATTTGTAAAAAATATTGTTATTTAGCGTTTTAGTGTTTTCTCCAATATCACGCAGATCATAACCGACACTCCCATACTTATGATCATAGCCACAGTGCCCCAAAATGCCACTGCTCCGTCAGGAGCATTATCATAATTTGCAAAGCCTGCCAGGATACTGGGACCTGCATTATTCACTCCATGCATAATTGCTGCAGGCCATACTGAACCGGATTTAACAGTAATAAATGTAAGTATCATTCCCATGAGTGTACACATGATGCACATCTTCAGTATTCCCACATAAGGAAATCCGGGATAATCAGTTCCGAAGTTATGTCCTATACATGTTAAAGGCGCATGCCAGAGCCCCCAGATGATACCTCCGACTAATACAGCCTTTCCTTTGTTCATAAGCTTCATAAGTTTAGGCATCATGTATCCGCGCCATCCCGCTTCCTCTCCAAATGCCGCAAATGAGAAAAAGCTACCTGACACCATTGCTGCAACAGGATAAATAATGAGTTCTCTGTTCTCTACTTCCAGTTCCATGTAATAACTCGGATCGTATAATCCGGGAACAAACAGCAATTCAAGACCTATTCTGAGTTCGGTATAAAACCACGGAAGCAATACTGCCATAATATAAAGAACAAATTTCCTGTCCTTAAGATTTATTCCAAGCATTAGAGGATTATCACCTTTCAATGAATATCCCTCTTTTGTAATCTTCCTTGTAAGCATATTTGCAATAAAAGGAAACAGCATACCGAGAGCCACAAAGCTCTGCATATATCCCCCCATGCTATCCCATGTCTCTCCGGGTCTTATAAATATCAGAAACCATATCCATGCAAGTCCGAAGGAAAGGGCAAGATATATAAGCAGTGATTTTAAATCTTTCTTCTTATCTGTATTTTTCTCATCAATCATAGCTGACCTCCTTCCTGCTCATAGCCTTACACGTTCTTTTGTAAGAAGTGTAATAAACCAAAAGAGATAAAACCGGTGAAAGGATTTCAAACATCATTAACTCAAATGAATGATGTTTGCACCATTCCATAAGTTCCATTATGTCTATCTTTTCAAGAACAGTAAGGTCCCCGAAAAACAGATAGCCCACAACAAGGAGTCCGACTCCAAGTTCCAGTGCTATTTTCACCATCATGGCCTTATCTCTGCCATGGACAATAAACATTCTAAGGTCTCCTCCGGCAAGCATAAGCCATACACTGAATAATGAAAGAGACAACAGCGATCCAAATGAAAACATATCATGCATCTGTTCCCCCATGGAAAAACCGTTTCCTGCAACCAGCCAAAAAGAGTTTAGAGACAGAAATATATATGTCACAATCCCGATAAAAATAAATTTTGATGCAACATATGCGTTCTTATCAAGAGGCATTGCCGAAATATAATTCCTGATTTTGTTTTTCTCCTCATCCCTCGTAATATCAATTATCCATTTTTGAATGAATGCTAAAGAAGAAGTAAAAAACATCATCCACCCAATCCAGAAGAAAAAATCGAATTCATTATATTCATTGCCCCAAACGTCCTTAATTGTATACCCCACAGGATTGATAACCCACGGGAAAATAACGCGAAGCACAGTGTATATGACAGTTATAATTACAAGAATTGAAGTAATCTTTTTACCCTTAATAAGAACAAAGTCTTTATATAAAAGTCCTCCCATCAGATCACCCCTCTCTTTTTTTCTGCAATCACATAAGAAATGCAATAACTGACGGCCATTATAATCAGAGCAGTAATCAGCAGAATATATGACTTCTGTTTAATGAATGAAATGAAATTCCAGAAATAATCTGCAGTCATCCCGCTTTCTCCCGTTTTATCAAGAACGATTATGGCGGTCATAATATCCTTTAATTTTTTGAAACGAATAATCACGTATATTAAGACTATGCTGAGCAGCGACAGAATCTGGGCAACAGTTTCTCTGCCCTTTCCCATCAGTATGCAGAATAAAATCACAAGTGCACTGTAGATGCACATAAATGACGATGCTGATATAATGATTCCGACAAAATCTGAAAATGAAATGATATCTGTCATCACCGACAATATGAAAGCAATAATTATATCTATTACCGCCCCTATTCCAAACAGCGTGAATATGGTTATAAACCTGGCCGTAAGTCTCTTCCCCACAGAAAGAGGAAGTATCCCAGCCACCTTCTCAAAACCCGCCTGTCTGTCAGCCACAAAGATATTCAGCAAGTCGCCTACAGATGCCAGAGGTACAAGCATAAAAAGAGCAAGTGCCAGAGTTGCAATATTGTTATTTTCAAAAACATCCATCTGATTTTCGGCAATTACCTTGGCATTTGCCGTAGCGATATTACCGAATCTCGCGCTCAAGACATACATTATGCCAACTGCCAGTACGCCTGCTACCACAAATCCGAATACGGTGAGTTGCTTTCGAAGGCACATAATGTCTTTTATAATAAGTCCCTTCATACAATCACCTCTTTCGGTCTCTGTTCACGTAGTGAATCATGATTTCCTCAAGTGCAGGCTGCTCAATTACCATCTCAGGATACAGTTTTCTTGCCGCATTTCTGTCGTTAACAAGTATCTCCTCTCCGTAAGGTCCATGATCCGTATTAACGATAAGTGAATCACTGATTTCTTTACGTTCCTCTTTTCTGCACTTTAAGAGGCCGTGCTTTTCAAGAATCTCATCCTTGTTGCCGGCAAGGACAATCCTGCCGCCATCAATAAATACAACTTCGTCTGCAAGCTTCTCCAGATCTCCGGTAATATGTGATGATAAGAGAATCGTATGATCCTCCTCAACAACAAAATCACGGAATATCTGAATCATCTCGTTTCGTACAATCGGATCAAGACCGCTTGTAGGCTCATCCATCACAAGAAGTTTTGCGTGATGTGAAAGTGCTACTGCAATCTGAAGCTTCATTCTCATACCTCTTGAGAAAGACCCGCACTTCTTTTTTGAAGGAAGTGAGAAATCCTTAAGATAATTAAAGAATGCTTCCTCATCCCAGTTTTTATAAATGTTCTTCATCATGATATTTATGTCCTTACCTGTCATAAATTCATGGAATCCCATCTCATCGAATACGACACCGATATCCTCACGAAGCGATGCGCTGTCCTCATCAATCGATCTGCCAAAAACCTTTATGTCTCCGCCGTCTCTCCTTATGACATCAAGTATCAGATTGATCGTGGTTGTCTTGCCTGCCCCGTTCTGACCGATAAATCCACACACGCTTCCTTCAGGTACAGTAAAGCTCACGTTATCAAGCTTGAAATCTCCGTAATCCTTTGTAACGTTATTCAGTTCTATTACATTTTTAATATCATCCATTCTTTTTTTCCTCATAAATCAGAGTGATCATCTCAGTAAGTTCGTCTTTTGAAACCTTGCCAAGAATTGCTTTATCCACTGCTTTTTCGAGATATTCCTCAATGGCAAACATCATGTTTTCTTTGACGATGTCACTGTTTATCCCCTTTACAAAGCTGCCTTTGCCCGTAACAGATTCAATAAAACCGTCACGTTCCAGGTCTTCATAGGCCCTTTTTGTCGTGATAATACTGATTTTCAAGTCCTTTGCCAGTACACGCATGGACGGAAGGGCGTCCCCTTCTGCCAGCTCACCTGTCATAATCTGACTCTTAATCTGTTCCTCAATCTGTTCGTAGATGGGTACTCCCGAACTGTTGCTTAAAATAATATTCATATGAATTCCTCTGCGCGCAGTGGGAGAAAAATGCGCATTTTCTCTCCCACATTAATAATTAATTATTGTATATATTCAATATATACACTTCAAATGTGATTTGTCAATAACAAAAAAGGAATAACGCAAATATTTTGCGTTATTCCCTGTAACTCTAATCGTATTTCTTACTCATGCATTGTATATTCAGAATCTTCCTCAATCATCTGAAGCATGATACGGGCAAATTTCTCATCAAACTGAGCACCCATACCCTTTTCGATCTCACTCTTAACTATATCCTGAGAAAGCTGGCCACGGTAGCTTCTATTACTTGTCATTGCATCATATGCATCGGCAACAGCAATGATTCTCGCCTCTTCCGGGATTTCCTCACCCTTTAATCCGTCAGGATATCCTCTTCCGTCAAATCTCTCATGATGCCATCTTGCGCCTGTTACAAGTTTTGGCATCTCGGTGACAGTTTTTAATATCTCAGCGCCCTCGACTGGGTGTTGCTTTATCATGGCAAATTCTTCATCAGTAAGCCTTGCCGGTTTGCTGAGAACATGTTCCGGAACACCAATCTTGCCTACATCATGCAAAAGTCCCATTATGTAGATTTCTTCCTGTCTGTCCTCATTGTATCCGTATCTTCTGGCAATCTCTTTGGAATAATCTGCTACTCTCTCGGAATGACCGATGGTATACGAATCTTTTACGTCTACTGTTTTTGCGAGTGCATGAACCACATGCATTGAGAGGCTCTCCAGCTCGGCTGTTTTCACCTTAACTTCATGATGAAGGTCTCTCTGGAGCTTAATTAAATCAACAAGGTTTCTGACTCTTATCTTTAATGCCTCGGAAGAAAACGGCTTTCTTATAAAGTCCATTGCTCCAAGAGTCAGTCCCTTTGCTTCGGAATCTGTATCTTCGTTGGCTGTAAGGAATATTACGGGAACGTTTTCACGGCCGTTTTCACTCTCCCATTCTCTCAGAGCCTGGATAGTCTCAAAGCCATCCATCTCAGGCATTCTTATATCAAGCAGTACCATATCTACCGGATTCATCTTTATATAATCCATAAGAAGTCTTCCGTTTTTAAGACATGTGACTTTGAATCCTGCTTCAGCAAGAATCGTATTTGCATTTTTCAAGATGATGGCGTCATCATCAACAACAACTACTCTTTCTTCCATAAACTTTCCCTCGCTTATACCTTTTACTTTCCCAATCAGTTAAGATAATCCCACCTGTGTTCAGTAAAATAATTATTAATGGCTGCTACAATATCATCTTTACCCATTGTTTTTAAGAGATACCCCTGGGGTTTGAGTCTCATAACATTCATTATACTCTCACGGTCCGATTTACCTGTTAAGAATATAATGGGAATCTCAGCGGCACTTATTTCGCTCCTTATCATCTCCATTACCTGAGGTCCCGGAGTAATCGGCATATCGTAATCAAGTAAAATAAGGTCCGGCGTATGATTTGCTATATACGTAATGGCCTGCATACCCGATTTAACAGCTGTAATGCGGTATTTATCGGAAAGCCATCCCTGAAGCATCTTAAGGAATGTAGGATCATCATCTACAAGAAGAATACGCTTTCCAAGTCTGTTCTCTGTTGCAACCTCAGCAACGAGCCTTAATGACTCTGCGATATACTTTGCATCAAAAGGCCTCTTAAAAATCTTTGTGCAGCGTTCTTCCGGAATGTATTTCGCCAGCTCGGCAAGCTCCTGCTCATAACCAATAACGCATAAAGGAATATCATCGTCAGCCGAAATATCCTTGATATAGACAAGTGCGTCGGCACATTCATATATATAATCTCCTGCAAGCAGAAGGAAAATATCACAGTCAACCCTGCCTGCATCAATATCCCTGATTATAGGTTCGGAAAATTCAGTTGTAAATCCCGCATTCTTAAGGTTGTTGCCAAGTGCATCAGCCGTAAATCCCGATCCGCTTGTTATAACAAGTATTTTTTGTTCTGTCATTTCTGTCCTACTTCTCCTGCGATTATATCCGGTATCAATTCATAATCAAAATTATCCACTGCTTTTATGATTGCGTCAACCCGGGTCGCCTCATCTTCGGGGATTCTGTATCCTTCCAGTGACTGGGCCACATGAACAACGCTGTCAAAGTCAAAGCCCTCGCAAAACTCCGAGAGAGTTCTGTATGCTTCATTTAATTCATCCATGGTAATGAGAGGTCTGTCATCATCCTCCGGATTAATATGCTCATTTAACGGCTCAAGTTCCTCAGCCAGCTTCCTGTACTTTGCAATAAGCTTTGGCAATTCTCTGCCGAGTGTCTCAGTATCACCCTGATCACCTGCTTTTTCAAGCTTTGCCGCAAACTCCCCAAGTTCAAGGGCACCTATTACTCTCGACGTACTCTTAAGAGCATGAACCTTGATAGTGGTATTTTTTATGTCCCCCGCTTCCCAGAACTTTTCAATGTCATCGGCATTCTTTGATGAGGTATCAAGATACATCTTCAGAGTTTCTATATATGACTCTCCGCTTCCACAATGATTCAAACCTGCGCTTACATCAATATCATCAACATTAAAAATGAAATCCGGAAGGGCGTAATTTTCTTCCTCATTATCATCAGGTGCAGGAGCAACCTTGCCTTTGGGCAAATACTGTAACAGCATTACTTCCAGTCTGTCGGGATCGATAGGCTTTGTAATATAGTCATCAAAGCCTGCATTTATATACATCTCACGCATACCTGATATGGCATTGGCCGTCAAGCAAATAATAGGTGTCTCATCGTTAGGCGTTCCCTTGATTCCTCTCATTTCAGCGAGAGTCTCGATACCGTCTTTATCAGGCATCATATGATCGAGGAATATTACATCGTAGTGACCTTTTTTATAAAATGCTATTGCTTCGTCGCCGCTTTCCGCAGTATCGATCTGAATCTGAGTACGCCTGAGCAGACTTGAAAATACCGTAAGGTTAACGGGTGTATCGTCTGTAACAAGTACTTTTGCATGAGGAGCAATAAACTTTTCACGGTAATTACGTCTTTCTTTAATTGAACGCTTAAATGCTTCCTCGTAGTTTCCGACTGGATCCCACTTAACAACCTTCTGTTCCAGTTCAAACGAAAATACGGAGCCTTCCCCGTAAATGCTGCTTACTTCCAGATGACTGCCCATCATAGCGAGAAAACTCTGTGCTATCGTCATGCCAAGGCCTGTTCCCTCGATATTACGATTTCTCTTTTCCTCGATACGTTCAAACGCTTTGAACAGTCTGTCCATATCTTCAGGCTTGATACCTATTCCCGTATCAGCAACGCTCACCTTCAGGATAATGTAATCCGGCTTATGCTTTGCCTTTTCATATCCTATGGAGAATGTCACCGAGCCTTCCTTAGTATACTTAACAGCGTTTGAAAGGATATTTATGATAACCTGTTTAATCCTGATCTCATCACCGTGGAGAATCATGGGGATATTCGGATCAATATCCATGTTGAAAGCAAGACCTTTGTCTTCCGCTTTCTTCTGCACCATGTTTACTACGTCGTTAAGAGCAGACACAAAACTGTAATCAACGTTTATAATATCCATTCTTCCCGCTTCTATTTTCGAGAAATCCAGAATGTCATTTATGATTCCAAGCAGTGTATTTCCGGCAGTCCTGATATTCTCTGAGTAACCAATGATCGTATCATCATCACTGTCTCGAAGCACCATCTCGTTAAGTCCGAGAATGGCATTCATGGGTGTACGTATATCATGGGACATGGTTGAAAGAAAATATGATTTTGCTTCATTGGCCTGATTGGCCTGTACCGCCGTCTCTGATAATTTGCGATTAAAAATCATCAGAATCACAAAATTATATATAAGCAAAACAGCCATTGCCACGGAAACAACTCCAAGCAGGAGCCAGTCTACAACACGGCTTTCCACCAGATCATCCATCGGAATGTATGCAATCAGGTTCCATACTTTCAAAGACTCAAAAGGGGAATATGATATCATGCAGTCTTCACCTTTTGAATTCTTTATAACCATTGAACCCACTCCGCCGATTATCTCATTTTTAACATTTTCGAATTCCTCTTTGGTTACATCGTTATATGATTTGTAATACTCAAAAAAATTACTGTTTTTTAACGACTTGCCATGAATGATATAATCGCCGTCCTGATCCACTATGCTTATTTCAAGAGATTCGTACTCCCCCTTTAAAAATACGAGTTTTTCCTCGAGGATACTTAAGGGAACGACTCTCATTAAAAGTCCCGTCCTTAACTCGCCGCTCTCTTCATCAAGAATCTGAACATAATTCATAAAGGCTATGGACTGTATACCGTTAATGGGATTTGTGTAAGCCCGTGAAATATTAACAACACCGTCAACATTGCTCACACTGTCAAGATTTTCGAAAATGGAAATATTTTTATATGATACTGAATAATTACCGGGATCCGACGGATTTTCGGCCGTCGAGATACCTGAATAATTCGGATCATCCATGAAAATAAGATGACCTGATATCTCTGCGGATATCTTGGCCTTTCTGATATAGGAGATGGCATCCTCCGCAGTCATTGGATTACCTTCTTCCGCAGAGCGGTTCACATAGTTTGACCATATATCGCACAGATGCTGCTCATCCTCAAGATAGTTGGTAATAATCTGATCTACCGTGAGAGTCATCTTCTCATATGCTTCTATATCGTTTCTGTTGCTTTCCTCTATCTTATAATTTGCATAACGGACAATGAATAACAAAATGAAAGCGATTATAAGAAGATTTGGAACAATAACCAGTGCCTTCTTCACGGCCTTGCCTCCGATTCTTTATTCAAAAGTTCCGTATGCTTCTACTGCTTCGTCGATAGTCATATCGCCTGTTCCGACTTTATATGCTGCTACTCTTATCTGTACTGTAAGAGTATCTGTTATACCCAGTACCTCAGGTGAGATGGTACGCTCTGCAGATATCTGAGCAAAAGGCGCATATACAGAGTCAAACGACATATCAGCTGTAGGTGTCACAAGACGCTTTACGGAAGCCATCTCGTTAAGTTCTCCCGCTGTAATTAAAAAGCGCATAAACTCATTGGTCATATCAAGGTTATCACAGTCCCTGTTTACCGAAAATTCAATAGAAGGACTGTCTATAAAATATCCGCCTTCATCCGTTAACGGGATCGGCGCAAATGAATATTCAAAAGGGGACTCCGTAAATGCCTCAGACTGGCTTTCACGCTTTTTGGTGCCTGACACCGTATCGGCCGCACATATCATCATTGGTACATCTCCTTCAAAGAAACGGAGAATTACACCCGTATAGTTGTCACCGATATTATCGCACTCATTAATATCGATGCATCCGCTTTGTACCAGCTGCTCCACTTTATTAAGAGCAGGACGCATATACTCTCCTGCTGCAGGATCAAGTCCGTTGGCAAGAGCAAGAGCATCGCTGTTTTCGGCAAGTGTAGCCACAAACATCGGATATGCTACCGTGTACATAAAACAGCTTGATGACTCAAGGCTGTATCCCATCATGGGGCTTGAATACCCCTTGCCTGCAAACTCTTCACATACAGCAAGAAGTTCAGTCCATGTTGTGGGAACGGTTAAACCTTCTTTTTCAAACAGATCGTTGTTGACAAGCATACCGTAGCTTCTTGAAAAAACAGGCACCATAATAACATGGCCCTCATCATCATGATTGATAAGTCCCTGACGAATACAGTCGAGATTTAATCCAAGGGAAGCATCGGAAAGATCTTCCGCATGTGCTATTACGGAATCATATTTTTCATTTTCCATCATCCATGTGTAGGAAAAGAAAATATTAGGCGCATCTTCACCGTCAAGTACTGTTCCGAGAATATTATTATAGTCATCAAGTTTCATGTAGCTCATTGAAACGTTGGGATAATACTCTCCGAATCTTTCAAACTCAGCCTCAAGAGCCTCAAAGTTGTCATAGTTCCCGACTACTGTAATACTGCACTCCGTATCTGTATCAAGTTTCGGCACAAATCCTTCATCAGTTTCTTCAGTGTTTTTGCCACCGCATGCCATCATCGATACAACAAAACATACAGACAAAATAATGCTTATTATCTTTTTCATGATTTCTTTTCCCCTTTTATTTAATGGATCTTATTAATATATTTCCGTATTGCGGTTATTTCCCGTCTCTCGTCGGAGCGCCCATCTTCTTAAGTTGTTTTTTACGTTCATACATCATCTTGTCGGCTCTCTCAAAAACATCGTGAACGACCTGATCTTCCGGCTTCAGTACCGAATAGCCGATTGATATAACAACTTCATTCTTTTTGATATTGTCCTCTATTGCCCGGTTGATATCAGTAATGACGTCAGTCATCGTATCGTAGCCCTTATCCTGAAGGATGACAACAAATTCATCTCCGCCTATTCTGCAGACGGCTCCGTGATTAAAATACTCACAGATCATCGAGCTCGCATCTTTTATGAGCTTGTCTCCTGCCGCATGTCCCTGGGTATCGTTGACAAGCTTTAGTCCGTTGATATCGCATACAACCACTGCCAGTTTATCGATATTGTTTTCCCTGATCATCTGATTCAGATGGTTTTCCATCTCTGAGTATGCATGTTTGTTTCTCACGCCTGTCAGCGAATCGGTATTGGCCATATTTCTGAAATTCTTTGCATTTTCCTTTTCCGCCTCAATATCCTTATTTAACAGGGACTTCAGCATGAGCAATAACACTGTGAAAAATACCACGGAGTAAATCAGGGTAAATATAATCTGATTTTTGCTCGTCTCAAGGCTTCGCTCACTTATACTGCGGATCCTCTCCTGTATGAGACTCTCACGGATCAGTACCACCATCATCCAGTCAGTACCCTCTATAGGTACATAGCACATGGTCTCTTCCGCGCCATTGGCTGTAAAAGTGATGCTGCCCTCTACTGCATTCAGGAAATTATCACGATTTTCAGTCCATACATCCTCCGGAATCACGCCTTTTACGATATCAAAAAGATTATGAGTTGATACAAAAGGTCCCAGCTCGGTTCCGGATAGATTTTCTCCGTTTTTACTGTATATACCGAAATATGTCTTGCTGTCTTCAAAAGCAAGGAGTTCGAGCAATTCATTGACATCGATCTGCACAAAACTGGCTTTGTACTGTTCGCCGTCAATGACGAGGTCTGATGTAGGCTCGGCAAGGCATATCTGCCTTGAGGATCCGTATATCGAAACTGTACTCACATTTCTCTTATCCATATTGTCATCTGAGAGAAAAGAATGCCTGCTACCCCCTGTATACATCGTATACTGGGTATGAACAATATCATTTTCATCTACAAGGGCAAACCGGTTGAGTGAAAGCAGCGTCTTTATCTTACCCAGAGTCATGCGCAGATCCTCCTCGGAATCGATGCCCTCATCTTTAATATACGCTATAGCCTTTTCCATCTGATCAAAGCTGTTGTCTATCAGGTTGGAGATAGTTTTTGCACGACGGTCCGCCATTGCTTCAAGGTAAAATGAGCTAACCTCATAAACAGCTTCATTAGTAGCCCTTGTATTCTGCCTTGTTGATACAAACGCATTAATGACGATCATTATCATCAATGCAACACCGCCAAGTATCGCTGTCAGTATGAATGTTTTTTTTGTAATATATTTTTTCATCAGTTATCACCATAAAGCAGTTCAAGCATTATTGCTGCATCTTCCTGATAAATAATCGTTGTAAACTCATCTGTCTTTTCACTGTACCATTCACCGGGCATGACACCGTCTGCAATCTTCACTGCAGTCTGTATCGTATCAAATCCGATGGAATAGCAGTCCTGTACACCAAGACAGTAAATAATGCCGTCTTTTAAATAATGCAGAGCCTCCTGGTCATGATCCATTCCCACGATAACCGTATCACTGCCAAGCTCCGTGATCGCTCTGGCTGCTCCGACAGGGTTACTCATATTACAGCATATGATACCATCAAGATCCGGATAATCGCTTAATATCTGTTTCGTCAGGTCATACGCCAGATCAATGGAATCATTATCATACTCCACTGCGACTATCTCCATATCAGGGTATTGGGCTATCGTATCCATTGCTCCCTTTGCCCTGTCTTCATGACACGGAGCACCGACACTTCCTACCAGTATGGCTACTTTGCCTTTGTAATCAAGCTTTTTGCATAGGGCTTCAGTCAGATCTGCGCCATCCCTGTAGTTATGGGTATTACCGACGTACGCTATTCTCTTGCAGCCTTCTGCGGCATCGGAACTTGAAAAAGTCATTACTTTGACCCCTGAGTCCACCATCTCATCTAGGACAGGTGAGATAATATCTTCATCGGCCACGTCAACACCGATCACATCAAAATCTCTGTCCATCGCATCGAGGAGCCTCTGCGTCTGATCCTCTGCTGATGCCTCGTTTGGTGCCATATACTCATAGGTGATCGTTATGCCCATATCAAGATACTGCCGCTGGGCATCTTCCATACCGAGAGCTACCGCATCCCACCATGGATGGACTGTTTTATATGTAAAGTAAAAATTGTAATGATCCTTTTTAGGTTTGTATCCGTCAAGTTCATGATCAAAGTTTACTGCACTGCTTATGGCATCCTCAGATGCCGAACTAACGCCGGATGCGCCTCCCGGGTCTGTCAGACCGGCATTCTCACCTGTGCCTGTTTGTGCAGGAGCCTGCGAGCATGCAGATAAAATCATCGTCGCAATTATTGCGGCTTTCAATATGCGGTTTTTCCTGAAAAAATTCCACATAACCAAAACCTCCAGATTACTCCAAATTTATTTCTGCTCTGACTTTAGCATCATCGTTTTATATATTATATACCTTTTTGTACAGACGCTCTTCAAAATCTGTTTTTGGAAGAGGTTTATCAAAGTAATATCCCTGAACTATCCTGCAGTTGTTTTTCTTTATTATCTCCAGCTGTTCTTTCGTCTCGACGCCTTCTATGACACACTCGATGCCGATATCATGGACTATACCGACTACATGGGCAAAC
>JAEEGL014703099.1_pt1 | contig 13147 bp, 6 predicted proteins | sample 9134231 | NCBI WGS metagenome assembly JAEEGL01 (sample SAMN16246548, study PRJNA631951) | gut metagenome | biome: gut microbiome; feature: rumen; material: fiber-attached | host: Bos | place: Iran: Karaj | collected 2018-10
CTGATTCTATCTCATCATTATATACATCTATAAATTGTCTCGCTATTACATATAAGGTATTATCAATGATTCTTGATTCAACAAGATGATAATGCTTATGAATTTCTTCTTTTAGTTCTCCATCAAAGGTATAAATATATAAATCATTATAATTATATATAATTACTCGATTATTATATATTTGCATCTTCTCATAGATATGAGCTCCCTTAGTGAATACTTCTTTATTCACTAATTGATTTCCATTTAAATCATAAATATATAAATATCCTCGATATAAATAATAACAATATTTGCCATCAAATTTTGCAATATCAGCTTCTATAACGCCATCCTCTTGATTATTTGTTTCATATGAGGTCTCCTCACCAGTAGAATCCGGATTATATATATATGTCTCTGATGAACCAGGTGACTTTTCAGATCCTTTTACTATTTGAGAGGCTATATACCCTTTTAAATCCCTAGCTGATATAGATGCTAATTCTCTATAGCTTTCATCTTGTGCTATATCTTGCTTTTCATAAGAAACTGGTTTAGATATTCCATAGCGAATACCAAAGACTACAGCAAGTGCTATACAAGCAAGTGATAAAGCATATACTGGTATTAAGCGTATAGCCATTCTTTTTCTTTTGGATTTTACTACCAAAGAATCATCACTATTATAATTTTCATTAAATTCTTTTTTTAATTTTTTATTAAATTCATTTAACTTCATAATCCTTAAGCTCCTTTCTTAAAATCTCTTTTGCTTCATAATAATACTTATTAACTACACTTACATCGATGCCTAATGAGGTGGAAACTTTCTTTGATGAATATCCTACTAAAACCTTTAATAGAAAAACTTCTCTTAAATTTGGTTCTAACTTATTGATCACGTAAGTTAGGCATGGACTTATAGAATTATCTGGAATTATATCTGTTGTATCCATTAGAACTTCTTTTTTCTTTTTCAAATAATCTAATGCTTTATTTTTAGCTACAGTATATATCCATGCAGAAAATGAATGAGAATTATAAGAATCCTTTTTCTCTACAAATGTTAAATAGGTATCCTGAATTAAATCTAAGACAGTATCTTTATCCGTAATATAATTTAAAATTGCTGATTTAACTAATGGTAAAGTTTCTTTATAAATCTTATCAAAGCTCTTTTCATTTCCCGCTTTATAATCTAAAACAAGCTTTTCTAAATTCATCTTTAGTTTCCTCCTTTCATTAATATTAACGAGTAACTAATCAATTTTTAAAAGAAATTTTAAAAAAATAGCTCACAAGTTATATTATATAGATTTCTTGCAAAAAGAAAAGGCAAGCCTTGCTTGCCTAACTCTTATCCATTATAGCTATAGGATGAACCATTAGCTGTAAAGCCTGTTGTTGTTACAGATAAAGATAAATTTGAAGTTTGTTTACCACTATTATTATCGAAAATAATCATATCATATTCTGTTAAATTAACTGTAACTGAATAAACTTGATATCCACCATCTGTGCCAATAGACTCTAATTTTACTCCTGGCCATTCAGCATTCTTATTTCCTGATGCATTATTCCATAAATATACATACACACTATCCCAATTATCTGTATTCTTAAAATATACAGTAATTTCACTTGTATTTATATCTACATATGGAGAATATGTATATGCTGAACCATCAAAAGTAAAGCCTTTAGTTTCACTTGTTAATTCTAAATCTGAAGTTTGGCCACCATTGTTATTATTAAAGATGATATGATCATATACCTGATAATCTACATCAAAGGAATATGCGATATTACCATCCTTATCCTTACCAACATATGTAGCTAATGTACCTGGCCATGAATTATTAGTTCCAGTTGTATTATTCCATACATATGCATAAACATTATCCCAATTATAATCATTCTTAAAATATACTGTGATTACAGTTGAATCATCAATAGGATCAATTACATCTCCACCATCATATGGTTCAAAATCATAGAATAAACCATCAAAAGTAAAGCCTAAAGTTTCAGAATCTAGCATTAAATCAATTGTCTTAGCATTTCCACCATTATTAAAGATAATCATGTCAAATTGATCTAAATCAACATCTACAGAACAAGCCATATAGCCATCTTTATCTTTATTTAGAGTTTCAACCTTTACACCAGGCCAATTAGCGTTTGCCTTATTTGAGCCATTACGCCATGTATATACATAAACACTATCCCAATTATAATCATTCTTAAAATCTACTGTAATTACGTTTGAATTGTCTATTGGATCAATTTCTCCACCATCGTATGGTTCAAAATCAGATTCAATAACCTTATAGCAATTAATACCCTTTTCAGATAGAGTATACTGCTTGGATGCAGCAACTAAAATATCTTCTGTTTGATTGTTACCATCATTAAAGATGATATGATCATAGGAATCCATATCAAATTCATATACGTAACAAGTATTTCCATCCTTATCTAATACAGTATCTGTTAATGCTAATCCAGGCCAGCTTGCATTCTTATTTCCACCCTTCCATGCATAAGCATTAACTGTAGACCAATTCATTGTATTTGTAAAATATAATGTCACCGTGCCAACTGGATTAAATCTTGTATAGGTATAAGTCTTTGTACAATCCACACCATCAACACTAGTTACTGTAACAACTACAGTAATTGTTTGACCTTCTTGAATTCCATTTACATAAACATATGCAGATTCAGCAGTTGATTGAACCTTATCAGTACCAACTACTACACTTGAAGATACTGCATTTTTAAATGTATAAGTTACAGATAAATAATCCTCAGTAATATATCCAGAAGCTAAGGATGCAGTAATGGATGGTGTTTTATTTTCAAAATGATTATAAACTACTGCAACACCAGATTCTCCAATATTACCATTAATTGTGCCATTAGATACGATAAATGAATTACCAGTTACACAATCAGTATATATACCATCTGCCAAATGGTAAGCAGGTACCTGACATCCACCAGCATTACCAACAATTACAATACCATTATTCTGAGAATAAGAATCAACATATCTTTCAGTAATTGTATATCCATTTGCATCATAGCAAGCCTCATCAGCATCTGCCTTAGCATAGAAATTATGGAATTTATTTACTGCACCAATTTCAGGGTATGACCAACCATTTAAGCAAGCAACACTACCTAAAAGGGAAGTTTCATAATCTTCAAATCTTGCACAATATAATGTTGCAAAATCCTTTCTTGAAGCTAAAATAGCATAAGATTTATTAATAACCTCTACACTCTTATTATGAGTATCCTGAGTACCCATATAGTTATCATGGGATTCAGCCCATGTCACCATATGTTCCTTGTAATCCGCATAATTATTGCCATCGGCACCATTAAAGCTTGAATGACCAGAACCTCCATTTTCAACAATATTATGGCCCATACCAGAATCTGTAATAGCCACATTATTATTTGTATACCAAGATAGGCTTCTACCAATACCTGGTCTATTTAAAATCTCTCCGTATGCATATAATTCTCTACCAGCATTTCTAGCAGCTGTTTCAGCTCTATCCATAACATAAGGCCAAAAATCACTAGATATAGAATCCCACTGTGTTTCAATATGCTTAGCTGCATCAAATCTAAATCCATCAACACCATAAGAAATTAATTCCTCTAGATAATCCGCAACAGCATCCTGTACTACTGGATCTGATGTATCAAGATCCATCATACCAATATTACCCTGTGTAACATTACCAGGCTCATCATTATCTTGAATTAAATAAGGATGGAACTTTAATGTATCCTTATAATAATATGTATCAATTACAGGTGTTGTTGAAGCATTTGCAGCACCTGGAGTAGTTGTTCCTCCTCCATATGCCCATACTTCACCAGTATATGGAATATATCCACCATCTTCTACACTTGCAGACATTCCTGCAATTTCCCATTCATAATAATATGCACGCTCGCATAAGGAATCAGAAACCCACTGGTTACCTAAGTGGTTTGCAACAACGTCAACTAATACCTTAACACCATAGGAATGTGCCATTTGACACATAGCTCTAAATTCTTCTGGCGTACCAAGCGCATTATCCAAAGTATCATCAATGGTGAAGGCAGCTGGTTGGTAATATGCCCACCAAGAACCCTTCGCAGTTTGACCAAGTGTAGCTTCCTTACATACCTGTACAGGTGATGTTTGAATCGCTGTAAAGCCTTGATCTGCAATTTTTGGTAAATACTCCATGATTTCATTGTAGCTCCAACAGAAGCACTGCAATATTTGACCATCTTGTACATTATCTGCAAAAACCGATGTATCTACCGATGTTGTTGAAGATAATTCACTATCCCCGTCTGTCGTCTTCTCTTTACTCTCTAAACTTCCAGGGATAAAGGCAATTGCACAAATTGCAATTATAGCAATGCTCATGAAACCAATAATCACTTTAAGGATAAAACTTTTCGCTTTATACATGATTTTGCTCTCCTTATTTATATTTATATAAAACCGAATAACTACATTATTAAGTATATCATTAACGAAAAAAAACGCAAAATGCCTAAACAAACTCGAAAAAAATCCTCATTTTAAAAATGAAAAATTCTCAATTTTTTCGTAATGAAAGAATTTTTTATAGAAGATAAACATTTTTAATTGTTTTGTCTAATTTCTTTTTGAATAACATATGATAAAAAGGTTATATTCTTCCGTTTCGAAAATTTACTTATTCATTTCGCTATTTTCGCCATTTTAGAAAACGTTTCCAAACAAAAAGAAAATTAAAAGGGCTATCTTTAGCCCTCAATTTTTGTTTCTTTTTTACTTCTTTTGTAGATAGGAAGTAGCATTCTTGTTTCTGCTTTGTATTCATCAAAGCCTTCTTTTCTTTCTCTTTGATGGTTTTCTGCCATAGGAATAGATATAAAAATAAACATTAATGTATTTACTAATGCGCCAAACATTAGCCAATAATTTTCTCCAAGCGCGAAAATAGATAAGGCTGCAATATTCCACCACATTAAAATTTCTCCTAAGTAATTTGGATGCCTAGAATATTTCCATAAGCCATTTCTAATAAATACAGAATTTCTATTCTTTCTAAATTTATGCATTTCTAAATCTGCAAGGCCTTGCATAGAAAAGGATAATATAGCAAAGCTAAAGAATATAACAACACCTATATTCATAGATACATCATAATTAAATATAAATGCGATAGGTAAAATACATAAATATACTACTAGTGTTGGGAATAAATGAATTCCTAAGAAATTAATAATTGGATAAAATGCTTTTGTCTTTTCCTTTAGCATTCTATATCTCCAATCCTCCCAGGATAGATTATCGAATGTATATATCCAATTTATAGTTAATCTTAAACCCCAGCCTAATACTGCAATAGATGCTAAAAGCCTTACTACATTCATTTCCTTTGTAAACATATAAAATAGTACTACTACCATAGGCAATACACTCCAATATGCATCATAGCAGGATGCATTTTTAAGTATTAGACTAAAAATAAATACTACTACTGTTCCTACAATATCTGCAAACAATAGCTTAAAATAAAACTCTAGTGGGATATAGATATAAGTAAAATATCCTAATACTGCCGCAAGAATATATATTCCAAGAATAATGAGTAAGCTTAATGCTTTACTTTGTTTCATATAAATATCCTCTTTTATCGTATTCTTCTATCATATTATCATAATATAAGAACAAAAGAAAAGGATAGATTGTAAGGCGTTACAATCTATCCCAATATTGTAAATTCTATTTTTTAAATGGAGTTAAATCTAATGTAGCAAAATAATCACTTGGAGTTTCTGCTCTTCTTATTAATTTAACCTCTCCATTTTCCTTTAATAATAATTCAGCACTCTTAAGCTTTCCGTTATAGTTATATCCCATAGAAAAGCCATGTGCTCCTGTATCATGAATAGCTAAATAATCACCAATTTCAATTTTAGGTAGCATACGATCAATTGCAAATTTATCATTATTTTCGCATAATCCACCAGTTACATCATACTTATATTTAGCCTCTTCATTTTCCTTGCCTAAAACAGTAATATGATGATATGCACCATACATTGCAGGTCTCATTAGATTTACAGCACATGCATCAAGACCAATATATTCCTTCCAAATGTGCTTTTCATGAATAACCTTACTAATTAAATGACCATAAGGTGCAAGCATAAATCTACCAAGCTCTGTAAAGATTTTAACATCATCCATACCCTCTTTAGTTAAGATTTCTTCATATGCTTTTCTTACACCCTCTCCAATGATTTCAATATCATTTTTAGGTTCAGTAGGCTTATAATCTACACCAACTCCACCAGATAGATTTATAAAAGCAATATGACAATCACATTCCTTATGTAATTCTACAGCAAGCTCAAATAGAATTCTTGCAAGCTTTGGATAATATCCATTATCCTTTGTATTAGAAGCTAAGAAGGAATGAATACCAAAATGCTTAACACCATAGGATTTAAGCTTTAAAATAGCTTCCTTCATTTGTTCTTTTGTTAAACCATACTTTGCATCCTTAGGAGTATCCATTATTTCATTATTTAATGTGAAATCTCCACCTGGATTATATCTTAAGCACATGGTTTCTTTAAAATCTGCAATATCCTTATAAAAATCAATTAATGTAATATCATCAAAATTGATATAAGCATCTAGCTTTGCAGCAAGTAGGAAATCCTCTTTTGGAGTTACATTAGATGAAAACATAATTTCTTCTTTTTTAAATCCAACCATATCCGATAGCATTAATTCTGTTAAGGAAGAGCAATCCACTCCACAGCCTTCTTCCTTTAATATTTGTAAAATATAAGGATTAGGAGTAGCTTTAACAGCAAAATATTCCTTAAAGCCTTTATTCCAGCTAAAGGCTTTTTTCATTTTTCTTGCGTTTTCTCTTATACCCTTTTCATCATAAATATGGAAAGGGGTAGGATATGTTTTTACAATTTCTTCAATTTGTTCTTTTGTAACAAAAGCCTTCTTTTCCATTTTATCCCTTTCTATATTTATTAATAATTTCTAAAGCACAATCCTTACCATCCGCAATTGCAACAACAACTAAGGATTGACCATTTTTCATATCTCCACAAACAGATACTTTATCATCATATGTAAAATTATTTAAGATTACTCTATTACGATTAGATTTTAAATTGTAATGTTCTAAATCAGAATCAAGTGTACCTAAAAAGCCCATCGCAATGATTAAAGTATCACAAGGAACTTCTTCTTTCGTATTTGGAATATCTTCAAATTTACCATTTACAAATTTTACTTGCTTAATCTTAAGAGCCTTAACATTTCCATTTTCATCTTTAATAACTTCATCAATGGTTGTAGAGAATCTTCTAACCTCGGTATTATAAATTGTATTACACTCTAATACACCATAATCTGTTTTCTTCTTATTTGGATAATTTGGCCATGGAAGTGTATTTTCAAGTGGTGGCTCTGGCATAATTTCTAAATCAAGTACAGATTTAGCATTTTCTCTTACTGCAGTGCCTAAGCAGTCATTAGCAGTATCACCACCACCAACTACAACTACATTTTTACCTTCTAGGTTATATATAAATGGCTTTTTATCTAATAAATTCTTTGTTGTCTCATGTAAGAAATCAACAGCATATAAAATGCCTTTTGCATCACTACCCTTAGCCATTAATGGTCTTGGCATAGATGTACCACACGCAAATACAATATGATCATAATCTTGTATTAGCTTTTCCATTGGTAAATCATAACCAATCTTTGTATTTTTTACAAATATGATGCCTTCTTCCTTTAGAAGATTGATTCTTCTTTCAATGACATCCTTTTCAAGCTTCATATTTGGAATACCATACATTAAAAGTCCACCAAAGCGATCATTCTTTTCATAGATTGTAACTAAAAAGCCTTCATCATTTAGCTTTTTAGCACAGGATAATCCTGCAGGACCAGAACCAATAATAGCCACTTTAAGTCCATTTCTTTTAATCTTTTTATTTGGATGAATCCAACCATTTTTATAGGCTTCTTCAATTAAGAATAGCTCGTTTGCTTTTACACCAACAGACAATCCATGAATAGAGCATGAGCAGCATGCCTCACAAAGTGCAGGGCATACATTGCCAGTAAACTCTGGGAATGGAGCTGTCTTTTCTAATCTTTTATAGGCTTCCTCATATAAGCCTAAATAGATTAAATGATTCCATTCAGGAATTAAATTCGATAAAGGACAACCAACATTTCTTCCGTTAACCTTCATTGCAGACTGACAGAATGGGACTCCACAATTCATACATCTTGATGCTTGTTCTTGTTGTGTTTTTAAATCAAATGAAATATGAAAATCATCAAAATTTTTGATTCTTTCTGATATTAAAATTTCTTCTTTATTTAATCGATTAAATTCAATAAATCCTGTTGGCTTTCCCATTATTTTCCCTCCATAAATTTATTAAACGCATCAAGTTCTGGAGAATTAGAGCCATTCTTCTTATAATAGCTAATTAATTCAATAATCTTAGCATAATCCTTTGGTAATACCTTTAAGAAGTCTTCCTTCTTAAAGTTTTTCAAAATACCCTTTACATAAGAAGAATCTGTATGAAGGATATGCTCAGCTAAAATTTCCTTTAGCTTAGCTTCATCTTCATCATTTAATTCTAATATAGATACAAGCTCATCATTGATATTCTTTTTATTATCAACACCATAAATATATGCAGTACCACCACTCATACCTGCAGCAAAATTCTTACCAATTTTACCAAGTACAACAGCAGTTCCACCTGTCATATATTCACATCCATGCTGTCCACAGCCTAGTGCTACAACTAAGGCTCCTGAGTTTCTTACAGCAAATCGTTCGCCAACGATTCCCTCTAAGAAGCATTTACCCTCTGTTGCGCCATATAGTGCAACATTACCACAAATTATATTTTCTTCTGGCTTAATCTTAGATTTTTGGCTTGGAATTACACAAAGCTTACCACCACATAAGGATTTACCAAAATAATCGTTGGCATCTCCATGAACTGTAATATTTACACCATGAGTTAATAAGCAGCCAAAGGAGTTACCTGCATTACCATAAGCATGAATAATAATAGAATCCTCCTTTAAGCCCTTTTCACCATAAATCTTTGTGATTTCATTAGAAAGCATAGTTCCAAAGGAACGGTTAATATTGGATACTTCAATATCTAATCTCTTGCTTAAGCCACCAGCTATAGCATTCTTACATAATGGTAATAATGTTCTATAATCTAATGTATTGATTAAATCAATTGGCTTATATGCCTTAAATATACTATCCTTATTTACAACCTCAGCATTGAATAATAGTTTAGATAAATCTATTCTATTCTTATATTCCTCTTCTAAAGATAATAATTCTGTATGACCAACCATTTCATCGATAGTTCTAAAGCCAAGTAGAGCCATATATTCTCTTAATTCACTTGCGATAAACTTCATGAAATTCATGACATATTCAGGCTTACCAGTAAAGTTCTTTCTTAATCTTTCGTCTTGCGTTGCAACACCAACAGGGCAAGTATTTAAATTACAAACTCTCATCATAATACAGCCCATCGCAATTAATGGTCCTGTTGCAAAGCCAAATTCCTCAGCACCAAGTAAGATTGCGCAAGCTAAATCCTTACCAGTTAGAATTTTACCATCTGTTTCAAGTCTAACTCTATCTCTTAAGCCATTCATAACTAATGTTTGATGAACCTCAGAAATACCAATTTCCCAAGGAATACCTGCATTATAAATAGATGTTCTAGGTGCAGCACCTGTACCACCATCATAACCAGAAATTAAGATAGTATTCGCACCAGCCTTTACAACACCTGCAGCAATAGTACCAACACCAGATTCAGCAACAAGCTTAACAGAAATTCTTGCAGTTCTATTTGCATTCTTTAAATCGAAAATTAGCTGTGCTAAATCCTCAATAGAATAAATATCATGATGTGGTGGTGGTGATATTAAGGATACACCAGGAGTTGAATGTCTTGCCTTAGCAATCCAAGGGAATACCTTTGCACCAGGTAATTGTCCACCCTCACCAGGCTTTGCACCCTGTGCCATCTTAATTTGAATTTCAATTGCGTTTGTCAAATACTCAATTGTAACACCAAATCTACCACTGGCAACCTGCTTAATTGCAGAGCATTTGGAATCTCCATTTTCAAGTTTTTGATATCTTTCTCTTTCCTCTCCACCTTCACCAGTATTGGATTTAGCATGAAGACGGTTCATCGCAATAGCCATACATTCATGGGCTTCCTTTGAAATAGAGCCATAAGACATTGCGCCGGTTTTAAATCTTTTAACAATACTATCTACACCTTCAACCTCATCAATAGAAATTGAATTTCTATAATTAAGCTTTAGGATATTTCTAATATTGATAACCTTAGAATCAATTAACTTAGTAAATTCCTTATATTCTTTATAATCTCCACTTCTACATGCACTTTGTAAATGCATAATTGTAAGCGGATCATAAATATGATCTATTTGTTTTTTTCTATAGCCATGTAAGCCTAAGGAATCTAGAGTGTCATCCTTATGGCTTAATGCCTTTTTATATAACTTTATTGCGTTTTCTTCAATTTCTTTAATACCAATACCACCAATAGAGGATGGAGTATTTGTAAAATACTTTTCGATAATATCATCATTTAATCCAAGACACTCAAAAATCTGAGAACCATTATAAGATTGAATTGTAGATATACCCATTTTAGCGATAATTTTAGTAATAGAATGCATTACACCATTCTTATAATTAGCTAATGCTTCTTCTAAAGAAATCTTTAAATATCCTCTATTTAAATAATATTCAATAGTTTCATATACTAAATAAGGATAAATCGCATTTACACCAAAGCCAATTAAGCATGCATAATGATGAATATCTCTTGGCTCTGCAGCTTCTAACACTAAAGAAACATGTGTTCTTCTTGATGTTTTTGTTAAATGCTGATGCACTCCACTTGCTACAAGTAAAGATGGAATTTGAATTCCATTTTGGTTTCTATCAGAAAGAATAATAATAGATGCACCAGAATCAATTTTAATATCACATTCATTAAAAATTCTTTCTAATGCCTCTTCCATTGTTTCTCTTTCGTAATCATAACAAATAGAAACAATTTCTGTTTTTATTCCTTTAGAATATAAATTCTTAATTTTATAGAATTCTTCACTAGATAATATTGGATAATCAATTCTTACTCGTTCACTATTTTTACTATTTGGATTTAATAAGTTACCCTCACAACCTAAATAATTGAATGTTGCCATAACATTTTCTTCTCGAATAGAATCAATAGGTGGGTTTGTTACTTGAGCAAATCTTTGCTTAAAGAATTGGAATAAATTAAATTCATTCTTTAAAAGTACAGCTAAAGGCATATCATTTCCCATGGATACAACCTTTTCTACACCCTTTTCAGCTAATGGTAGTATTCCATCCATTAATTCATCATAGGTATATCCAACCTTTTGTTCTAAGAAATTAATATCATACTTTCTTTTTTCTTTAGCTTCCTTTGGTAAATCTTCTAGACGAATGATATTCTTATTCCATTCCTGATATGGATGAATAGATGAATAATACTTCTTTACATCATCATTAGATATAACCATACCCTTACTTGTATCTACTAATAAGATTTTACCTGGCTCTAGTCTTCTTTTTTCTTTAATAGAAGCCTCATCAATAGCTAAAGATCCTGTTTCAGAGAATAATACTAAATAATTATCCTTTGTAATATAATATCTTGATGGTCTTAAGCCATTACGGTCTAAGGACGCACCAACTTTAATACCATCGGAAAATATTAAGGATGCTGGACCGTCCCAAGGCTCTTGAAAGGTCGAATGGAATTCGTAAAATGCCCTTAGGCTTGGGTCCATATCCTTATTATGATCCCATGGTTCCGGAATCATCATCATTATAGTTTCTTCTAGAGTTCTACCAGATAAATACATAAATTCTAAGAAATTATCAAACATTGCGGAATCGGAAGATTCCTTTGGAATGATTGGTAAAACCTTAGATAAATCATCTTTAAATACCTCGGATTTTAATAATCCTTCTCTAGCTCGAACCATATTTACATTACCACGAATAGTGTTAATTTCACCATTGTGACATAAGAAACGATTTGGGTGAGCTCTATCCCAAGAAGGGAAGGTATTTGTTGAGAATCTAGAATGTACAAGTGCAATCGCACTTTCTACTTTAGTATCTAATAAATCCAAGAAGAAATTTCTTACTTGAGTAGATACAAGCATTCCCTTATAAACAATAGTTCTTGAAGAAAAAGAACAGAAATATAATCTTGATTTTTCTTTAATTGCTAAAGTTTCAATTCTTTTTCTTGCAATATATAGCTTTCTTTCAAATGGTAAACCAACCTCAATATCTTCAGGTCTTTTTACAAAAACCTGAGCAATATAAGGCATAGCCTTTAAGGCAGTTTTTCCAATATCTGTTACATCTACAGGTACCTTTCTATAGCCTAGGATTTCTAATCCTTCGCTTTTAAGTCCACCATCAATTAAAGCAATTTCTTTATTTCTTAAATCCTCATTTTGGGATAGGAATAATTGCCCTACTGCATAATCAAATTCTTTAGGTAAATCAAATCCTAAAATTTCACTATCAAAAAACTTATGAGGAATTTGAAATAAGATACCAGCACCATCACCAGAGTTATCCTCAGCACCTGTACCTCCTCTATGCTCTAGATGAATTAAAATATCTAGGGCATCCTTAATTGTTTTATGACTTTTTATACCATTAATTTGAGCAATAGCACCAATACCGCAGGAATCATGTTCATAAGCAGGATTATATAATCCTTGCTTATTTGGGTAATCTTGTTGCATATGGATCACCTTACCTCTCTTTGAATTTTATAGAAGCCTCAATGAAATCCCTAAATAGTGGATGAGGCCTTTGTGGTCTAGATAAAAACTCTGGGTGGAATTGACATCCAATAAACCAAGGGTGTCCCTTTAGCTCTACAATTTCAACTAAATCTGCCTGAGGGTTTTTACCAGCAATAACTAAATCCTTATGTAATACCTCTA
>JAEEGL010204386.1_pt1 | contig 13146 bp, 10 predicted proteins | sample 9134231 | NCBI WGS metagenome assembly JAEEGL01 (sample SAMN16246548, study PRJNA631951) | gut metagenome | biome: gut microbiome; feature: rumen; material: fiber-attached | host: Bos | place: Iran: Karaj | collected 2018-10
ACACCTAAGGGACTTAAGCCCCTTCCGCTTACGATCGGTGTAGATCCTGATTTTGTGGACGGCGTTCAGAACTACAAGACAAATCCTCCGGAGGTATGTGACAGGATCAAGGCGTTGGTTGACGGTGACGAATGGGCTCATCCCATCAGGATCAAGGATGCCAAGATGGCTGATTACGATGCACTTGTTCTCACAGGCGGACTTGGTGCGATGATCGATGTGGCTAACGACTATAACACACATAAGCTCATACTCGATGCTTTCTATGACGGCAAGATCATAGGTTCTCTTTGCTATGCGGTAGCAGCACTCGTATTCTGCCGTGATCCCAAGCAGGACTACAAGTCAGTCGTATACGGCAAGAATATTACGGCTCATCCGAGAGCATGGGACTTCTACGGACCGGATATGGCTGCATCATATGAACTCTATGGTGAGACACCCGACAACAAGCACACTGATGTGATCACTCCCGGATTCCTTTATCCCATTGAAGATCTCATAAGAGATGCTGTAGGTCCTAACGGTAACTGTATCGCGCGCAACAGCACAAGTCGTGAAGATCCGGAGGCCAACTATTCTTGGCCTTTCATCACCGCTGCTTCTGTTGAGTCTTCAAGAGCTTACGGCGACCTTTTGGTTAAGGTGCTGGATAAGATCGTTGCGGGAGAAGATGTTAAGAACCAGAGTATTCACATTTAATCACTAAATAGTAAACTGATTATTGGGGCAAAGTAGCAGAGTAGCATGATCGCGACTTTGCCCCATTGATTTAAGGTGTTAAGGGTAATGCAGTTCGATGATAAAAAATGTTTGGAGGTACGGATATGCCGTGTATTACAGTTCAGAGTCTGGAACTTGCAGAAGTTCAGCGTAAGAGGATAGCAGAAAAATATATTGAGATCTTTTCGGAAGAGACAGGCGTGCCCAAGGACAGGGTGTATCTGTTCTTTGACGGCTATAAACTTGATGAAGCCGCTACCAACGGTCAGTTGTTCTCTGACAGAGGTATCGGTCCCATAAGAGGAAAATTCAACGAAGAGGAGTGGAATAAATAATGGATGTTAATCAGGCGATTGTAAAGATATTGGAAGAGACGGGAAGAGTCTCTCACGTGTTTGGAAGTACCGGACAGGTCAATGCATCCATGCTTCTTGCACTCAGGGATTCGGATAAGATAGATACAGTCGTTGTAAGGAATGAACAGGCGGCGTCATTTATGGCTTGTGGCTATACGATGTTCAATCCTGACAACTTAGGTGTATGTTTTGCTACAGGAGGCCCCGGAGCATTCAATCTGTTCTCGGGAATGGCTGTAGCTTATTCAGATTCATTACCGATAATCGGTATCACGGGATATGCATCGGCCAATGTAAGGGGAAAAGGCTGCCTTAATGAGTCATCAGGCTTATCGCGTACTCCGGATTCTCATAAGATGTTTTCGGCTACGACCAAGAAGTCGTATATCGTAGAGGATGCATCGCAGATATGCGATATCATGGAAGATGCGATCAACACGGCATTTAATGGCCGTCCCGGACCGGTACATGTGCATGTTCCCAAGAACATAACTACGGCCGAGGTGCCAAACTTCAGATCGATAAAGCTTGATATCAAGCCTGTTAAGGCTAAGGGAAAAGCCGCGGAAGAATTCGCTGCTCGTCTTATAAAGGCAGTCGAGAAGAAAGAGAACATTCTTCTCTTAGTAGGCTACGGATGTATAAGGGCGGGTGCAAAGGATGCTCTGCTTAAGCTTGTGAATGACTATAAGATCCCGTTTGTGACGACCATGGATGCCAAGGGTTATCTGCCTGAAGATCATCCGCTGTCTTTAGGCATATACGGTACGACAGGAGATCCTGCTGCAATGGACTATTTTGACAAGGCAGATGTAGTGTTGGCTGTCGGCAATTCATTTGCAGAGAATGCGACACTGCTGTTCAAGGAAGATCTCTATGACGGTAAGACACTTATGCATATCAATATCGATCCTCATGAGATTAATAAGGTATATGCCGCAGACTATTCGATGATATCGGATGCCAAGGCAGGTCTTGATGCGGTCGTATCATGCATGGATAAGCTTAAGGGTGGTGTGACACCTGAAGCTCCTGTTTTTGCGGCTGACAAGAAGAAATGGTTCGATATGCCCAATGTGGGATCGACAGAGAAGATGCATCCTGCAGATGTTGCACGCGTGATATCTGAGGTCGCACCGGAGAATGCCATCGTGATGGGTGATGCGGGCTCACATATGCTGTGGCTGTCGGAATACATGAAGCTTACAGGCAATCAGAGATATCAGAATCCCGGTTCATTTGGTCCTATGGCAAGCCATACCAACGGATGTATCGGTGTTAAGTGCGCCAATCCTGACAAGGTTGTCATATCCGGTTCGGGAGACGGCTGCTATCTGATGGCGGGATTCGAACTTCTGACTGCGGTACAGAATAATATCCCTGTTGTATGGGTTATCTTCAATAATGGCGAATTCAATGTCATCAAGAAGTTCCTGCTTAACATGTTCAATGAGCATGCATATATGTCATTTATGAACCCTGATTATGTGGCATACGCTGAAGCCTGCGGTGCGACGGGAATGAGAGCGACCACCAGGGAAGAACTTAAGGATGCTCTTACGAAGGCCATAGCGCTGAATAAGCCTGTTGTGATCGATGCAGTCATAGACGGCGAAGTATATGCGAACATGAACAAGTCGATGTAATGACTTAAAGACATATTTTTGTGGGAGGGTATGATAATGGTATATCCGGACAGATGCGGGACAAAAGAAAGACCGGGATGTATATTGACTGACAGATCTGATGACATACTGATCAATAAAGATGATCTTGTAGTCGGATGGGAGGATTCATTCGTTTTCAAGAGAGAATCCAAAGTCATTGTTGGCGGAAAGCGTGAGATCGAGGCTACACTCGATCTTACCGTATTGGGAACTGCAGTGATCGCTGATTTGGGAGACTTCCCGGTTGCGGATACTTCCTCTCCGGTAAAAGGTGCTACCGTTATCAACGAGGGACACATTGAAGTCCATACGAAGTATCTTTTAAGTAAGTATAAGGACCTTATACAGGACCCGGATCATCCCGACAGACCATATAAGTATCTGCGTCTTATTGTGATGAACGCGGGCGTGAACAGTCAGGTCATCAATAAGGGCTGGATAGATGTGTTCTTTGATCATGATGAGAGCAACACGTCTACTGTATATGTTATCGCCATGAACGGCGGTATCGGTTCCACTCTCGTCAATTACGGGACGATAAGTTTCCACGGTAAGGGTTCCGTCAATACCAGGATGAGAGGAATGGCCACATTCGGAGACAAGGTATCATGCATCAATTACGGGAAGATGAAGGTGGATGTCGATTGTCTTGATGATGCAAGACTCATCACCACCGGCGGTAATCGTGCCAATGTCATCAACGACGGAGTGATGGAGCTTAAAGGCCCCGGACGCGTGATCGGAATGACAAGATACGGCGATTCCAATCTTATCAACAACGGATCCATAAGCGTCACGACAAAGGATTATCCCGCAGGTACCGCGACGAATAACGAGCCTACAGGCTGTGCAATGTATGAGCCGTTAAGTGAGACCAAACAGAATATCCCTCCCATGCTCAACAGAGGACAGATAATCCTTAAGAGTGAAAGTACCGAAGCGACTTCGAAAGAGAGGATACTTCTGGGAATGTATGTGGATATCATATCAGGCAATGCATCGCGCTTAAGTCCTCATGTCATCAACGAAGGAACGATAAGCATAGTGCAGACGGGACCTGTCAGGATATGCGCTGCTGAAGCCGGATTCATTCCCGCTTCATGGGCAAAAATACCGGAGGATACGGTCTGCGCCGTAAGTATCGGAAAGTGGAAGACCAAGATCCGTGATTTTGCCGCACTGCATGATCTGTTCATCGGTGATGCGGTCAAGGTCAACTACGGAGCCGCAGAGCTTATCCTGATCAAAGACAGGACTGAACCGGATGCCGGAGAAGTATCGATCGCTCCGGAGGACCTCTTCCATAAGCTGGGCGATACGTATACATATGCAACGGAAAACTATGATGCACTTAAGGTGCGTGCGGGGAATGAAAAGCTGGCTGAGGCGGTAAGGAACACCGAAAAGAAGACAGCGATGCTTAAGAGAAAGGATGAGTCATAATCATATGGTTAATCATGATAATAACAGAACAACATCCATGGTAGTAGGTGCGGGCGGATATGCCGTGAATTACGGTCATATCAATGTCAGCAGTCCCGATTGCGGAGGACGTTTCTTCTACAGTTACACGAACGTTCCCAATAATCCCGGTGTATGGGTACAGAATGAATGCCTGACCGGAATGGCTGCGCTTGAACCCAATCCGGAGAGACCTCAGGAGATGCAGTTTGCCGCTCATGCGACACTTATCAATCACGGGACTATAGATATCCATTTTGATGAGATATACAGATACTATATGGAGAAGAAGTCCAAGACAGATGCGCCGGATGACTTCCGCTTTGACTGCGTCAGATGCTATGCGATGCTTGCGGGCGATGATTCGCTCCTTATCAATGAAGGTACGATCAATGTCTATCTGGATCAGGATATTGATGCGATCGTTTCTCTCTATGCCTGTGCAGTATGGGGCAATACGAGATCTCTAATGATCAACAGAGGAGAGATCAACTTCATCGGTAATGGTTCTTACCAGACATTTGTAAGAGGTATCGGAAGTATGATGAGTGACCTTCAGGCGATCAATGAAGGAACGGTCAATGTCAAACTGGACAGAGCCTATCAGACGAGGATACTGCATACGGCCGGCAAGGGCGGTACACTTCTTAACTGCGGTAAGATCAATATAGATACCTGTGGAAGGATAATGGTACTCGGTGCTCTGATGGGCACAAGGATGGAAAATGACGGTGAGATCGATGTGATATCGCATTCGACATACATTGAGAACATAGTTCCGTATCATTATCAGTTCGATCCGCTCGCAACAGCATTTTATGAACATTTCCTGCCCAATGATGAGGCAACTTCTCCCATGGTCAACCGCGGGAAAATCAAGGTTCATCTGGACGGCTCCGAGAAGTCCGGTGAAAATGCAGTTGCATTCGGTTATTATCTCATGCAGATCGGACCGAGCGACCACGAGACGCCGATACACAACATCATAAATGAGGGAACGATAGAAGTGACACAGAGCGGTCCGAAGAAGTATCTGACAGCCGATGTTGGTGTCAATATCCAGGCTCCCGGTGATAATGTCTTTAATGTCAAGGTCGGTAACTGGAATAAGACGGATAACGAAGACAAAGTATTCATCGCATGCAGGAGCGCAGCGCTCGATCTGACGGAGCTGCCTGAGGGAATAGACAGAGACGGCTGTGTATATCAGATACCGGCATCCGTTGAAGCAGGCGAAAAAGTAACTATAAGAAAGTGAGATGGGGAATATGATACAGAATCCTGAAAAGACAACAGACGGGATCAGGGCCGGTGCCGGATCCTACTTGGTCAATAAAAAACACATCATTATCGGAAAGCCTTCAAGAACCTGTGTCGCTGATATCCAGGAAAGAGCAGTAGCTGCAGGGCAGATATTAAATGGCAGAAACATAGCACTTTACGGAATGGCAGCCTTAACGGATGACAAGGATGATCCGAACAGGCAGCATCTTGCTCCCAATGTTACTCTTATCAACGAAGGCATCATTGAGATATATCTTGATGAGATGGTGAAAGCATATAAAGATCAGATACAGGCCAACAAGGATGACACTGCGCATCTGTACCGTTTTGTCAAATGTTTTGCAATAGCGGCGGGCAGAAATTCCATGATAGTGAACGAAGGCATCATACGTGTTCATTTTGACCAGGAAGAGGGCGATACGCCTGTATATGGTGAGACGCTTCTTGCCGGTGAAGGATCGACCATCATCAATAACGGAACCATAGAGCTTGACGGAAACGGAACATTTGCTACACAGGCGCGTGCTATCGCCGTTCCGGCAGACAATGTTACGATCGTCAATAACGGGGAGATAAAGGTCAGCATAGAGAAGACCTCCACGGTACGTGTGCTTGCAACTACCGGTAAAGGCGGGTCTATTGCCAATTACGGCGAGATAGACGTGGCATCATCCGGAAGGCTTATGACCATCGCAAGGTTTGCTGACACACATGTCATAAATGCCGGAAAGGTCAACATTGATTTCAAGGCACATTTCATAGAGCAGAAGGTGTCATTCCTTTTCCAGTCTTATCCTCTTGCATGTGCGCTATACGAGCATTGCATGCCTAATGAGAGCATCCTTCCTCCGCTCATCAACAGCGGAGAAATCAACATTAAGCTTGAGGGAAGCGAAGAGAGCACCGATAAGGCCGTTGCTTTCGGTATATACAGCGAGATGGTGGGAGAAGAGAAGCAGGTACACAGATTTGAAAACACGGGAAGTATTAATGTGACAAGTACCGGTCCGTATAAGCTTACCACAGCAGAACTCGGATGTAATATCCAGTCAGCCAAGGATTATCCGTATGATATTCAGATAGGCGAGTGGAAGACTGCGGCTCGTGACTTTGCCGATACCCGTGATCTTATCCTGTGCAGGAGCGGACGGGTCAATCTTAAAGATGCCGAGTTTACGATAAAAGGCGGCGGCTCATACAGAGCAGAAGACCTTGTTGTTCAGACCGATGAAGGCAAAGAGGCGGGGGATACATTCGTTATCTCAGGTGCCGACACGATGAAGATCACGGAATGACTTAAGGAGGGGACTATGGAGACAAAACTTGTGCTTAAGGCGGCCCTGGTGAAGGAACCGACACAAAAAGAAGCGGCACTTAACAATTCGAAAGCTTCCCTGAGAGAAGAGGGGGGATGTGTCGTGGTCACTGTTCCTTTGGATGAATTGGAGTTTTGTGATTCGAAAGAGCCGGATCACGGTTATCACAGGTGGATATGGCTTGATATAGACACAGGGTTAAGAGCCGTTGATTGGCTTGACGGTCTTACGGTTAACGGCTTAGACATTGAAGCCGGGGAGGAAGACAAGAAGTTATGCGGCAATGAGGAAGGGCATTTCATCCTCTGCATTCCTGCAGAAGCCTATATAAGAAAGAACAGAGTATGTTCGCTGAGTATCCGTAAAGAGGGAGCCGGGGAGGCAGTGCTTGATATAAGTTTTGAGAATACGTCAGAGTTTAGCCCCGACTTGTTCATATTGGACGGCGAGACCATACTTAAGGCTGAACCGCGTGCGCAGGTACCGGCCCATAATAACAGTCTTTCGACGATAAGTCGTGACGGCAATGTATTTACGATAACGACACCGCTTAAAGAACTTAAGCAGGTCACTTCCGTGGTCAATCCCCAGTTCGGATCCCACAGCTGGATGTGGATCGGTCTTGATGTAGGTCTTCGCGGTGAAGACTGGAACGGATCGGATGAGAATAAAGATGCGCTCGAATTAAACGGCAAGCCGGCTCTGGACAGGTATACTCCCATCCTGGGAGGAGGGAAGAACGGACACATAACCGTATATCCTCAGGCTGACGCGGTAGCGCTTGAACCTAAGGTATTTACCATAAGCAAGGCCGGATATAAGCCTGTTTCATTTACGATAAAAGTTATAGATTCATCAAATTGAGGTATTTTGAAAGGAGATCCGAAAAATGCTGAAGTTATTCAAAAGATATCTTAAGCAATATCCGGGACAGGTAGCGCTGATAGTCTTTTTGACGTTAGTCTTTACAGCTACAACGATGATACTTCCCAAGCTCAGCTCGCCTGTTATAGATGCCGGTACGGCCGGAGATACTGACAGTATCGTCAAATATGCGATCATCATGGGTGTAGTGGTAGTAATCGCCGTGATCGCGGGTGTATTGAACAACTATTTCATATCAAACGTTGTTATGGGAACAACAAGGGATATGAGGAATACACTGTTTGAGCGTGTCATCAGTTTCTCGCAGGAGGATGAGAATATGATCGGTACGGCATCGCTTATCAGCAGACAGAGTAAGGATATGCTGACTCTGCAGATGACGCTGCTTCAGATGTTCATGATGATGCTGCAGGCTCCGCTTATGTGTATAGCCGGTATAGCGCTTGCTCTTACAACTTCCGTATCGCTGTCATGGATCATAGTTGTGCTGCTTCCTCTTGCCGCCATAACTATGGGCATAGCAATCAAGATGACACAGCCGATCTTCAGAGCCAACCAGGTCAAGGTGGACCGTGTAAACGGTGTCATGAGAGAAACTCTGACAGGTATGAGAGTCATCCGTGCGTTTAACAGAGAGGATTATGAGAATAGGCGTTTCGAAGATGTCAGTGACGATCTTACGAACAATGTCAAGAAGGGATATAAGATCATGAATCTTATTCTTCCGATGATAGTCTTCCTTGCAAACGGTTCAAATCTCCTTATCCTCGGATTCGGTGCGGACTATATGAAGAAGGGGCTTGCATCCTACGGTGATGTTCAGGCCTTTGTACAGTATACGACCATGATCCTGATGGCCTTTATGTTAGGCTCCATGTTCCTTATGCTCATGCCGAATGCGCAGGCGTCAGCAGAGCGAATCAATGAAGTGTGGGATGTGGTACCTTCGATAAAGGAGTCTTCAGATCCCGTTAAGATGCCGGAAGTAGGCAATGCTTCCATCGAGGTTTCGCATATCTCATACAGATTCCCGGGAGCATCCCAGAATGTACTGACTGATATTTCCTTCAGTGCAAAGGCGGGGGAGACCATAGCGATAATCGGAGGCACAGGTTCCGGCAAGTCTACTCTTCTTAATGTGCTGTGCAGAAATATGGATGTTACTGAAGGGTCGGTCAAGATAGACGGAGTTGATGTAAGGGATACGGCTCAGGATGACCTTAAGAACCATATATCACTCGTTCCTCAAAAAGCGTTCCTTTTTGCAGGATCCATAATCGATAATATACGCTACGGCAAGCCGGACGCCACGGAAGAGGAAGTACGGCACGCCCTTGATATTTCACAGTCGAGTGAGTTCGTGGATAAAAAGGAATACGGTATGTATACTTATATAGCTCAGGCGGGTACCAATGTATCCGGAGGTCAGAAGCAGAGACTGTCGATAGCCAGAGCATTGGTAAGAAAAGCGGATATATATATGTTTGATGACAGCTTTTCAGCCCTTGACTATAAGACTGATGCAAAGCTTCGCGGTGAACTGGCGGGTGAACTTAAGAATGCCGTTACCATCATCGTTGCTCAGCGTGTCAGCACGATAAAGAACGCTGACAGGATACTCGTAATTGCTGAAGGCAAAGTGGTCGGAGACGGAACGCATGATGAGCTGATGGCATCCAATACTGTCTACAGAGAGATCGCCATGTCGCAGCTTTCCGAAAGTGAGGTGAAGGGCGCATGAATAAGACGATGAACCTTCCGCCGGAAGCACAGAAGAAGATAGAGGCAATGATGTCGCAGATGCCTCCGGAGCAGCGAGAGATGTTCAAAAAGAAGCTTGCGGTCATGCCTCCTGAGCAGATCAAAGCGATGATACAGAATCTTGATCAGATGACGCCCGAAGAAAAGGCTGCTCAGAAAGAAAAGATAAAGAACATGACGCCCGAGCAGCGCGCTCAGATGAGCAAGAATGAAGAAATGAAGCGTCAGATGCAGGCGAAGATGCAGGAGATGGCCGCTTCGGGAAAGGGCGGCGGCAAGCCCAAGGCCAAGAATTTCTCAGGTACATTAAAGAGACTAATAAGCTATAAAAAGGGTATGAAGCCCAAGTTTACTCTCGTGATCATCTTCTCAATCATAGCTACGGGATGTACGGTCCTTGCTCCTTATATACTTGCTAAGGTGCTCGATATCATTCAGGATAAGGTTGTCAGCGGAAAAGATCTTAACTGGACAGGTATCGTAAGAACTCTGATCGTACTTGGAATCCTGTATGTGCTCAATACCGTACTGTCAATGGTACAGGGCAGGATGATCACCTCAGTTACGCAGGAGACCATGGGGCAGTTGAGAAAAGATGTCAACAAGAAGATCATGAAGCTTCCGTTCTCCTACTTTGATTCGAACTCCAAGGGAGATATATTAAGCCGTATAACGAATGACATAGACAATATAGGTAATGCTTTCCAGCAGAATGCGGTTCAGTTCATACAGAACATCGTCATGATCGTGGGTTGTATAGTTTGTATGTTTGTTCTGTCGTGGCAGCTGGCCCTGCTCTGTCTGGTAACCCTTCCGTTCACGCTTATTTGCGGAAGGATGATCATGAACAAGTCGCAGAATTATTTCCGTGAGCAATGGAAGACTCTTGGAGAACTTAACGGACTTGCCGAGGAAGCGTTCAGCGGACTAAATGTCATAAGAGCTTTCGGATATGAGAAGAACAAGACTGAAGAATACTTCAAAAAGAGTGAGGAACTCTATAAGTCGAGCAGGAAAGCACAGTTCCTTTCAGGTATCATCAACCCTGTAAGTTCGGTGTTCAATAATATAGCTTATATCCTTATCTGCTGTGTAGGCGCGTACTTTGCAATAATAGGATCAGTTTCGGTAGGAAGCATCACTGCAATGATCCAGTATCAGAAGCAATACAGCAATCCTGTCACACAGATCGCCACCGTGCTGAATACGCTTCAGTCAGCGGTAGCATCAGCTGAAAGAGTTTTTGAACTGCTGGATGAAAAAGAAGAGGTTGAGACTTCAGATGATTACAAGACACTCGACAAGGTTGAGGGTAACATCTCGTTTGAGCATCTTAAGTTCGGGTATACACCCGATAAGCTGTTGATGACGGATATCAATGTCGACGTGAAGAAGGGCCAGATGATAGCGATCGTCGGACCTACAGGTGCCGGTAAAACCACACTTGTCAACCTGTTGATGAGATTCTATGAACCTAACGGCGGTCAGATCACTATCGACGGAATGAACATAAGGGATATGACCCGTCACGATCTCAGAGATATATTCGGAATGGTATTACAGGAGACATGGTTGTTCTCCGGGACCATACATGATAATATTGCCTACGGCAAGAACGGTGCATCAGAAGAGCAGATAAGATCGGCCGCAAAAGCAGCTCAGGTTGAGTTCTTCTTTGAGACAATGCCCGACGGATATGATACGATGCTTGATGAAGAGGCATCCAACATATCACAGGGTCAGAAGCAGCTTCTGACAATTGCCCGTGCCATGCTTGCAGATCCGCCCATACTTATCCTCGATGAGGCCACAAGCTCCGTGGATACGCGTACAGAGGCGATAATCCAGCAGGCCATGAACAATCTCTTAAAGGGACGTACGAGCTTTGTCATAGCACACAGATTGTCTACCATTAAGGATGCGGATCTTATACTCTATATGGAGAATGGTAACATAGTTGAGCAGGGAAGCCATACAAGCCTTATGGAACAGGGCGGCAAGTATGCGGAACTCTATAACAGTCAATTCGCACAGGATTAAAAATAATCAACAGATGAAGGTAATAAGGAAAATGAAAAAGCGAATCCTAAGTATCATGACGGCAGTGATGCTGATCACAAGCCTTATGCTTACAGCATGCGGCTCGGAGACTCCGGCAACAGCAGAGACCCCGGATATAGCGCCCGCCGATACTGTGACTCAGGTCACGGATACGGCGCAGCCCGAAGAAGTGCCAGAGGAGCCGGAACCGGAACCTACAATAGTGGAACAGTGCGGTATCACTTCACCGGCGACGGAAAACGGACAGTCCGTATGGCATTGTGTATGGTTCGGTAATTACTGGCAGAATACCGACTCGGACGGTGACGGCAAGGTAACTCAGGCTGATGACAAGGAACCGATCAAGTGGCGCATACTTAATGTTGATGATGAAGGGAATGCACTGCTTCTTTCGGATAAGCTGTTGGATATAACGGAATACAATCCGGGAGAGCTGGAAGTGACATGGGAAACATGTACATACAGGTCGTTTTTAAACAGTTATGACAAATCAGCCAATGCATATGAGATCGACTTTTCGGCTGACGGATTCTTAAACAATGCATTCTCTGCGGATGAGATAGCGGCAATAACGACGACCAAGGTTGCCAATGAAGACAACCCGGTATACGGTACCGAGGGCGGAAATGATACCGAGGATAAGATATTCAGTCTCTCCGTCATGGAAGCGATGAATCCCGAGTACGGATTCACCAAGAATGAGTTCATCGGTCCCGATGAAAATACCGAGAAGTTCTATACGGATGCCGATCCCGGACGTGTTGCGATGACCACGGGTTATGCGGATGCCAAAGGCGAGAGCTTTAAAGGCGAAGCAACGGACAAGGGCGCAGGACTTTACTGGCTTCGTACGTCAGGTTACAGTCCTAAATATCCCGGACATATCAATCTGGTCGGTGGAGCTTATGCGATAAGCGTGCATATGGATGAGAACCGAGTATATCTTCGTCCGGCACTCAATATCAATCTCAATGATTCGGCATCAATGTGGAGCTATGCCGGAACCGTAGCATCGGATGATACGATAGTAGAAGTACCCCATTCATAACATTCATAAATAATCGTAAAAGGAAGATAATGTATGATAACTTCAACAGCCAGAGATTTTATAAGACCTGAAATGGTCGATGAGTATTATAAACTGATATTTGAACTCATCGACAGAACAAGAGAAGAGTCCGGCAATATATCTTATACTTTGTATGCCGACTCGGAACACCCCGGTGAACATGTTCTCATTGAAGAATGGGAGGATCAGGCAAGTCTTGATGCGCACTTTAAGACTCCTCATTTTACAGGGATAGTTCCTCAGATACAGAAACTTCAGAGTGCACCGAGTGTTGTGAACGTGTATTCAAAGGTAAAATAGGTTAAGAAAACTTCATAAAAAGGTGAAAAGTCGCCACATTCTTATGGCGACTTTTCAATGATAAGAAAGGGGTATTCCATGGCAAAAAAGAGCGGAAAAGATACTAACGTCAACAGAACGATCATCCAGTACTTCGAGTGGTATGTGGAAGGTAATCACGTACTGTGGAACAAGTGTAAGGCACAGGCAAGGCGCCTCGCTGAATTCGGAATAACCGATGTATGGCTTCCTCCGGCATATAAGGCGGGATTCATACAGGATAA
>JAEEGL011413807.1_pt1 | contig 13146 bp, 8 predicted proteins | sample 9134231 | NCBI WGS metagenome assembly JAEEGL01 (sample SAMN16246548, study PRJNA631951) | gut metagenome | biome: gut microbiome; feature: rumen; material: fiber-attached | host: Bos | place: Iran: Karaj | collected 2018-10
ACTTCTTGACAAAAATCTGCCGTCGTGATGTTGCCTATCTCTATGTCATAAAACAAGTCTGCCGTGAGATGTTTCTCCACGTAGTAGGAAACCTTCTCACAGCCAAGACTGTTAAATGCCTCTATGCAACGCTGACCGTCAAGACCTGCCAACACGCCGCCAAGGTCAAAGATAATATTCTTATATTTGCCTGTCATTTCTTCTTCGGTCGTCTTCTTGCCCAACCATCTTCAAGATCCATAGCATCTTTGCCCTTGTTCTTGAATGGTTGTCCTTGTATCAAGTCGCGCCAATCCACCTTTTTCTTTTGCTTGCGAGAAACCCACTCATCCTTTTCTCTCTTTTCCTTGCGTGAAGAGCGAGGAGCCTCAGCATGTTTGCCGTTCTTGTCAACGGGAGAGTCTGCTTCATTGCAACGCACCTCACGACCTTTATAAACGGTACCGTTCAATGCTTTCATCACCTTATTTGCATCACGAGTAGGCACCTCTATATAAGAGAATGTTCCAAACAAGTCGATATGTCCCACTTGTTGCTTGCCTTCTTTGATGTGCTTGTTCAGGTATTGCATGATTTCGCCAGGGAAGAATCCATCATTCTTACCCAAATTGATAAACAATCGAGCATATCCCTTTTCGGCTTCACGTTTCCTACCGCCTCTACCGTCTTTCTCACGCTTTCCGCCTTCCTTACTTCTTTCCGACTTCTTCTTACTATCATCAGGACGAAGGATTTCGGGGGCGTCGGCATAGTAATCCAAGAATCTACCGAAGGTCATGGAAACGATTTTCTTGATGATGATTTCCTTGTCGATATATTCAAAGTGGCGATTGATGTCTTCCATGAACGGAGCGATTTGATCTTCGTCAACATCCACTTTCTCTATCATGTCCATGGCGCGATACAATTGCTTGGTACAAATCTCGCGTGGGGTTGGTAAGGTCTCGTCGATAAACTTCTTGCCAATCACCTTTTCGATATTGCGCACTTTCGACTTCTCCCTTGTATGGATAATCGAAATGGATGTTCCCTTCTTTCCTGCTCTACCCGTACGACCACTTCTGTGCGTATAGTTCTCAATGTCTTCGGGCAAACCATAGTTGATGACGTGCGTCAAGTCGTCTACGTCAAGTCCGCGAGCAGCCACATCGGTAGCTACGAGCAATTGCGTCAAGTGTTGGCGGAATTTTTGCATTGTCAAATCGCGTTGCGCTTGCGAAAGGTCGCCATGCAACGATTCGGCATTATATCCATCCTTGATGAGTTTGTCGGCAATCTCTTGTGTCTCTATCTTCGTGCGACAGAAGATAATGGCGAAGATACGTGGGTGGAAGTCAACGATACGTTTAAGCGCCAAATACTTATCCTTTGCATGAACTAAATAGTATATATGGTTCACGTTTTCGGCACCTTCATTGCGCGAGCCTACTACGATTTCCTTATAATCACGTAAGTACGACACGGCAATCTTCTCTATTTCCTTGCTCATGGTAGCAGAGAAGAGGAGCGTATTTCTGTCTCTGGGAACCTTAGACAATATCTCGTCGATGCTTTCAGAGAAACCCATGTCGAGCATACGGTCTGCCTCGTCGAGCACCACGTTGCGTATCTTGCTCAAATCAGCCGCTCCACGGTTCACCAAGTCTATCAATCGTCCTGGTGTGGCAACGATGATTTGCGCTCCGTGTTTCAAGCGTGTCATTTGGTTGACGATAGACGTACCGCCATAGACGGGTACGACGTTGACTCCTGAGATATACTTGGCGAAATCCTTGATATCATCGCTGATTTGCAAGCATAACTCACGTGTGGGACTCAAGATTAGGGCTTGTGTCTCACGATTGTTGGGATCCAACTTTTGTAACAATGGGATACCGAAGGCGGCTGTCTTGCCTGTGCCTGTTTGAGCCAAGGCTATTACATCGTTTCCTTCACCAAGTAAATACGGGATTACTTCTTCTTGAACGGGCATTGGATGTTCAAATCCAAGCTCCGAGATGGCACGGCGAATCTCTTCGCTTACGCCTAATTCTTCAAATGTTTTCAAGTGCTATATATTAAATGATGGTGCAAAGGTACAAATAATTTTGCAATAATCACTTAATATTGGTGAATTTATGCATTTTTCTTACACCTATTCACTTGGCACCATCATTAGAATACTTTACTTCACCATCACTTTCTTAGCACCTTGCTGACCTTTCACCACATACATTCCTGACGGCAATGTCTCTGCTTGCTTCGTGGGAACCTTGACACCAGAAACGGTATAGATACCACGGGGAGATGATGATGTTTCTACGTCATTGATACCTGACAAATCGTCTACGTGAATCTTCACGTATTCGTAAGCGTATCCAGGACGGGCGGTATTGCCACTCATTCTCAACACAATGGTGTAGTCGCCTGCCACGGTTGGTTTACCTGTCAACGTGATTTGCTTAGCGCCAAAGTCAACAGTTCTTGTAAACTCAGAAGACAAGCCTCTGACAACACCATTTGGCGTGTATGTAGAGTCAACGATTACCGACGTGGTATTGAGATACTTAAACACGACGGGCGTGATGTCTTCTCCCAATTGCGTGGTTTGTTCCTCCGATGAACATTCTTGGAATACCAACCTTGGTTTGAATCTATCAGGAAGATAATAACCCAAGTGAGGAGGTTGGTTGTATGCTACGTTTTGCCAAGCCACTCCCATACGATAGACGTGGTCGTGCATCAATGTCGGCACACGATAAGAAGTGGGGTCTATCGTCGTGAAGATGTTCAACGTGGCATTATCTGCCGTGCTCCACAATATCAATTCCTCACGCCAGTCGCCGAAGATGTCGGCCTGCAAGTTAGGTGTAGATTTGGTACTATTACAACTGCTCGACGAATTATAGTCGTATGGATTCTTGTTCTTGATGTAAAGACGCGAAGTACCGTTTCCGTTCCACTTGTCAATCTTCGTACCGTCAAGCAATTCATCTTGCACGTCGCCATCCCAATAGATACGGAAATTCAAGGATGTACTCTTCGTAGAGGCAACATTTCCCGTGGTCGCACTACGTTGCTGACGATCGTTGGAGGAACTGAAATAGAAGCCATATTCGCTGGCTTGCAATTGTGCGGCGATACCACGACCGTTGTCGTCTCCGCCCTCGGCTCTCCAGATAATCTCTCCCGTTGCGGCATCATGCACATCCCATCCGTACGGACTTTCCTCGTGAATCTGGAACATCTCCAATCCTGGACGACTGGGAATCAAGTCAGACAAGTGAATGGCGTCTCCATGTCCCAAACCAGTAGCGTAAAGCAGGGTACCATCGTTGTTGATGGCTGCCGAACCGTAGAGAATCTCATCGCAACCGTCTCCGTCTACGTCAGCCACGGAAATATTATGATTACCATTGCCGTACATCGTACAACTACCTCCCGACTTACCGCTGGTATTCTTCGTGTAAGCCTTGCGTGGTTGTTTTTGGTCGCCTATTGTCAGTTCTACGTAGTTCTTGCTTGTAGAAGCATGTAGCCATTTCGTCTTCAATTCCTTCCCGTCGAAATCCACGGCCCACAAATAAGCCTGTGTATAATAGCCACGAACCATCACGGCACTCGGATTCTTGTCGGGACCGTCGAGATAAGCCACACAAGCCAAGAAACGGTCGCCACGGTTTCCATAAGTATCTCCCCAAGAACCACTGTAATTCTCAGCCTTTCCAACACCGAAATTACGATTGGGATTATACCATACGGTATGAATGGCGGCACCCGTCTCGCCATTGAAGACGGTGAGATATTCGGCACCTTGCAAGATGTAACCATTGCTGTTGCGATAATCCACCTTGTTGCTCGAACCAGAGATAGAAGCATCGGTAGCTGCTTGGTTCACGTAGTTGCCCTTTCCGTCCATCGAACCTTGGGCGGTCTTGCAAATCAACTCTGCTTTTCCGTCGCCGTCAAAGTCGTACACCAAGAACTGCGTATAGTGTGCACCGGCACGAATGTTCACGCCAAGGTCGATTCGCCAAAGTTTCGTACCGTTAAACTTATAGCAATCAAGGTATACGTTGCCCGTCTTGCCCGATTGGGAATTGTCTTTGGAGTTAGAGGGATCCCACTTTACGATTAATTCATATTCACCGTCGCCGTCAACGTCACCCACACTACAATCGTTGGGACTATAAGTATAATCATTTCCATCGGCAGGACGGTCGAGTTTTAATTTGTAATACACGTCAGACCAAGGTTTTACGGCATCGGTAGTATCCACGGCAACACCGTTTACCTTTGTCACTATGCGATATTCATTGGTCGACTTACCCGATGCATCCGAGAAGCACGTAGAAGCTGCTATGTCCTTGCCAACCACCTCATTGTCGCGAAGCACGTCAAACGTGGTATTGTCCTCATCGTCTGTGCCAAGGAAGCGCCAACTGACAAATTCGCCTGAATTACCTGGCACAACCACCAAGCCCCTATTCAATTTCTCCATTTGCGATGTTGGAGTCACTTGAGCCATGGCAATGTTCGCCAACATGACAAACAATACTATCAGATAAAATCTACAAGTTCTCATACATTGTGTTTATTTTGATTTGTCTGTTTAAATATTTGTTTTTCCTCAAATTACATTTCCTGATGCAAAGTTACAAATTTTTCATTTTATGAGCGAACAATCTTCCTCAATTATGACAATTATTTAAACAAATTCTTGCAAAACACGTAAAATTAGCATTGTTTTATCTCTCTTTAAGTAATTATTGTATTCACTCAAAACGTAGCGAACGTAACTAAAACAAAAAGCATCTGAATAACTACTATCCAGATGCTTTTTTCCTATTGTAATAATCTATCATTATTCCCAACTGTCCCAGGCACTAAAGCCTTTTGCTGTGGGCGCAGGAGCATCATCAAAATTATCGCCACCGTCTCCAATAGAACTAATATCGGATTGGTCTGTGCTACCTTGGAGTTTCGAAACTATCAATCCATCACAAAACCTATCGGTCATTAGTGCGATACACTTGCACTTGGGTGCTATATAAACTAATTTTTTCATGCCTAAGTATCCTTTCCGTCTTTACTTGATCACCTTCTTACCATTTACAATATAAATTCCACGAGGCAGCGATTCCAAGTCGTTACCCACCATCTGACCATTGAGGTTGTAAATACGACCATTATTGAAGAACCGTTCAACTGGTACACCATCAATAGAACTAATTTGCTCACCAATCTCGCCTGTCGTATCCATCATTATAAACTTAGCACCAGCAGGAGCATTCTCGATTTGGAAGTAACAATGGTGTTTGGAAATGTTCACAGATTTTTGAGTTACGCGATAGAAATTGTATGGTAACTTGCCCTCTGCAGCCTCATCTCCAACGTAATCAGAACTATTTTTATCATAACGCTTATCATAACCAAAGTAGAAGTAAAGCAAATCAGGATGCTCACTCTGCACCGTCAACTCCTTGCCTAAGTATGTTCCAATCATCGATACCAAAGAAGCAGGATATTCTGAACTTCTTAATCTGATTGCTTTATTCTCGACATAAGACTCCTGTAGAGGATAAGCATCTGCATCACTCTTTTGCAAATTCAAGTTCTTACCTTCGAGTATTTCGTCGGCTTTGAAGAGATAAGGCTTGTGTGCCTCAATACTATAAACTTGTTTAAACTTGAGTTCATAATTTACACCTGAAGTATTGGAAGAAACATCATAATACTCCAATACTCTCACTGCAGGTGAAACCCCATCAGCTGCAGTACCAAATTCTTCTATTAAATTATTGACGTCATAAGACAAGGCAAGTGTCACCCAGTGGTCTGTGACATAAGGCTCTCCATTCTTGTAAGTCTCTTTTACATAAATAATAGTATTTCCCTGGACAGGAATCTTATAATTGTCTGAGTACTTATCTGTAAAATCTGCATCCTTGTAATAGCGATCATAGGTGCAATTATTTTTTTCAGTGTATTTATTCTGACCTGTTGGCATACCAATCGTTGTTGCAGTTGTTCCTTTCTGTACAACAATATCAGGATACCATGTCCCGTCTGCCTGCAAAATTCTCCACACTGTCGAGTAGATATTCTGATATACACCTGCTGTGAAAAAGAAACTGCTATTTGATAAAAAGAGAGTACTATAATTAGAAGATGTATTATGGAGTTTATGATGGTTATCCCACCCGATACCGCTCCATCCAGAACCTGTTATATTTGTCAAGACAAATCGTCCCATTGCATGATCAATTCCAGGAGTATTAGGTTTTGTGGCATTATTATCATAATGCAAAATTTGATTGTCGTTGTTTGTGGTTCCCAGAACGACTGTTTCATACACTTTTCCGTTATTTGTAAAGGAACTTTCATACAATTGCCATCCAGTAGTCATGGGAGCATCAGCTATCACGGGAGCATTTGTGTTGTATGTTAACCACTTTCCCGTTTGCTTGGCTTTAAGATTGATGCAATAGCCATCGCCATAAAGAGCCCATAGTGCAGGACTTTTGTCAGAGACACTACTTTTAATAGCACCCAAATCATAGCATAGATAATACTTATTAGAAGATATGTATGAATTATAGTAGTAATAATGCTCCACTCCCTCTATAGAAACAAGGAAAGGAGGATCAAACACATAATCAACATAAACCGTGGTGTTTGTTGCTGGAGCGACAGTAATTTCTTGTGTCAGCTCAACATCACTATAATACTTATAAGTGGTATTCGCTCGCCACAAGTTCCTTGGCATCGAGTTTTCAAGTTTAGCACCTGCATTCACATTAGCAGATGCAACTATCGTTCGCCCGTCAATATGCGTAGTGAGGCTGTAAGTAATGTTTACAGCATGAACCATCATAATGCCCATGAATAAGAAGATGGTCATCACCACTGATTTGAGAATTGAATTGTTAGTTTTTTTCATATTAATTATTTTTTAGTATTTGTAAACAAGAATACATATGAATCAGTCTCCATGAGGAGGAAGTATTATACACTATTTATTCTTTAGAGTATAGCCATATTATATATAGCTTAAGCAAATTTGAATAATTCAATTTACAAAATTAAGAATTATCAAACAAAATATCATCATCAATTTTTATTTACACATATAATTTATATTTATTTAACAAAAAAATTGCAGAAAGTTTAGGCCTGTTTTTTTGGCAATTGGGATTATTAGCTGTAACTTTGTACACAAAGATTTTTTTCGTTAAACACAAATTATTAGGCATGCAAATATACTCGTGAACGTTATTTTAAGGAATAATTGATATGAAAATTGCCATATTTTGCTCAGCTAATGAGAATATCGACCCCGATTTCTTCACGTTGACAGAGGAATTGGGAAGATGGATAGCGGAAAACGGACATGCTATCGTGTTCGGAGGTGCTAACTTCGGGTTGATGGAGTGTATTGCCAAATCGGTCTTCGAGGCTGGTGGCAACACCATTGGTATTGTACCTTCCATCTTGTTGAAAGGTGAGTCGGTGTCGGATTATACGAGGGTGGTCATTCCTTGCGACAACCTGAGCGACCGCAAAGACTTGATGTTGGCAAAGAGTGATGTCATCATTGCCTTGCCTGGCGGTATCGGTACGTTGGACGAGATTTTCACCATTGCGGCAGCTGCCACCATCGGCTACCACAACAAGCGAGTTATTCTCTACAACATGAAGGGATTTTGGAATTCGCTCATCGCCATGATGGACGACCTATCCGCGAAGGGAGTGATACGAGGCAACTGGCAAGAATACATTAGCATCGCCAACTCCTTGGATGAAATAAAACGGGACCCTATCTTTCGATAAAGTCCCGTGATATGGTAAAAAACGCCCATTTCATCGAATAAACAACAACTCACGATATTTCGGGAGCGTCCAGCATTCGTCGCTGACGATGAGTTCCAACTTGTCTATCTGATAACGGATTTCCTCCATCTTGGGAGCAATCGTGTCGTGATAGGCGATGGCCTTTTCATGTTCGTTCTCAATCTTGTTGGCTTTCTTGCGCGCCTCAATCAGTTCTTCCACGCCCGTCTCGATGTTCTGCGTGCGTTGTGCTATCTCCTTGATGATTTTCTTGTTACGAGCAGTCAAACTGGCTGCTTCGTTTTCGTCAAAAATGGCGTACATATTCTGCACGTTACGAGCGAGTTGGCTCTGATAATGGGTAGCCACGGGGATGATATGGTTCATCGAGAGGTCGCCCATCACGCGTGCCTCGATTTGTATCTTCTTCGTATACGTCTCCCATTTCACCTCGTTGCGAGCTTCCAACTCATTTTTCCGCATCACGTTCATCGACTCAAACATCTCCACCGACGCAGGGTCTAAATAGCGTTCGAAGATAACAGGACAACTCTTTTCCACGTCAAGACCTCTACGCGTTGCCTCTTCCACCCATTCGTCACTATAGCCATTGCCGTCGAAGTGAATGGGCTTACACGTCTTGATGTCTTCGCGAATGATGTCGATGATGGCACTCGTCTGGTCTTGTCCTTGTGCTATCAACGCGTCTACGCGCTTCTTGAATAGCGTGAGCGACTCAGCCACGGCGGTATTCAGCACAATCATGGCGGTGGCGCAATTGGCTTCCGAACCCACGGCGCGAAACTCAAAGCGATTTCCCGTGAAAGCGAACGGACTGGTACGGTTGCGGTCGGTATTGTCAATCAGCAGTTCAGGAATCTCAGGGATGTCCAATTTCATTCCCTGCTTGCCCTCTATCGTGAAGAGATTCTTCGTGTCTGATGTCTCAATCTTTTTCAACAAGTTGGATAGTTGCGTACCAAGAAACGATGAGATGATGGCTGGAGGTGCCTCGTTAGCGCCCAAACGATGCGCATTGGTGGCACTCATGATACTGGCCTTCAACAAACCGTTGTGCTTATAAACCGCCATCAGCGTTTCTACAATGAACACCACAAAACGCAGGTTCTCCTCGGGTGTCTTGCCAGGACCATGCAACAGGATGCCCGTATCGGTGCTCAACGACCAGTTGTTGTGCTTTCCGCTTCCGTTAATGCCCGCAAAGGGCTTTTCGTGCAACAAGGCGCGGAAACCATGCTTACGAGCCACGCGTTTCATCAGCGACATGAGCAACATATTGTGGTCTACGGCAAGGTTGGTCTCTTCGTATATCGGTGCCAATTCGAATTGGTTAGGAGCCACCTCGTTGTGGCGCGTCTTGCAAGGAATGCCCAATTCCAAGGCACGCATCTCCAAGTCTTTCATGAAAGCCTGCACGCGCTCGGGGATAGTGCCGAAATAATGGTCATCCATCTGCTGGTTCTTTGCGCTATCGTGTCCCATCAACGTGCGCCCAGTCAGCATCAAGTCGGGACGTGCGGAATAAAGGCTCTCGTCAACGAGAAAATACTCTTGTTCCCATCCCAAATTGCTGGTCACCTTCTTCACGTCGTCGTAGAAGTATCGGCACACCTGCGTAGCTGCCACGTTCACCGCATGAAGCGAGCGAAGCAAGGGAGCCTTGTAGTCGAGCGACTCTCCCGTATACGAGATGAAAATGGTGGGAATACAAAGGGTATCGTCGATGATGAACACGGGTGATGTGGGGTCCCATGCGGAATAGCCGCGCGCCTCAAAGGTATTGCGAATGCCGCCAGAAGGGAACGAACTCGCATCGGGCTCTTGTTGCATGAGCAACTTTCCCGAAAATTCCTCTATCATGCCACCCTTGCCATCGTGCTCGATGAAGGCATCATGCTTCTCTGCCGTTCCCTCAGTAAGAGGTTGAAACCAATGCGTATAGTGCGTCACCCCGTTGTCGTCCGCCCATTGCTTCATGCCTTTTGCCACCGCGTCGGCAATCGAACGGTCCAATGCGGCACCGTTGTCTATAACGTCGATGAGCTTCTCATAAACGTCGCGTGGCAAATACTTGTACATCTTGGAACGGTTGAAGACATTCTTACCAAAATACTCAGAAGGTCTTTCTGAGGGAGCCTCTACCTCCATAGGCTTTTTCTTGAAAGCCTCGGCTACCACCTCAAATCTTAAATTGGCCATTTGTTATCTCTGTTTTATGTTTGCGGGTGCAAAGGTAACGCTTTTTTTTCTTTTATTTTGCTGAATTACCTACTATTTTGCCAAATTACCATTCTTCTCATGGCCTCATGGCAGTCGTCGCGGTCGCCAAAAGCGGTCAAGCGAACATATCCCTCGCCATTAGGACCGAAGCCGATTCCTGGTGTACAAACCACGCCGGCACCATACAATAGGTTTTCGAAAAACTTCCACGAACCTTGGTTTTCGGGCGTTTTTACCCATAGATAGGGTGCATTCTCACCACCAAATACGCGAAATCCCATCCTTGTCAACGCGTCGCGCATATACCGTGCGTTTTCCATGTAATAGGCGATGGTTTCCTTCACTTGCTGCTTGCCTTCGGGCGTGTATGTGGCTTCGGCAGCTCGCTGGCTTATATAACTGGTGCCATTGTATTTCGTACCCTGTCGCCTACTCCACAGGTAATTCAGTTGCAACCGCTTGCTACCGTCGAGCGTCACGGCAGACAAGTCTTTGGGAATCACCATGTATCCGCATCGTATGCCCGTGAAACCTGCCGTCTTAGAATAACTGCGGAACTCGATGGCGCACTTGCGCGCTCCCTTGATTTCGTAAATCGAATGCGGGATGTCCTCGTCTTGGATATATGCCTCATAAGCGGCATCAAAGAGGATGAGCGTATCGTTGTGCAAGGCATAGTTCACCCATTTGCGCAATTCGTCCTTAGTCAATACCGTACCAGTAGGGTTGTTGGGATAGCAGAGGTAAATCATATCCACGCGCTGTTGGGGTATCTGTGGTACGAAATTGTTCTCTGCCGTACAGGGGAAATAAGTCACGTTGCTCCATTTGTCGCCCGTCCATACGCCTGCGCGACCTATCGTCACGTTAGAGTCGATGTAGGCGGGATAGATGGGATCTGTGACGCCAATCGAGTTGTCCCACCTCACCAGTTCCTGTATGTCGCCCGTATCGCTCTTCGCCCCATCGCTGATGAAGATTTCGCTGATGTCGATGCGAATGCCTCTCGAAAGGTAATCGTTTTTCACGATAGCTTCGCGCAGGAATTCATATCCCTGTACAGGACCGTAACCATGGAAGTCCGACTTCCTCGCCATTTCGTCCACCGCCCTATGCATCGCCTCTACCACTGCCGGACAAAGCGGTTGGGTTACGTCGCCCACTCCTAAACTCACCACCTTCTGCCTGGGGTGTGATACCTGAAAAGCCTTTACCTTTTTCGCTATGTCTGCAAATAAGTAGTTATTCGATAGTTTTAAGTAATGCTCATTTACCAATGCCATATTCGTATGCAAAGATAATAAATTTTTTCGAGATTTCCAAATTTTTGGAGGAAATAAATGGGGGTTAGGTTGATTAGGGGGAGTAGGGAGGTAAGGGGAGTAGGTGTAGGGGGGATAGAGTATTTTTTTTGCATGATGCTACGACTTCTGACAGGAAAAAACAGTTAATACAGTTATACAGTTTTTTTTCTGACACCCCGCAATACTCTAAGAGTATTTTTATTATTATATATATATTATAATATATATATAATAATAACTTTCTTTTTGGGAAAAACACCATGTCTCAAAAAAAACTGTATTAACTGTATAACTGTTTTTATTGCACAAATATCATTGATTATCAACTACTTACCAATTTAGCTATTTTTGACAAATCCTATCTTTCATCATGGTTTCGTCGGTTTTTCGCCGTTTGAGGCTCAAAAAATACGATGCAAATGGCGTATATTTGGATGTAAATAGACGCAATCTTGTTGCTCATATTGTGTAAAAATCGCTCTTTTTCACAAAAAATGCCTTGATTTGTCTAAGGATTTTTGAATTTTGGGTTTTTTCATCGGTGAGAGCAATGGAAATCCTTGAATCGTGTAATTCTTGGAAGTATTTCTGCAAACATGGTGTTTGCGATGGGTAAACATGGTGTTTGCGATGGGTAAATATAGTGTTTGCAGATCGCTGAGATGGCGGTATCGAAGTATTCGGAATAATCAGAGTTTTCAGAATTTTCGGAGAATTCTGAGATAGACCATGTGTTTAGATTTATTAACGCGAAACATAGGGTTTATTAATAGATTTTTGCACCTTATGAAGCCCTGATTTTTGGCACTTGGTGAAAATAGCAGTACCTTTGCTAAAGAAATCAAGGGGGAAAGAGGGAGCCAACGATCATGGGCAAATCGCAGGTCTCCACAGGGGAAACCCACGATGCCATAACGTAAAAGGGAAATAAAAATGAATGAAATGAAGGGGGAAAAGACGCGGAATCTGCCGCCACGTCAGAATGTCACCCCGAAATCCAAGTTGAAACAGCCCGTGTGGGTGTCTTGAAAACTGTCCTTGCCAATATTCGCCAAACCGATGTCGTAACTGGCTCCCACGTAGAAGATATCGAAGCCGATGCCACAACCCACCTTCACGCCCCCGTCGAAACGCCTGAAGTTGTCGTCATACTTGTCGCCAAAACTGTCATACGCCGTGCGATAGTTGAAGTCCTTGATTTTCCCTCCTACCCCACAAGCGACGTAACCGCCAAGGAAAGGTTCTACCGTCAAGTCGCCCGCGGTATAAATCTTATACTTGAGCAAGAGAGGCACCTCCAGATAGTTGAGGTTATAGGTGAACTTGTCCGCGCCGTTTTCACTCTTACCGCCCTTCTCCGTGTAAAAGAGCCCACTTTCCACGAATAGCGGAGTGCCAGGCACCAACTGCGTACCAGCCACGAAGCCCGCATTGAGCCCCGCCTTCACCTTGTTGCCGTCAAGATAGTGCGATTCAGAACTCACCGTTGCCAACCCCAATCCCACTCTGAACCCGCAATAGGAATCGTAAGAGTGGTGACGAGGAGTATTCGGACGACCGTAATAAGCCCCACGCTTGGCGGGATGGATGGGGCGACCGTCTGGATAAAACTGTGCAGATGCCGTAGCGACGAGCATCAACAACATTGCTGAGAGCAAAACCATCTTTTTCATCATTTCGTACCATTTTAAAGATTCAACGCACAAAAGTACGACTTTCCCGTCAATGGCAAAGATGGCTTTTACCTAATATCTCGTGGGGATTTCCCTATTTTCTCATCGGGAAAAGG
>JAEEGL012428414.1_pt1 | contig 13146 bp, 12 predicted proteins | sample 9134231 | NCBI WGS metagenome assembly JAEEGL01 (sample SAMN16246548, study PRJNA631951) | gut metagenome | biome: gut microbiome; feature: rumen; material: fiber-attached | host: Bos | place: Iran: Karaj | collected 2018-10
AACCCTTTTTTGGCCGTTTTCAAATTCGATCGGAGGTTTCGCATCCCGCAAAAAAGCGTTTTCAAATTCGATCGGGGGTCTCGCGAACCGTGTGGGCCATATTCAAAATCGATCGGGGGTTGCACAAACCGTGTGGGCCATTTTCAAAATCGATCGGGGGTTACACAAACCGTGTAGGCCATTTTCAAATTCATTTGGGGGTTACACAAACCGTGTGGGCGATTTTCAAATTCATTTGGGGGTTGCACAAACCGTGTGGGCCATTTTCAAATTCGATCGGCGGTTTTCGCATCCCGCAAAAAAGCGTTTTCAAAATCGATCGGGCCCTGAGTCGCAGGCCTCACCGGGCTCCGAGCCAGGGGGCGGGATTTTGGGGTTTGCCTTTGTAGCGCAGTTCAAAATAGAGCATGGGGCCGAAGAGCGAGCCTGAGTCGCCGGATTCCCCGATTTGCGTGCCCGCCGCCACCGATTCGCCGCTCACCCGGTTGATGGCGTCGAGATGGCCGTAGAGGGTGTGGTAATCGCCGCCGTGATCGATGATCACGAGGTTGCCGTAGCCCTGATACCAGCCGCTGTAGATCACTTTGCCGTCGGCGACCGCGTGAACGGGGGTACCGATGGGCGCCACCCATTCGATCCCTTTGCAGCGCGAGCGGCTCCCAACCGCCATGGCAGCGCCGAATCCGCGAAGCAGCGCGCCCGAAAGCGGCCTGGGCAGGCGGCCCTTCTTTTGGGCAAACCCGCTCTCTTCGTTCTGAGGCAAAGGTTTCTGAGCGACCACGAGCGACGATCGTTCCCGCTCGCGCCTGGCTAAAAGCGCCTCAAATTCCGCCCTGCGACCGCGCACCTCTTCGAGCAGCGACGCCTTTTTTTCGCGCTCCGCCGCCGCCTCCGCCCGCTGCTGCTCCAGATGACGCCGCGCCGCATCCTCGCTCGCCATCGCCTCCAAAAGCTGCGCATTTAACGCCTCGAGCGACGCCCGCTGCGCCTTCGTCTCGCGAATCAGCCGCAAATCCGCTTTGAGCACGCGATCGAGCAGCGTTTGCCGCCGAATCCAGTCGAGCGGATCGACCGTCGAGAGAAAAAGCTGCCAGACCGAAGCCTGCTTTAAGAAATAGCGCGCCTTCAGGCGCCGGGCCAAAAGCGACTGTTTCTTTGAGAGATCCAAATCGAGGGCCCGCTTCTGCTCTTCGATCTGCACGCGCGAGCTCCGCAAAGTTTCGAGGCGCTGCTGCCCTTCCGAAAGCGCCTTCTTCGCGTTTTCGATCTCCCGATCGAGGGCGTCGAGCCGTTCAGAAACCTCGGCTTCCTCGGCCTGAAGCGCCGCCGCCTGCTGCTGCGTAGACGGCGCCGCCTGCACCCCGAACGCCCAAATCAGGGGCAACCCACAAAGAAACGCGCAAAACCGGCTCAAGAGTGATGCCCTGAATCCTGCAGATAGCGCGTAGCCGCCAGAAAGCTGCCGAGCACGCCCACCAGCATCGCGCCCAGAGCGATCGCGAGCCCGAGCGAAAACGGCAGGAAGCGCACCGCACCGCCGCCGCCCCACTGCTCCGCGCCGAGGAGCCGAAACGCCGCATAGAACCCCAAAAGCCCGAGCGCCGCGCCCATGCCGCCCTGAAACGCGCCCTCAAGATAGCAGGGGATGCGGATGAAGCGGTGCGTCGCCCCCACGAGCTGCATGATCTCGAGTTCCTCGCGCCGCGCAAACAGCGTGAGGCGGATGGTGTTCGAAATGATGAAGATGAACGCGAAGGCGACCAGCCCCCCGAGCCCGAGCGCCCCGAACTGCAAATAAGCCCGCCAGTCGCTCAGGCGCTTCATCAAAGCGTGCGCCCGCTGAACCTCGTCGATGCCTCCCAAAAGCGGATGCGCCTCCACGCGCTTTAAGATCTCCGCCTCCGCCTCGGGGCCTTCGAGCTGAAACTCCACCGATGCGGGCAAAACCTCGGGCGAGACCCCGTCGAACAGCGAATCGTCGCCCATCGCCGCCCGCAACTCCGAAAGCGCCTCCGCCTGCGTCCGCCCCGAAACCTTCACCACCCCCGGCCAGCGCTCCATCTCGCGCACCGCCTTCTGAAGCTCCGCCGCCTCCGGCTGGGCCTTCACAAAAATGAGCAGCCGCAAATCGCGATCGAAGCGATCCACAAACGCGTCGAGATTGACGAGCAGCGTTAAAAAGAGCGCAAAGATGAGGGTCGAGACCGCGATCGTCGAGACCGCCACCAGCTGCACCATCGCCGACTGCCGCAACGAGCGCAGCGTGCAGCGCAAAAAATACGCGATCCGCTCCATCATGATCTCACCGCTGATGCGCCAAATCCCGCAAAGGCTCCGACTCCGCACCTGCGCCCCGGTTCAGGGATTGCGTGTCGTCCACCAGACGCCCCTGCTTCAGCGTCAGAATGCGGCGGGGAAACGCTTTTAAAATCGAAGGATCGTGCGTCGCCACGAGCACCGTCGTCCCGCGCATGTTCGCATTCACGATCAGGTTCATGATGTCGAGCGTCAGCGCCGGATCGAGATTCCCCGTGGGCTCATCGGCCAGCAAAATCGCCGGCTCGTTGACGAGGGCCCGCGCGATCGCCACCCGCTGCTGCTCCCCGCCCGAAAGCCGCAGGGGCGAAACGTGAAGCTTGTCGCCCAGCCCCACCTGCCGGAGGATCGAAGTCACCTTCATCCGAATCTCAGACTGCGGCCGCCCCAGAACCTCGAGGGCAAACGCGACGTTCTCGAACACCGTCCGCCTCGAAAGCAGCTTAAAATCCTGAAACACCACGCCCACATTGCGCCGCAGATAAGGGATCGAGGCGTCGCGCAGCCGCTGCAGGTTAAAATCGCCGATGAGGATTTGCCCCTTGGTGGGCCTTTCGGCACAAAACAGCAGCTTAAACAGCGTCGTCTTGCCCGAGCCCGAAGGCCCCGCCAGAAACGCAAACTCGCCCTTGGTTAAATGCAGCGAAACATCGTCGAGCGCGCAGGCGTCGCGGCTGTACTGCTTGGTCACGTGAAAGAGACGGATCACGGCAACGTTACATATCGTCGGTTTCGAGCAGGGTGGCGACGAGCAGCGGATCAAACAGGCGCTGCCCGGGATGCGCCGTACGGAAATGCTCATCAGACGCACCTTCGAGCGCCAGGTTGGCCCGAAGCTCGCTCAAATCGAGCGAAGTGGAAGACGTAAGGATGGCCGCGCTCGCCGTCTTGACCGCAGGCTTGGTGGTGGGCGCAGGCGTCTTTTGCAGATCCGACGGCAACGGTGGTGGCTTGGAACGCCCAATCCCCCGCACCAGCGGCGGCGGCGTGCGGTTGGGCGGCATGAGCGAAGAAAACGTCGAAGGCTGCGCCGACTGCCGTTCGGGAGGCGAGACGCGCGAATTGGTGGTGGCGGTCGTAATCGAATCGAAGGCGGATTTTTCGGCGCCAAGCGGGCGCAGGCGATCGGAAGTCTGGGTCACCGAAACCGAAGTGAACGGCCGAAGCGAAGGCTCAGGCATAAAACCGTTGATGGGCGCATCCGAAAGGGGATTCGACCCCACCAACGATTCCTCGGTGCGGGATTCAAACGCCGACAAAACATCGTCGGGCACCATCGTGCGCGCCTTGCCTTTGCGCGCCAGCGGGATGTCGGTCCGCGCCGATCCTAAACCGCGCACCTCGTTGTCGTATTTGCCCGCCCGCAAATCATCTTCCACCTGTGCGTGCTGCTTGAGCATCAGCTGGTGGACGTAAGTCTCCATATCGTCGCGATCGAGCGATTCGCGATATTCGCTCCGCACCGAGACCACAATTTTGCCGCCCAGAAAGATATGTGTCGCGAGCACCGGATTCTGAGGCCCTGAATCTTCCGTCTGCACGTGGCACAGGCGGCCGCGATAGCGCACTTCAGTGTTCAGACCCTGAATCATTTGACCTCCAGATCGACCTGCTCAAACCGCAACTCTTCGCCCACAGCCTGCCCCCAAAAGCGCGAGGCGACCGCCTGAGCCTGCTCGGGCGCGTCGGTCACAAAAAAGCGCCGGGTACCCTGGCCGCTACGCTGCAAATGCAAGGATTCCAACAACAATTTCACTTCCATGGCGACCGCATGCGCCGGATCGAGCATCTGCACGCCCGGACGAATGGTTTGGCAAACTTCCGTCAGCAACGGCTTTAACAGCGGATAATGTGTGCAGCCCAAAATCACCGTATCGACATCGGTGCCTTCCAGAAAGCGCAAATACTCGCAGGCCACCGAGCGCGTCACGGGATGATCGAGCCAGCCTTCCTCCACCAGCGGCACAAACAGCGGGCAGGCCGCCTGAAGCACCCTGCGCCCGGGATCCAGCGCCGCGATCGCTTTCACGTAAGCCCCCGATTTGACCGTCGCCTTGGTGCCGATCACCGCAAGCGTGCCTCCATGGGAAGCCGCAAGCGCCGCCCTCGCCCCCGGCTGAATCACGCCGAGCACAGGGAGATCCAAAAACCGATTCAAATCGAGGACCTGCGCCGAAACCGTGTTGCAGGCGATCACGATGAGCTTGACGCCCAGATTCTTTAAGAACGCGGAATTATTGTAAAAATAGCGCAGAATGGTCTCTGGCGATCGCGAACCGTAAGGCACGCGCGCCGTATCGCCCAGATACACCAAATCCTCGCTCGGCAACGCCGCAGCCAGCGCGGCCGCAACGGTCAGCCCGCCAAGCCCCGAATCGAAAACGCCAATGGGCGCATTTTGAAGATCACCAGTTCGCATGCGCAAAAAATGTACGGCGAAACGCTCGCACTGTCGAGAGTGAGGTTCAAACTCATCTTTGAAATGAGGTTTTTGCGCCCATTTGGGCAAAGGATGCAACCCCAAGGTTGCTTTTAAGGCAGGAAAATCGCAGGCGGCTCAGCGGCAGATCGACTCCTGGAAGATATGGGTCTTTTGATTCCCGCTGGCGTCTTCGTACGAGATCGACACTTCCACTTCGCTCGTCGTCGAATCCGTCTTGCCGCTTTCATCGGGCACAGGCTCTTCGCCTTTATCGATCACCGCCCATTTCACGGCCGCAACCTGCGGATTTTCATAGCTTCCCATAAAGCAGGGGATGTCGAAGTTGACGTTCTCGAACACATCCTCGTCGAAGGGGCGCTCGCTGTAAACGAGGTTCGGCGAACTGCCCACGATGCTGTAATCGCCCGAAGCTGAAATCGAGACCTGACCCTTGTGATAACCGTCGGGGCAGTTGCCGTTTTGATCCACAAAATATGCGGTCACTTCGAAGGCGCCGCCTTTGGCGGTATAGAGCGCCAGGCCAGCGGGACAGTCGGGATTGATGGGTGAGCGGCTGCAGCCTGCGCCTTCGCGGCATTGATATGTGATGGAAGATTCGCGGCCCATCTGCTCGGTGCGCACATCGCCGACCCAAAGCACGAGCGTCGATTTCCAGATTTCGGTGTCGGCATCCCAGCGACCGTTGGGGGGTGAGAACTTCTTCTCCTGGCCTTCAGCGCGGTTGGCATCCCTGAATTCCTCGCAGTAATTGGCGTTGCAGTCGTATTGACCGTTGTCGTTGGCGTCAATGTAGGGATCGCTCAGATCATGCTCGCCGGGGATGAACTCGTCGATGCCTTCGTCGTAAATCTTGTTACCGTTGACATCGATGAAATCTTCCTCGCCGCGGGTGATCGCGACCACGCGCACCAGACCGTCCTTGGGGCTCGGACCTTCGGGCGCGATGTCTACAGGAACGGGCGTTCCAATGCGCATCAGGCTCGAAGCGCGGCCATCGGTGTCGGTGGGCACAGTTTCATCCATGGTGCCCGCTTCGGTTAAGAAGAAGACCTGCGTGTTGGTATCGATACGACCCTGAACGCGATCGGCCAGCTGAACGGTGCAGTGGGTCCCTTCTCTGTCCACCAGATGCCAGCGGCCATCCTGAGAGCGCGAAGTAAAGGCGGGAATGATGCGATCTTCGCAGGCGAATCCAAAGCTGCGCATGCTGGGGGTACCGCCGCGAATGACGATCGCCTCGCTGCGGGCGGTTTGCTCCAATTCTTCGTAGACTGCGGTCGCCGTGATCGAGACGATGCCCGGGGAGCCTCCGGCGTAAAGGATCACCTGCGCGTAGCCGTCTTCATTGGTGACCGCCGTGGGAGGTTCCAGAACCAGCTGCGGAGGCGAGTTTTCGGGCAGCTCGAATTTCACCTCGACGCCTTCGATGGGCCCCACGGAGTCCTGCACCTTAAACGTGATCGTGAGGCTGTTCGGATAACCGCTCGTGCCGCCGCGTGTGCCGATCACCAAATCATTGGCGCTCGTTGCCGTCACCGTCGAGATCGTCCAGGGCGCCAGATTCACTTCCGGGATCTCTTCACCGCCATCGACGACCACTCCTGCGTCCTGTTTGGCCGGGGTCCTCTGGGGACCGCAGCGCTCCTTGTATTCGGACTCCGAAATGCATTCAAATTTAACTTTATTGCTCTCGTAATTCTCCGATTCTCCAACACCGCCCGCCTGGTAAGAGGTGTGCGCGGTCAGCGTCACGGTGCCTTCCTGAGTGCAATAAAACTGATCGAACGCCTCGCCTGAATTCAAAGCCAGAGGCTGGCTCACGCTGGTTTTGGCGGAAGCGTCGACCTGACGGTTTAAGATCGCCTGGCGCGTCGAAAGAAAATACACATTCCCGGCATCCGCGCTCGCGTTTTCTTTGGCTTCGATCACGATCGGGGTATCGGGCAGCATGAAGCCCGACTGCGTGTGCGGATCGCGACCTTTAACGGTCAGGCTGCCCGTCACATATTTACCCGACTGCAATGCGTCCTTGGAAGGCACCGGCAATTCATTTCCACCGCAAGCCGCATTGGTCCCCGAAAGTTTTAAAGAGGGCGCGGCCACATCGTCGTCGTCGTCATCCCCTCCGCAGCTCCACAAAAACGCCCCCAACGGCAAAAGAGAACAAAACAGCAAAGCAGAAGTTTTCATGAAAGCCTCCAGTCCGTATGCAACATCCACTATCGTCCAAAATTACGGCCCGCGGGGCAACTTTTTTTCTTACGGCGCCAGTTACAGGGGATGGTCTGCGCCAGCCGGCCCGCGAAATCTCAACGCATTCGACGCAGAACAGGCGCAAACGGGCTCAGCCACCTACGACCGTCTCCCCGCCCCCCACGCTCATCCTCAAAACGCAGCGAGAGCGGCGAGCGGACAAAAGAGCGTTGACGCCCACGCGCGCAGCCCAAGATCCCCTTGCATCCTAAAATCACTTTCGCTTAGCTTGCGCGATACCCAAAAACAGGAAGCTCGAAAGCATGCAAAAACTCCCCATCACCTTAAGCCTTTTCGCGGCGCTGTTTGCGATCTCCGCCTGCGACGACGACGATTCGGACAACGATGCCTGGATCCCCCCTCAAGATGCATTCCAGAGAGAAGACGCCAGCCACGACGCCACTGTAGATGCCAGCCACGACGCAAGCCACGACGCAAGCACCGACGCCTCTGCTGATGCTGAAAACGACGCAAGCACCGACGCCTCTGCTGATGCCGAAACCGACGCCAACGCAGATGCCGAAAACGACGCCGAAACTGACGCCGAAAACGACGCTGAAAACGACGCCGAAAACGACGCCCAGATCACCGATTGCGATCCCGCGACCTGCATCGGCGATCACTTCTGCATCGAAGATCTCGCAACCTCGGCCCAGATTTGCGTACCCGACGCGACGCCCGAGATCATCCCCACCGGCAGTCACGCTTACCGCTCCCCGCTGAAGAGCGATCGCCTGCTGGTCAAACTGATCGGCAAAGATCTCAGCCGCGATGTGGTGGGCATCGATATCGAATTCGTCGACAGCCAGGGCAACGTCCTCACAGCGAACGACCCTTCGATTCAGGGCACGCTGTTTTCGCTCACGCTCGACGAAATCGAGAAGCCGCCGGTCTACGGCCACGAAAACTTCGAGCTGCGCATCCGGATAGACGGCCTCGATCTCTTCCCCACAGCCAGCAAGCTGCACGCCCGTTTGCGCGATGAGAAGGATCACGTGAGCGCATTCATCGAGCTGCCCCTCGAAAGCCAGCCGCTGGCCCATGAAAACGCTGTCTGCGATCCGCTGCATGTCGACAACGTATGCATCGATCAGAACAACGAATGTCTCGAATCCGGCGATCAATGGCTGTGTTTGCCGCCGCCGCCGCCCACGATCGAGAGTTTCGAGGCCTGGTACAACCATCGCACGAACGCGCTGGGCTTTGTGGTGCAGGGTAAGGTGCAACAGCTGCCCGTCGAAGGGGCGGTGATCCATCTGTATGACGAGGATCACGAGGATCTGCACTACCTTGGGCTCTATGATCCCGCCCCCGGGACGGCGCGCGATCGCTTCACTACACTGGAGCAAACCGCAACCGAATACACCGGAACCTTCAATGAACTGCTGGTGAAGGGCTTCGAGACAGCTTACAGCATCACGTTGCAGGTGTTCGACGAGTCCGGCTTTGTGAGCGAAGCGAAGGATCTGGTGCTGCAGGAGCCGCCCGTCAAGAACGAAAACCAGTCCTGCGATCCGAAAACGGCGCTCAGCCGCTGCACGGACGGCACACTCTGCCTCGCCAGCGGCAATCGCTACACCTGCCAGATCCCGTCTGCATCCTGCCCTGCCGCCTGGACCGTCGCGAATCTCAATGAATGCACCACCGAGACCGACAATCGCTATTTGTGCTCGGGCAATCTGCAGACTGCAACCATCGAGACCATGAGCACCTGCCAAATCAATGAACAGCAGATCTTAAAAGCCGTGCCTTACAAATTTGTGGCCCCCGTTTCGGGGAAATGGCATTTTGAGACGAGCGGAACAGAGATGGCCGGCGATACCCTGCTGTTTGTGCGCCAGTTCTGCAATTACACGGATCCGGATGCCGAGATCGCGTGCAACGACGACATCACTCCACTGACGAATCAATGGAGCGCGCTCAATCTGGATCTGGAACAGAACCAGGAGATCTACATCTTTGTTTCGAACGTTGGCGGGTTCAATGACTGGAAGGGCCCCTACAGCCTCGAGGTACAGCTGAGATAACCCCCCTTAATGCCCTGCCGCAGCCAGCAGTTCCGCCGTAAACTTCTCGGAACGCCCATCTCTCTCCCCCTCAGAATCGAGATCGAGCACCGCATCGTAAGGTCCCAGGCGCTCTGCGATCTCGTCCAGCCGCCGCTTACAGACCGCACAGCAGAGCACCAGGGGCGATCCCTCGCATGAGAGCAGCTTTTCAATCGCCGGCAGATGCCCCTTCCCCGCCGCTTCCTGATGGCCGAGCTCGTCCAGAAAGAGGATCTCAGCGCCCGTAGCCGCATCCAGCGCCTCTTTTGCAAGGGTAAACCCCGCATCATCGAAGACGAAGTGATCCTTATCGAAGCTCGCAAGGGGCGCGATCCGGTCGTCTGCAAGGGATTTTAACTCATACCCGTCGCGCGTTCCCGGGGTCGGTACCCTCAGCTGCAGAAAGCCCGCGATGCGAATACCCTTCTCCTTTGCCTTCTGGGTCAGATTCAAAAGAAAGACGGTCTTTCCAGCCCCTACGGCACCGGTTACCGCAAAAAGCTTTCGCTTCTGCGGCTCGGCCATGCGCGCGGTCTCATCGAGGATCCGGACGATCAGCGCAAACATCGCCTTCGGTTTCAGGCCCGCTTCCTTGCGGATTTCGGCCCATCTCGAGCAAAGTCCCGGGAGATAAGAGATCGCCGCATCGACAGCGGGGGCGAGCGATTTTAATCCCAGGCGTTCGGCCCATCGCATGAAGCGATCTTTTTGAATCGATCGCGCAAGCAGGGCCATCGAGAGCAGCAATACTGCGCTTCGAACGACCATTCCGGCGCCGGCTGTGAGGCCTTTGATCGAGATCTTCACGCCGTAATAAACCTCGGGCTTGTCGCCCAAAAAAAGACCCGCGAGGCAGCCGATGATGAGGCTTAAGATCCAAAAATGAATCTTGCCTAAGAAGCGGAGCGCTTTGCGATCAGCGATGAGCGCACCGATGATCAGCGCGAGCAGGCCCCCCAGAGCCCATCTGAGATCGCCCAGCATCTGGGTGACGAGGGCGCCGATGGAGAGTGCGATCAGTGCAATCCGCTTTGCATTCATGGCGTCTGCACCCCCTGTTTGCGCGATTTGAGCACTGCCTGACCGAGCCTATACCCGATCCATCCCCCAAAGATGCCCGTCAGAGAGAGCAATGCCCAGAAGAGAATGAGCGCCGGCCAGCCCCAGGACTCGGGCAGCGCGAAGGCTTTGGCCCCTTTTTGAAGCAGGGCGACGTAAAGCTCGAAGATGGTCGTCCCATAGAGCGCGAGCCGAAGCACGATGAACTGCCCCAACGTCCATAATCCGGCAAACCAGCCGGCGATCAGGGCTGCGGGATACGGTCGCCTGATCAGGAGATAGGCCGTTTCAATCATGAGACCTTCCCCCAGGATCGCGCACATGGGCCCAAAAATAATGCCACCGGGTGAAAAGGACTTCAGGACCGCGCAAACCAAAGCGGCACGAAGCGCAAAGCCCCTCTCATGAAAGAGTTGCCTGGCTGCAACCATCAATGCGGCGCTGCAGATGGTGAGGATTGTGCCTGTACCCGGCATCCTTAAGCTGTGAAGGAAGGCCCCCAGGGTCACCTCAAGGGATCCCCAGAGCGCGCCGAAGACCGCAGCATGCCTCCATTTGGGGTCGCTGTCGTTCACGATCGCTTGTTCCGGCATTGCGCACATCTTCCATAGATGACCATTTGCTTGCCCTGAACCTCGAGATCGGGGGGCAGTTCAATAAAAGGAAGCGCATACGCCTCCAGGCACATCATCGCGCCGCAGCTTAGACAGAGGAAATGGGGGTGATTACCGCCACATTTGCCTTCAGGAGAGGGCAGATGCGCGCAGTAACGCCAGATCCCGTCCACGCCCTGAACGCGGTGCGCAAGGTGATGCTCGTGCAGGGAGGCGAGGGTTCTGTAGATGGTGACCCGATCCAGGCCTTTATCGAGGTTTTGAACATCGGCTGGAGAGAGAGGAACGCCCGCCTCGCGCAAGAGATTGAGGATCTTCTGCCTGTTGGCGGTCAGTCGGAATTCTTTGGTGGCTTGTTTCATTTCCATAACTGCAACTTAGTTGCATTCGATGAGGCTGTCAATGCCCGTCGATCGGGGGTTCAAAAAAAACGGGCTTTCCATAGCGCGCATGATCCCTTATTTTTGAGGCTTCAGATGGGGCGTTTGCAGCCCCGGATCGCCATCTCTGGAGGGCAGCGTGATTCAGATTCAGGCCTATAACGTCTCGCAGGAGCCGAACAGCAGCCTTTACAGCCTCTGCTTTTTCGTCTCGGAGCTCATCCGAAAACATATCGACGCGCGCGAATGGGCCATCTTTGAACCCTTTATGCAGGCGGTCACCGCCTTCAAGGCCGAGCTCGATCAGCAGATTTGCCGCTATGGAGAGCAGATCCGCGAGGCCGACGATGCGACCGATCGCATCTGGGCGGGGCTGAACCATTACCTCAAGGCCCACGCGCTGCATTATCAGCCTGAGATCCAGGCCCTGGCCAGGCCCGCCATCGCGATCTTTCAGCAGTTTGAATGCCCCGTACGGATGCCCTACAAGAAAGCCTACGGGATCTACGACCGCCTGCTCTCTGCCATGCGCGATCTCCCTTCTGAAACGCGCTCGGCCATTGGGCTCGACGGCTGGCTCGACGCCCTCGATCACCAGATTCAAAGCTTCTTAAACCTTCAGCGCGCCCAGCTCTCTCAAAAAAAGGAGCAGCTGCAGGCGCCTTTGATCGCTGCGCGCGAGGCTTTGATTCAGGCCTACAACGAAATGATCCTCCAGCTGAACGCGCGCATCCTGGTCTTTCAGCAACAATCTCTCTGCGATCTCGCGGGCGAGATGATCCATTACTTCGATGATCTCCGCGCGATGGTCAAATCCTCGGCCACAAAGAAGCGGCGTGCAGCCCGAAAGAAGGCATCAATGGATGCGCAAAAGCCGGAATCTGGGGCGTGATCGCCCGATCGCGATGCATCGGTCGCTTCGCGCAAAATCGCGCGTGCCATTTTGTAACCAACAGATCTTCGAGCCGAAATGCGGATCACGGATTGTATTTCAAAGAGCATTTCGCAAAGTCGCATTCGATGACGTGCGCATATCGACATGATCCGCCAGACCGCGCATCTGATCACCAGAAGATCGCCAGTGCTTCGATCTTCTGCGCGTTACGGATTGTCTGTTCAGCTTCAGCGCGCCAGACTGCGGATCCTTTCAAACGGCAGCGGAGAACGATCCCCTTTGGGCGCAAAGCCCCCATCGCTTTGGGATCCTGCGTTTCAGGTTTAAAAACGCTCTCCACACCCAAAAAGATCCGCATTTCGCATTCATGAACGGGCATCGATCCGTAAGGTTGGCTTCAAAATCAGCCCAAAAGGCGATCGAAGATGCTGTCGAGGAGCTCTACGGAAGCGCGAATCGATTTTTGCCAGGCGTTCTGGCCGTATTTTTCGATGCCGTTCCGGTTCTTCTCGCTGTGGGTCAGGCATCCGGCGCCGCCGATGCATCCACCCGTGCAGGCCATGCCCTCTATAAAGTTGGCTTCGAGTTTCCCCTTTTGTTTTTGTTGCAATGCGGCTCTGCAGGCCTCTATGCCGTCGCAGATTTCGGGCTTCACCTCAAACGGAATCCCCTGCTCGCTCAAAGCCTGCGCCACCGCTTCGCTTAAACCGCCCACGCGCCCAAAGATGCGTCCAAAATACGAGGCGTCGCTGAGCTCATCTTCGGGCAGCTGGGTGATGTCGATGTCGCGGCTGTCGAACAGGGCCTGAAGTTCCTCAAAGGTGAGAACGGCATCGACCAGCGGGCGCACGTCGGGCTTGTTTCGCTCCGCTTTTTTAGCCGTGCAGGGGCCGATGAAGATGATCTTGCATTCGCCTTCGTGCGCCTTGATGTAGCGGGCGGCCTCGACCATCGGCGATCGGTTGTGCGAAATAAAAGGCACCATCTCTGCAAACCCCTGCTCGATGGCCTTTACAAAAGCGGGGCAGCAGGAACTCGTCAAAAAGCCTTTTTCTGCAAGCTCGGCCGATTCCTTCAGCGAAACCAGATCCGCACCGATCGCGGCTTCAAAGATCGCGTCGAAACCGAGGGCCTTCAA
>JAEEGL014318022.1_pt1 | contig 13146 bp, 6 predicted proteins | sample 9134231 | NCBI WGS metagenome assembly JAEEGL01 (sample SAMN16246548, study PRJNA631951) | gut metagenome | biome: gut microbiome; feature: rumen; material: fiber-attached | host: Bos | place: Iran: Karaj | collected 2018-10
TCCTAAGTCATTACATGATACCTACCGACCTGACGTGCACCAAGACTACCGCCACCACAGCTACACTCTCTTGGACGGAGAATGGTATAGCTACAGAATGGCAGATATGCCTGAACGATGACGAAACAAATCTCATCACAGCCACCACCAATCCGTTCCGCCTTACCCATCTCACCAAAGATGCGACCTATACGGCCAAAGTTCGAGCCGTTGGCAACGGAGGAGGGCACGGTGACTGGAGCGACCCCGTTAGCTTCGCGGCTTCCGACAAGCGCAATCTTGGTACGGGCACCGCAACTGCTAGCAATACAGTTCCCATCTATCCCTACAGCAAGTATGCCCTTTCGGAACAGATATACACAAAGGAGGAAGTAGGCACGAGAGGCTTCATTCAAGGCATCGACCTATTCTGCACAAGTTCGTATCTTACTCGCGACATCAACATCTATCTAGCGCATACTACGAAGAGTAAATTTGCGAACAGGAGCGACTGGGCAACGATAACCGCCAGCGACCTTGTATTCAGTGGTGAGGTGAACTTCAATAAGGATGCCTGGACCACCATCGACCTGCTGACGCCTTTTGCCTACAACGGTCAGGATAATTTGGTGTTTGTGGTGGACGACAATTCGAACAGTAACAGGTGGGACTATTCGACCTTCGGTGTGTACTATGCGGATTCTGTGGCACTATATACCTATAACTATGAACCGAGCGACGACAACAACTTCGACCCGACAAATGTCGGCGCTACAGGATATATTGTGAATTACAAGAATCGCTTGCGACTGGACATCAACACCAGCACCAACTTCATTCCGAAACCCACGGATGTTGTCGTCAGCAATGTTCAAGGCAACGTGGCTCAGCTTAGTTGGACCTCAACGGGTGCCACACAGTGGGAGATTTGCCTGAACGACGACGAGGCGAACATTATTACCGCCACCACCAACCCCTTCACACTCAGCGACCTCTATCTGGGTACGAGTTACGAGGTGAAGGTGCGCGGATTGAACGGTGAGGACATAAGCAGTTGGAGCAAGCCCATAGCCTTCCACACCGATGCATGCATGCCGGAATACCAGTGCACGCTCAGTTACGAACTCAGCGACACCTACGGAGAAGGCATAGACTGGTATGGTGGCGATGCCATTCGTGTGGTGGACGTGACCGCCAATCTGGTGCTTGCTACGCTAACTCGCACAGAAGACGATGAGAGCAGCACCGGAACCCTGAATGTATGCGTGGGAGATACACTTCGTTTCGAATGGGTAAACGGATATGCACCGTACTTCTGCAAATATGTCTTCTATGACGGCAACGGCGATGAGTTGTTCACAGGACAGGGCGCGTTGAGCGAGCCTTACGAATATATTGTGGATTGCACCATCACCCCATTGAAGAAGCCCACCGAGCTTGCCGTAACAGAGGTTGGTTCTGCGAAAGTCCAGCTCAGTTGGGAAGAAAAAGGTTCGGCAAAAAGTTGGGTAGTAGCCTATAAGAGCGAGGCCGACGCAAACTTTACCGAGGTCATAGCCAATACAAAAGAATTCACCCTGACAGGTCTTGCATACACCACCCACTACACGGTGAAAGTGTGTGCCACCGATGGTACGAACCTAGGCAAATGGAGCAGTTCCGTTGACTTTACCACACTGGCGTACAATCCTGTGCCCTACGACATAGAGGTGAACGCCCTCGGCACCACGGCCACCATAAACTGGAAGGGAGATAGCCAACAGTACAACATCCGATATCGCCATCCGGCAGAAGCCTCAGCCCCCTATATTGAGGGATTCAACGACATGAGTCGTGTCCTACCTGAAGGTTGGAGTAATATTGACGATGGTGTTACAGGCGCTGGATGGTTTATGTCCAAACCATACCCGCAACAATTTACAGACAACAATGGCAACCCAACAATCTTCGATGGGGGTTATATCAGAAGTGACACCTATAATGGTGCGCCCGATAGTTGGCTGGTAACACCAAAACTCGACCTTGGCGGAACAATGAGCGTCTTTATTCGCCCCTTCGACCCAGGAGCCGACGAACATTTTGCCATCTATCTTTCCTTAAAGGATACAATAACGAGTTCGACAGACTTCACCATCACGCTTATTGGCGAAACTAGAACTGGGAACAAGTTTCAGGAATACGTTGCCGACCTCAATAAATATGCAGGGCAACAGGGCTATATCGCCATCCGACACTTCAATTCCACGGGCTATAGTTTCCTTGTTGTGGACAACTTCTCAGTGTCCATCCCTGATGCTCCTGCCGGACCTTGGACGACGATTTCCACTACGGACAAGACCATCGACCTCACCAACTTGGAAATAGACACCCGTTACGAGATGCAGATTCAGGGCACCACGGGCAACGATCAGTCGGAATGGAGCAACCTAACAGTTTTCACGGCTGAAGTTCCCACACCCAACTTTGACGTTGTCCCAATGTCGCGTTCGGCATACGTTCTGGTGAGCGAAAATACGATACCTTACGAAATCAGTTATCGTCCGGCCGGTGCAGGCGACGACGAGTGGACATCGGTAACGACCTCTGACAAATTGCCCAAAATAGAAGGACTGATCGCAGACACCGAATACGAGGTACGCCTAAGGAACATCATTGGAGAATACACATCGGCATGGACAACCACAAGAACCTTCACCACAGCAGCGCTTTCGGGTTATGCCGACGTGAACTGCGACGACAACATCAGTATCGCCGACATCACAGCGATTGTTAACATCATGAAAGGCAATACCACTGGGTATAATGTGGACGAAGCCGACATGAACTATGACGGAATGGTGGACGAGAAAGACATCAAGTTCCTTATAAAAATGCTCTTCAGCTATTTCCTTAAATAGAGTTATACCCTATATGCATACTAAAGGCGGCGCAAATGCGTCGCCTTTTTTTGTTGGATTAAACGATAACGAAAAATGACCCCGCCTCACCTCCCCTGTAGGGGAGGAATAAATAACCTCACAACCAAACGAATAGACTACGAACGAAAACAAATAGTCTTTATACGTTGGTACTTTCAGAAGAAAGTAGTACCTTTGTAGCCAGAAAAGATACCAGAAAGAACACATTACAAGAAACATTTATTTAACGGTATGATTTTTAATGATTTAATTATGCGCGTCAAGCGCAGCATGGTGCTGTGCCTGATGCTAATGGTTTCGGCAGTAGCTATGGCTATACCTGCCAAACCAGGTTTAACACGTACACTCACTCTGACCGATGGCACCACCATCAGCGCACGACTCGTAGGTGACGAACACGGACACTATTGGTTGGGCAACGACGGAAAGACCTATATTGTAGGTAGCGAAGGCATTGCCACAGCCGTGGACAGTGAAACCATTAAGTCGAAGGCCAGTGTGCGTCGCCAGCAATCGAATGCCCGTCGTGCGGCACGTTTAGCACCACGTAAAGTGGGTGATGTAGGCAGCATCACGGGAACAAAGAAGGGACTCATCATTTTGGTGAACTTCAGCGATGTTTCTTTCAAGTCTGCTAACAACAATGCCCTCTATCAGCGCATTGCCAACGAGGCGAACTTCTCCTATGGCAGTTTCAAGGGCTCGATGTACGACTACTTCAAAGCCCAGAGCGATGGTCAGTTCTTGCTTACCTTTGATGTGGTAGGTCCCTATACTGTGTCTAACACGCAGGCATACTATGGTGGAAACGACAGCAGCGGTAACGACGAGCATCCCGCAGAGATGGTCATTGAGGCCTTGCAACAGGCCAATAGTGATGTGGATTTTTCCGACTATGACTGGGACGGCGACAAAGAAGTGGAGCAGGTTTATGTGGTCTATGCCGGTCAGGGCGAAGCCGATGGTGGTTCTGATGATACCATCTGGCCGCATGAGTGGACACTCTCTTCTGCCGCCTATTATGGTGACGGAGCAGGTGCACAAACCTTGGACGGTGTGAGGATTAATACCTACGCTTGTGGCGGTGAACTAAACGGAAGCGGCAACATTGCCGGTATTGGTACCATGTGTCACGAGTTCTCTCACTGTCTTGGCTACCCCGACTTCTATGATACTGATTACTCTGGTGGTCAGGGCATGGGCTATTGGGACTTGATGGACGGCGGTTCGTACAATGACGACGGTTATCGTCCCGCTGGCTATACCTCTTACGAGCGTTGGGTGGCAGGATGGCGTACTCCCGTGGAGTTGACTGCAACAACTCAGGTTAACAATATGCCTGCCTATGCGAACACTAGTGCCCCAAGCTATATCATCTACAACCCAGGCAACTCGAACGAATACTTCCTTTTGGAAAACCGTCAGCAGACGGGCTGGGACACGGATGTGCCTGGCGAGGGTTTGCTGATTCTGCATGTCGATTACGATGCTTCAGCATGGTCAAGCAACACACCGAACGACACTCCCAGTCATCAGCGCATGACTTGGATTCCTGCCGACAATAACTATCAGTATACCACCTATCAAGGTACAAAATACTATACATTTGATGGAATGGCCAATGACCCATTCCCATATGGTTCAGTGAATTCGTTCGGTGCCTCCACTACCCCTGCAGCCAGTCTCTATAACACAAACACCAATACCAACACCAAATACCTCGATAGTTCTGTTGAGAACATTACACAGAACAGCGATGGTACGGTATCGTTCTTGTTTAGGGGCGTCAGCAATGTGGCTACTCCCACCTTCTCACCTGCTGCTGGTCGCTACGAGACAGCACAGACGGTGACCATCAGCTGCGAAACCAGCGGAGCTGTCATCTACTACACGCTTGATGGTACCACGCCAACGACTAGCAGCACCGTCTATAGTTCGCCCCTCACTATCAGCGAGACCACGACTGTAAAAGCTATGGCCTTTGCCGACAACGAAGAGAGTGCTATAACTACAGCTAAATATAGAATTGGTGCCAGCACCAGCAACCCCAACACAACTACCTTCACTCGTGTGGCTTCTGTAAATGACCTTGAGCCTGGTATGCGCTACATCATTGCCTGTGGAAGCAAAGCCACTGCCGCAGGTGCGCTTAACAGTACTTATTTAGGTCAAGAGTCTGTTACGGTTAGCGGTGATGTCATCACCATCGGCAGCGGTGTTGCAGTCTTTGTGCTTGAGGGCGATCAGGATACTGGCTGGACGTTCCAAAACGAGAGCACCAACGAATATCTTTATGCCACCGGAGCTAAGTCTGTGAAGTATAGCAGTGATGAGGAATTATGGACGCTTTCGAACGGAAACGATGGCGTCGTCATGACATTCGGCAGTTTCGGCACGATGCTCTACAACTCGAGCAGCCCCCGTTTCACAACCTATACAAGTAGTCCAAGTGCCTCTATGATTCAGGCTAACCTGTATATGGAGGACAGCAGTGTCACGCCCACTATTCCTGACCCCGTTATTGTGGCCGATGAGACGCTGACATTCTCTACACCTGTAGGCACTCCGCAGACCAAGACTTTTGAGGTGTTGACAGAGAATCTGACGGAGAATGTTACCCTGACACTGAGCGACGCAAACAATGTCTTCTCCCTTGGGCAGAACACCATTGCCAGCACAGCAAGCGATACCAATGTGTCGGTTACTTTCGCACCTACTCAGGCAGGAACCTTCACAGCTACGGTGACCCTGTCGAGCGCTGGAGCCGAGAGTGTGACAGTGACCTTAACGGGTACGGCTATTGAACCTATGGACATTGATGATGCCTACACGGTGGCAGAGGTGTTGGACATGTTTGACAACAGCAACGTACCCACGGATTCAGTGTTTGTGAAAGGTATCGTTTCGACGATAAAGTCATTGGATACCTCCAAATATAAGAGGGCTCAATACTACATCTCTGACGATGGCGCAAACAGTAACCAGTTATATGTCTTTAATGGCTACTACCTGAACAATACCGACTTCACCAGCGACGACCAACTGGCCGTAGGTGATACGGTAATCGTTTATGGTCAGTTAATTACCTATACCAGCGGAACTACATCCACTAATGAGTTTGCTGCCAATAACTACCTCGTTTACCTGCAACGTCCCAACCCCAAGAGCAATGTTGAGTTGACCTTCAGTGCTGCGACGGCAAGTGCCACTCTGGGCGAAAGCTTCACGGCTCCCACACTGACTACTGACCCCGCAGGTCTCAGTGTCACCTATTCAAGCAGCAAGGAAAGTGTGGCTACAGTGGATGCCACAACAGGTGCTGTGACCCTCGTAGGCGGTGGCGTCACAGTAATTACAGCTAGCTTTGAGGGCAACAACGAATATTATTCAGCAGAGGCATGGTACACGCTGACCGTTACCGACCCCAATAACACCAACTCCCAAGACAATCCCTACAACGTGGCTGAGGTACTGGATATGTTCAGCAATAACACCGTTCCCAGCATGGCGGTCTATGTGAAGGGTATCGTTTCGGAGATAACATCTTTGGATCCTACTAATTATCCCAACGCACGTTACTATATCTCCGACGATGGCACTACCACTGACCAGTTCTATGTCTATAATGGTAAGTATCTCGGAAATACCAACTTCACTAGCACCGACCAACTGGCCGTAGGCGATACGGTTATCGTATATGGTGAACTGACTACCTACACCAGTGGAACTACATCCACGAACGAGTTTGCAGCTGACAATTATATCGTATATCTGCAACGTCCCGAGAGTGTGACGCCGCCCACTCCCTCAGGCGACGGCTATTATGTAAAGGTAACCTCTGCTCCCACCGATTGGAGTGGCCAATACCTCATAGTGTATGAGGAAGGCAGTGTAGCCATGACGGGTTCTGCTACCACTGCGACCGATATTAAGAAGCCTTCCAGTGTAGTAATCAACAATGACATGATTGAGGCAACAAGTGCAATGGACGACATTTCCGTTACCATCGAAACAGACGCCACCTGTGGTTACACCATCAAGACGGCATCAGGTTATTATATCTACCATACCTCATCAACTTCCAACGGTTTCTCGGTTAACACCAGTTTGACAACCGCACAGAAGTATGCCGTAACACTGGGCCTTGATGCCGATGGAAATGCCGATATCACTGCCGCAGGAGCTTATCTACGTTATAATACAGGAAATAGTATTTTCAACTATTACAAGGCTGCCACATATACAGGTCAGCAGGCTATTCAGCTTTACAAGAAGGTTGAGTCCACCACACCCACACTCAGCATCTCGTTCGCGACGGCTAATGTATCACTCACAGTTGACGACACCTACACTCAGACCGTCACTACCAACTCTACAGGTGCTGTGACCTATTCAAGCAGTGCCCCAAGCGTGGCTACTGTAGATGCTCAAACAGGTTTAGTTACAGCCATTGCTGCCGGAACAACGACCATTACCGCCACTGTTGCAGCTACTGAGACTTTGCCTCAGGGTACTGCCTCATACACCGTAACCGTAACAGCGGCACCTGTTCCTTCCACAGATAAGTACGAACTGGTGACCGATGCTTCTACATTGGCTGCTGGTGACGAGATTCTAATTGCCTATGTGGATACAGAAGTAGCACAGGCCCTAAGTGCAACTCAAGGCAAGAATAATCGTCCTGCAGTGGATGTCACCTTAAATACAGATGATACCCTAACTCCTGGTAGCGATGCACAAGTTATCACTTTGGAAAAGAATGGCACCAACTTCCTCTTCAATGTAGGTGATGGCTATCTATATGCTGCTGGCAATGACAAAAACTACTTGAAGACGGAAACTACAGCCGACGACAATGCTGAAGCCACTATTGCCATTAGCAATGGTGAGGCCATAATTGTTTTCCAGGGAACAAACGCTCGCAATACTATGCGCTACAATCCCAATGTACAGAGTGGCGTCAGCAACCCTATATTCTCGTGCTACGCATCAACATCGACGACAGGGTCAGCCCCACAAATTTACCGCAAGGTAACGACACCTGACACGCCCGTCGTAGTTGGTGACATCAACAATGATGGAGATGTGAACTTCAGCGATGTACCCGCACTTGCACGCATCCTGGCTGGCCACACCACAAGTCCTACAGGTGCTGAATACAACCTTAAGGCTGCAGATGTAAACAATGACACTCAAATAACATTGGGTGACTTGACAAAGCTTATCAACGATCTCCAGTAAACCAAGGTTTAAATTACCAATACCGACAAGGTCCACCTGCCACAACATGGCAAGTGGACCTTTTTCATTTAATCTCACACCTTTAATTCTTTGTTTTAGGTACTCACACTGGCTTCGCCTTCCTCATTCGCGACTCGGCCAAACAAACGAGTTTGATGGCACTTGCTGCTCTTTCGGTTCGGGAATGCAAAAAAATTTGGCATTCCACTCGCTTGACCTACGGTCTTCCTCCTCCTTGCAAGGCCAAAGAAATATAATTTCCTTCGCACTTGCTTCGTTCGTCGTTTAATCGTACCTTTGCACTCGAATAACAGACCATTTGACTACATGACAGAGCAAAAAGCACCCGGTCACACAGAAGGAGAAAGGAAAGAACGCCTTTGGAACCGAAACTATTGTAAGGTGATGACGGCTAATTTCCTACTATTCGCAGCCTTCTATCTCTTTACTCCTCTCCTTCCCATCTACCTCACCGACCACTTTGAAGCCACGAAGGATGTCATCGGACTAACCCTTTCGCTTTTTTCATTAACTGCGCTCATGTGCCGCCCTTTCAGCGGGTACTTTGTTGATTCATTTCCCCGTAAGAATGTGCTCTTGGTCTGTTTCTCGCTCTTTGCAGTTTTCTTCGTGGGTTATTTGACGGCAGGTACTCTCCTCGCGTTTGCCCTTGTACGCACCATCCATGGCGGTCCCTTCGGGGCAGTGACGGTAGCCAATAGCACCGTGGCCATAGATGTCCTGCCCTCCAGTCGCCGCACCGAGGGCATAGGCTATTATGGTCTGTCCAACAATCTCGCCATGGCTTTGGCTCCCACCATAGGTATCTTCCTCTTTAAGACATTCCACAGCTTCCAACTTCTCTTCTGGCTTGCCCTTATCATGGCTGTGCTGGGACTCATCGTGGATGCTACGGTTAGTCTGCCTCACCGTCCCACTCAGCAAGGTCGTCCGCCACTCTCCCTCGACCGTTTCTTCCTGCTCCGAGGGTGGTTGCTCGGGCTGAACATGGTGTGCTTTGGCTATTGCTTTGGTGTCTTGAGTAGTTATCTGGCCATCTATGGGCGCGAAGCCATGGGCATAACCAGTGGCACGGGCACCTACTTTATGCTCCTTGCCCTGGGCCTGATGCTTTCGCGCCTAACAGGTTCACATGCCTTGGGCAAGGGACTACTCACCCGCAATGCTGCTCACGGCATTCTCACTTCCCTGGTGGGGTATCTGCTCTTCATACTCATGCCCACTCTGGCCCAAATGTCCATTATCAATTATCAAACGTCCATCATACTCGGCTACTATGGGTCGGCCCTGCTCATAGGACTGGGCAACGGCCATATGTGGCCCGCCTTCCAGAATATGACCATCAGTGTAGCTCCTAACAGCCAACGAGGGACTGCCAATTCCACCATCCTCATCTCCTGGGACATAGGCATGGGACTGGGTATGCTGGGCGGTGGCGTAGTGGCAGAATTTCTGGGCTATGGTGCAGCCTTTTGGTCTGTAGTGGGTGTGAACCTCGTGGGCACACTGGCTTATTTCCTAGCCACACGCGACTTCTTCCTACGCCAAAACTTGAATCCAAACGTTAAGTAAAACAACATGACACACGACGACAACTATTACATGCAACAGGCCCTTTTGGAAGCTCGTAAAGCACAGGAGGAGGGTGAGATACCCATCGGTGCGGTGGTGGTATCGCCCCAAGGCAACATCATTGGACGTGGGCACAACCTGACGGAAACCTTGCATGATGTGACGGCACACGCCGAAATGCAAGCGTTGACGGCTGCCGCCGACTATCTCGGAGGGAAATACCTGACAGATTGCACGCTGTATGTAACCGTAGAACCCTGCATAATGTGTGCTGGAGCATTGGGTTGGTCACAGATTAGTCGTGTGGTGTTTGGCACAAGCGACGAGAAGCGCGGTTATCAGCGCTTTGCACCCGAAGCCCTACACCCCAAGACACAAGTAACCGCCGGCATCCTGGAAGAGGAATGCCGACGGCTAATGGTAGAGTTCTTTAAAGGTAGGAGATGAAGAATGAAGTCTGCGAGTAAGTGAGAGCCGTGCGATGCTCGCATCAGCAATGCCGAGCGGGAGCAGACTCGACCGAAGGTCAAGGGTTAACCCTTTAAACCCTTAAACTTTTAAACCTTTATACCTCCTCTTCGTAGTGATTAAATAGGAAATCGTTGTAAGGGTACTTCTGCACATGAAGTTCCCTTACTTTTTTGTATAGCATCTCCTTCAGAGTATCGATGTTGGTGCGCTCGCGAGCCGAAATGAAGATGCAATCGCCATTGAGGCGTGCCATCCAGGTTTTCATGAGGTCGGAGAGAGGAATGTTCTCCCGGGTGGCCTCGGTCAGGTCGTCAGCGTCTTTCTCCACCCAAGTATAGGCATCAACCTTGTTAAATACTATCATTTGCGGCTTTTCAGCACAACCCAAGTCACTCAACGTCTTGTCCACTACCTTGATTTGGTCTTCAAAGTCGGGGTGAGAGATATCCACCACATGCACCAAGAGGTCCGCTTCACGCACCTCATCGAGCGTGCTCTTGAACGAATCGACGAGGTCGGTGGGCAACTTGCGTATAAAGCCCACGGTGTCAGATAAGAGGAAGGGGAGATTGTCGATGATGACCTTACGAACCGTGGTGTCGAGCGTGGCAAACAACTTGTTCTCGGCAAACACCTCGGTCTTCGCCATCAGATTGAGCAGGGTACTTTTGCCCACATTGGTATAACCCACCAGAGCCACACGAATCATGCGTCCGCGCCCCGAGCGTTGGGTTGTCTTCTGTCGGTCGATTTCGGCTAGACGTTGCTTCAAGAGCGACATGCGGTTGAGGATGATACGACGGTCCATCTCCAACTGCGTCTCACCTGGTCCTCGCAACCCTACCGAGCCTTTGCCTCCCCCACCGCCAGAGCCACCGCCCTGACGTTCGAGGTGTGTCCACAGACGCTGCAGACGAGGCAACATATAGCGATATTGTGCCAGCTCCACCTGTGTCTTGGCATTTGCTGTTTGGGCACGCATAGCAAAAATGTCGAGGATGAGGCTGGTTCGGTCGAGGATCTTCACCTTCAATTCAGCCTCAATGTTGCGCAGTTGCTTGGCAGAGAGTTCATCATCAAAGATGACCATCGCCACTTCGCGCTCTGCCTCTTCTTCTGCCTCGATGTACTGACGAATCTCCTTTAGTTTGCCAATACCTAAGTAGGTAACACTGCTGGGACCGTTCATGCGCTGGGTAAACCGCTTGATGGTCACAGCTCCTGCCGTGGTGGCAAGGAACTCTAGTTCATCAAGGTATTCCTGTGTCTTGCGCTCGTTCTGATTGGGTGTAATGAGTCCCACGAGGATGGCGGTCTCGGGACCTTCTTCCTCGTGGTAAAATCGCTGACGTCCACCATTGTCCATTCCCTCCTGCATACGAGTTGCAGAAGTGGCCGAGCGGCTGGTGTTATATGAATCTCTTCTTCCCAAATCCTTTTTTATTTCACCTTTATTACAAGATACTTAGAAATGCTCCAGAACTTGTTGGCATCAGTGATGCGCAATACATACTCGCCCTTGCCATCCTTCTGCAGCGTGTAAGTTCCTGCGGGATGTGTGGTGAGCATTTCGGCACTCTTGCTGTATAACTTGATTTCCTTCACCAAACGGGTATCAATCTTCGTAAAGTAGTCTTTGTTGAAATCGCCAGTCTTCAGCACATCACCCTTCTGCAGAATCTTCTGTTCCTTCAGCTCAGCCTTGGTGCCAAACACGAACCATGCTGTGTGGAGGTCCTTATCCTGAGCTGCTACGGTTTCCGACTTTTCACGGTTTTCCTGAGTCAGGCTGTTTACGTTCTGGTTTAGATTGTCGATTTGCTCGCCCTGCTGAGCAATGGTGATATCCTTTTCTGCCAACGATGCCTCCAACTCCTGTATGCGCTGGTTCTGCTCCTCTAATTGAGCCTGCAGATTGGCAATAGTCTTTTCCAAAGCCTTGGCATTGAAAGTAGTTGTCTTAAGTTTCTGTTGCAACTGGGCAATGAGTTCGCGGTTTTGCTGCATAGCCTCCTGGATATACTGCATATTTTCCTGAATGAGGTCACGCGTGGAAGCACTCTCTGGATTACCATCGGCAATTGTGATACGACCTTCTGCCTCGTTGATGCGCTGGAAACCTTCCTGCACCTCATTGACGCAACCCATGATTTCATTCAGTTCATCATCCTTTTGGTTGATGATTTGCATCAAAGAATCTCTTTCGCGTGCAGCCTCATCGGCAGAACCTTTTCCAAATTGGTCACACGATGCCAATGCCACCAGAGACAAGGCAAAAATCATTAGCTTTTTCATGACTTTTCGCTATTTAATTGTTTAAGTTGATATTTCGACAGTTTCTTTTCGCCGATAGTTTCCTCGGCATTTTCCTTAACTCTTTGAGTCTCCTGTTCACCATCAGGGCAACCACCCACCACAATGACGAACTCACCTCGTGGCTCCTCCTCACGAAAGTGCTCAAGCACCTCTGCAAGGGTGCCACGCACCGATTCCTCATGCACCTTGGATATTTCGCGGCATGCAGCCACAGGACGTTCTTCGCCAAAGGCGGCGATCATCTGCTCCAGAGCCTTCGTCACACGATGGGGGCTTTCATAGAAAATCATCGTACGTGGTTCGCGACTCAGTTCCTCCAACCGCGTTTGCCTACCCTTTTTCTGAGGTAGGAATCCTTCGAAGCAAAACTTGTCACAGGGCAATCCGCTGCTCACCAACGCTGGCACAAAAGCTGTGGCTCCTGGCAAGGTGATAACCTCCACTCCAGCCTTTACAGCCTCGCGCACCAGCAGATAGCCGGGATCGCTAATGCCTGGTGTGCCAGCATCACTGACCAAAGCCATTTGCTCGCCGCCCAAGAGCCGCGACACAATGTTTGCCACCACCTGATGTTCGTTGAACTTGTGGAAAGAAAGCATGGGACGATGGATGTCGAAATGGCGAAGGA
>JAEEGL015686423.1_pt1 | contig 13146 bp, 5 predicted proteins | sample 9134231 | NCBI WGS metagenome assembly JAEEGL01 (sample SAMN16246548, study PRJNA631951) | gut metagenome | biome: gut microbiome; feature: rumen; material: fiber-attached | host: Bos | place: Iran: Karaj | collected 2018-10
CCTTGGCAACCTTAGAAGCAGCAACCTCGCTGATGCCAGTAGTAGCACCATCAATTTCAGAGTTGATAGTCATTGCATAGATACGAACGCCACCATTTGTTTCCTTAATCTTGCAAGTTCCATTAGCACCTACCGTAAAAGATGCGACATTGATTTCTTCTTTTGACTTAGAGTCTATATCGCCACCCACCAGATTTGTTTCTGCATGAAGAATTGCTGGCTTATCACCCTTTGCAGAGAATTTAACTTGAATTACGTCACCTTCCTTGAGCTTCAGGTCCTCATTGCCAATAAGGAACACGAAATTCTTAGTATCTGTATTCATAAATTGAGGAGCAAAGGTGACAATATTATCCTTTGGATCAGAATTTGCATATTGAAGCGTAATATAATCCTTTCCTTTGAGTTGAATCAAGGTTTTCACTGAATTCCCGGCTTTATACTTCACCATCGGGCATTCTGCTCCGTCAAAAGTTCGGCTTTTGACTTCACTATTCTCATCCACGATAATATCGTCTGCCGTTATACCAGCAAAGTCGTAAACTACTGGCTCAGTCTGTGCATTAACACTAACTGCCACAAGAGCAGTTGCAATAAGAGTAAAGATTTTCTTCATAAGCTTATTTTTTTGATATTTAATTTTCTGTATTTCAAATGCAAAGATACAATAAAAATAGCGAAATCACAAATTCATCTTTACAAAATTACCAATTTTTATTATTTTTAATCAAGAAGGAGTGCAACGAATCGTCACACTCCTTCATATATATTGACTTATTGCTTACTATACCAGCGCGGATCTCCCGCCTTGAACTTGCTCACGCTTTCGTTCTTTAACTGGAAGTTGCCCGAAGCAGCATCAGCATACTGAGGATTAAGAACTGTAGCCATCTCGTCGATAAAGAGGTTTGTCTTACCACCCTCGGCTCCATCAAGAACATTCAGTTTTTCGCAGTTAAAGTAGAAGTTGTTGTTGCCGAATGTAGGAACCGATGTCTTTGACTGATTGCTCCAAACGGCTGCTGTATTTGTCACAATATTGTTTGTCCAGTTGATTGCAGTACCAACGAAGCGGACATAGAGAAGGCGCTTGCCACTCTTATTAGCCGCAGCATTGATGGTGCAATGGTCAATGGTAATCTTTGGAGTAGCACCCGCAAATGCCTCGGAAGCATCGTCGAAGCGAACAAAGTCACGCTCTGCACAGCTATTATAGATGGTAGAGTTAGTGATAGAAAGGTCATCGATACATCCTGCACGACAGTCGAGCATATCACCTCCGTCACAAATAATATCGTGAATCAGACAGTTATTGAACTTGATGTAAGGAACCTTTGCTGCCACATTAACATAATAAAGGCCCTTCTTGAAATTCTTTATTTCTGCGTTGTTAACAGAAATTCCGCCAACATTTGTTCCCTTGTAATTGAAACACTGGTCACCCGTGGTTCCTTCACCATCGATATTAACCATATTGATTGTCAGGGAAGCACCATCATCAAGCTGGAAACGGCCATTGATAACTGGGACATCAGATGGATCGGCACCCTTGATTGTAATGTTCTTATTAACAACAATTACACCTGCTGTTACGGATTCACTTGAACTCTTTACAACAAATTTACCCTCCATTAAGGCGAATACTTCACCATCCTTGGCATTTGCAATAAGTGCGGCAAGATCATCTTTTGTAGTCACGGGAGTTGCACCGTTGAGATCCATCTTAGTCATAAATGTCTTGCTACCACGCTCCTTCAATACTCCATTTGAATTAAAATAAAGTTTGATGGTATATTTGGTCAAAGGACTAAGCCCTTCAACCTTTGCCGTAGCAGAATTTTTCTCTGCATCAGTAATAACATGGGTAGCTATCAGAGCGCCAGTCTCATCGAAGGCACGAAGTTCAGAAACATCTTTGTCGCCTTCTGCCCAAGATACCACTACGCTTCTGTCAGCAATATTCCCTTTCTCAATGGAATTGAAAATCTGCTGGGCAGCAGTACGGAAAAACAGAGTAGCCGGCTTTGAATTACGACTTGGATTATTTGTGTCCTTGGCAATTACCTTTACGCTATAACGGGTATCGTAGGTAAGTGCCTCAAGCTGCAATTCATTTGCTGTAACGTCTTTGGTAAGAATTGGAGAAGAAGTAAATGACAGACTGTCATCTGCATATACTTCAACAGAATAGCCGGATATACGTTTTGAAGCGTTCCAGGTGAGTAACGCCTCAGTCTCTTTAACATCCTTCACATTAAGACTGGTAGGTGAAAACTCCCTGTCAAAGACGATGTCGGTAATCTCCTCCATCGGCTCGCTACATGACGCCATTGAAAGGATTCCGATGCCAATCAAACATTTGTGGATAATATATCTTTTCATATAAGGATTTTTTTAGTTTTTGACTTTTGTCCTTTTACAACTGACCGTAGTTACCATCATTGTTGAGCATACCATTGCTATTGTCAATGAATGTCTTCCATATAGGCCAGAGATAGTTAAGACTTGGCTTATTGATGAAGATGCCATCCCAGTAGTCGGAGGTAATCACATTCGCATCATTGTTGATAAACCAGTTCTTTGGTGTAAAGCCATCCTCCTTGAGAGATGAACCTATTTCATCGGTCTGACCTTTCTCAAGACCATAGATAACGATAGCCTCACCAGACTCGCCATCGCCTACGTACATACCATAATCAGAGACAAGTTCCTTGTCGGTCGTCTCATCGTATGTCTTGATATAAAGCTTTGCCGGATAGTCAGCATAAGCACCTGTGCGGTTTGCAAGATCTTGAAGTTTCTTCTTTGCCTCTTCCATCTTCTCATCGATTATACCCCAACGAACGAGGTCTGCACGACGGAGAGCCTCACCAGCGAACTCAAGTCCGCGCTGATCCACGATACCATTCTGGAATGCCTCCTTGCTTGCGGTATATTTTGCCTTCAAAGCAGATACCTCATTAGCAGGAAGTACACGTGAAAGAACCGGCTCCATGTAAGGCCATGCTGCTGCCGGACCTTCAAGATAGTTTATTGCCTCTGCTGCCATGAGATATACATCTGCAAGACGCATATACTGCCAGTTTATACCATCATCATTATCAATGTCAACGATACGATCCATCCACTCATAGCGAAGCTTGCCAAAGCACCACTGAGTAATCTTACGGAGTTCCTGAGAAGCCCTACCTTTAACAAGAGTCTCACTCCACTCGTAAGGAACACAAGTAATGTCACGACGCTTGTCATTCTTACTATAGTCATAGAAAAGATATGGCATAGGTCCGTTTATACCGCCTTGCGCCTGATGTGTATATTGATCTTTTTTAGACTTATGCTTGACGCCCCATGTGTAGAGCACACGACCACGACCTGAAGAAAATGGGATTTCCCAAAGACTCTCAAGATCAGATCTATGAGATCTATCACCTTCCTTACCTTCATTAGCATCCTTACAAAGGTTCTTGAAGTTGTCCTCAAATTCGCCAAGAGTGTTCTTACCAGAATTGATGACATCAAGGCACTCCTTCTTTACTATAGCCATCATCTTATCCTGAGAAAGTTCCGGGTTATTGCTACGGCGATAACCATCACCACGAAGAGCATAACCGCAAGCATAGAGAGCTGTACGTGCACGAAGTCCCTTGACAAACGACTTGTTCACACGCTCAGATGTTGTGGTAATACGGCTCTCATTTGGCCAATAGCAATATTTCTCTGCCACCTCGAGATCCTTGAGAAGCTGAAGATAGATATCATCCTTGTTTGTACGTGGAAGATAGATACTATCATTATTGTTTGGACTAAAACGTGCAGGAACGTCACCCCAAGCCTTGATAAGATCGTTGTAGATTACGGCACGCATTGTAAGAGCCTCACCGAGAAGATGAGCCATATCTGGATTTTTCTCAATGTCACCATACGTACGGATGCCTTCGATAGCCAGATTAGCACGCTCGATTCCCTCATAGAACTTAGCGTACACATTAGCGTCTTTGTTCATCTGAGTGTTATTTGCCAATGTGTTAAAATTACAAAGGCTCAACTTATCGTCATTTTTCTTTGACAGACTGGGATATGAACCTGATGTTGTTTCCACATCAGAGTTTACGCCATAGTAAGTAAGATAACGGCCACGATATGATTCGGTCTCAGCGAAAGACACGTTTATTGACATAACCTCCAGCTCTGCCAGTCCATATACGCTAAATACAGACCTCTTATCGAGAGAAGATATAGAAGGTGAATCCATATCACAAGATGTTACAAATGATGCAACAGCAAGTGAGAGAATAGATAGTTTTATGTAATTTTTCATTGTTTATCTGCTTTTAGAAGTTCAAGTTAAGACCGAATACAAACTGACGGCTACGTGGATAGCCAGAGTAGTCAACACCAGGAGTAAGTGCATTCCTACGAATACAATCACTCTCAGGATCGAAACCAGAATAGTTTGTCAGCGTAAATACATTGTAACCTGTTACATAAAAGCGCAGGCTTGAGATATGAGCCTTCATTGTCAGACTCTTTGGAAGAGTATAACCCAAAGTTAGGGTATTCAAGCGAAGGAAAGAAGCATCCTCAATAGCCCAATCAGTAAGTACGAATGACTTCATATATGGACTCCACATAGTGGTATTGGCATTCATAGCCTTCAACTGCTCCAGATTATTACAGAGAGTACCATCAGCATTGAGATTCGTCCAACGCTTTCCTTCTGCCATATCCGTTATCATGTTACGATAACTGTATTTAGAAGTAGATGTATATTCTATCTTATTGGCATTGTAGATGTCATTGCCTACGCTGAAGTTGAAGTTTGCAGCAAGGTCGAAGCCATAAGCACGGATATTGAGACCAAAACCGCCAGTGAAATCTGGGTTAACGTTACCAATAATAGTATTGTCATCGTCAGAGATTTTTCCTGTTGCTGTCTTTCCGTTAGCATCAGTAGTCTGACCTGTTGAGTTCCATACCCATGCGCCCTGAGCCTCATCCCAGTGTTGTGTGGTAGAAGCAATCTTCATTGTGCCTGGACGAATATCACCAACTGCGTATGAAGATTCTACGACACCAGGCTTTAAAGTCCAGCTCTTTGTTGACTCATCATAGCCCTCAAAGTCATCAACCTCATAGCGACCAGCATTTTTGTAACCTCGAATCTCACCAACCTGACCTCCTACAGCAATCCAGTAATCCTGACCGATCTCTGTTGTTGCCCATCGCGTGTACATACCATAGTCTTTCATATCGCCAAGAGACTTTATCTTACTCTTGTTGAAACCTATGTTAGCGTTGAAGTCAATACCGAAATTCTTTTTATTTACAGCGTGCCAAGAAATAGTAGCCTCAAAGCCCTTGTTCTCTGTCTCGCCCATGTTACGATACTGGTAGTCATAACCTGAACCTCCAACAGGGAACTCAATGAGAAGATCCTTGGTGTTGCTGAGGTATGCCTCTAAAGTTCCTGAGAGCTTGCTATGGAAAAGAGTGAAATCAAGACCTACATTACGAGTAACAGTCGTTTCCCATTTAAGATCAGGATTAGCCATAATCTTACTTGCAGCAATATAGTTATCAACATTATTTACCCATGTAGTTTTATTAACGTTAAACGATTGGATGAGCTGGTCACCAGGAATATTATTGTTTCCTGATGTTCCAAAAGACACACGCAATTTCAAGTCATCAAGCCACTTTTCTGCACTCTTCATAAAGTCCTCAGAAGAGATACGCCACGCAAGAGCAGCAGAAGGGAAGTAGCCCCACCGATTGTTAGAACTAAACTTAGAAGAACCATCGGCACGGAATGTTGCATTGAACAGGTACTTCTCGTCATAATTATAGCTAATACGGCTGAAATAAGACAAAAGTTTGTCTTCTGTCTTATAGAAATCATTTATAGAATAAGGCTTTCCGATGATTGAAACCTTCCATGCAGTTTCTGCATCGAAGTCTCGAGGGAATCCGTGAGCCTCATCGGTTATGTCATGTTGTTTTGTAATAACATACTCATGACCGGCAAGCAAGTTCAATGAATGCTTGCTGTTCTTATCAAACAGTTTCTTGAAATCATAGTTTATCGTGTTTGTACTGCGGAATCTATGACGCTTTGTATCAATATTACGAATTAAAGGCAATCCTTTATTCTCTATGGCAGGAATATTCTTTGCATAATATGTTGTCGTACCTTTAAATGTCTGTTCAAACTGTGTATAGCTATCATAACCAAGCTCGGCCTTAAACTTAAGGTTCTTGATAATATTCCAACCAAATGCAGCAGATATATTGAGGTTCCTACGTTCTTTCTTACGGTCATTATCCTTCTGAGCATCTATTGGATTGAAAAGATTACCAATATCATCATCACCAGAAGCTTCGGCTGAGTTCACGTTCCTTACAGGAAATGGAGGGTACAACATAGCATATTTCAGACGCTTGTCAGAATCGTATGTACTTGTAGCTTCATTAGCACCACCACCTCTGACATCAGTATCAACATAGCGAGCCTGGAAATCAAGGGTTGTTACCTTGCTTGGCTTTGTGTTAAGTTTGAGACTGAAGTTATCACGCTTGAATGAAGAACCTATCTGGATTGCCTTGTCATTCATGTGAGCATAGCTGAAAGAATACTTTATTTCATCAGAACCACCATTAATATTGATGTTCTGATTGAATGTGTGACCTGTACGACCATATACTATATCCATCCAATCATTTGTTGGGATATTCTGATATAAATCCAGATCCTGATAACAACCGAATTGATCCTCGTAGTTAGACATCTTGGTAAGATCTCCTTGATTCTTTAGGAGAATAAGCTCATACTGCCACTTAGCATAGTCGTATGCATCAAGAACATCCAGTTTCTTTGCAGGTTTCTTCCAGCTATAGTAAGCATTGTAAGATAGAGTCAGCTTAAGAGCCTTACCGCTCTTGGTAGTAACGAGAATTACACCATTAGCACCACGGGAACCATAGATTGCTGTAGAAGATGCATCCTTCATTACTGTGATATCCTCTATGTCAGAGGCAGGAATATCGTTAATGCTCTCAACCGGGAAACCGTCAACAATATAGAGAGGATCGTTTGACTGAGTGATAGAACCACCACCACGAATACGAATCTTCACCTCTGCGTCTGGCGAACCTTCAACTGTAGAAACCTGTACACCTGCCATCTTACCTGTGAGTGCCTCTGCTGCTGATGGAACAGGAACAGCCTCAAGAGCCTTACTGCCTACCGTTGCGATAGAACCTGTAAGATCCTTCTTCTTCATAGTACCGTAACCTACTACAACAAGATCCTCAAGGGTGTTGTTGTCATCCTCAAGCTTAATAGTGACCTTTGACTGATCCTTCACATCAACAGTCTTGGTCTTCATACCAACGTATGATACTACGAGCTTGTGGCTCTTGCCCTTAAGAGTGATTGAGAATTTTCCGTCGATGTCAGTAACAACACCATTCTTGGCGCCCTGCTCCTGCACAGTCGCACCTATAACGGTTTCGCCAGCATCGTCCTTAACGACACCTTTCACAGTTTGTGCCTGTACTACCGCACAGAAGAGCAATAGTATTGCAACAAGCGCATAGCGTACGTTTTTAATTTTATCAGACATAGAGATTATGTTTGTTAGTTATTTAAAATTAATGATTTACGATTATAAAAATTCATACTGCTTCCGAATCACCAGTTACCACTAAAAAAACAATTTACCACATAGTTAGTTTCCAAATCGCATATCATAAGTGCTTGATTCTCTGATTAAGATTTGATATGACTTCTCTTTTATCAATATAGTGGACAATAGTGTTTCTGAACATCTAATCACAAGACAAAAATAGGTTAAAAATAGCAGATTCTCAATATTTTATGATTATCTCGCTATCGCGTGCAAAACCCATTAGAGTCTTAACTACGCAATTCTCTGGCAAAGGTACTTGTTTTTTATCTTAATTTCGTCTTTTTTAAGTTAAAGAAGGTTAATATTGCACATTTGTTCTATTGGATCAAAAGTTATTTCCGTTACATCTTTTGTAAAAATGGTATTTATTACATCAATTATTCTCGTGAGAGTTTTTTCTATATGTACGTATCGGAAGGTCTGTCTGTTTTATCTTAGAGTCACCATACTTGCAAACGTGGCAAGTCTTCCTCCCATGTAACTCCGCTCTTCCTTCGCTCTTCCTCCGTTGATCCTATAGTTCCTGAAGCGAAGGAAGGGCGGAAGAGAAGCGAAAGAAGAGCGGAGGAAGAGTGAATTATCAAATGTTTCGTTACTTTACATCCAACTGGAATGGACTTGCAGGAAGTCCGTTCTTGCCCTTCATGTTATGCTTTTCCGGATTGTCCTTCCAAGCAAAACGGATAACTGGCTGAGAACTGATGGAAGTTGCAGGTGTTATGACAACGGTCTTGCCATCTGTTGAAGCCTGAGCGTTATGGAACTTTCCATCCTCGCCTTTTAACTCAAACTCCATGAGATTGTCGCAAGGTTCGAGAGGCTGATTCATCGAGAGGATTATCTTACCGCCATCCACATGCGCCTCTACCGGCTCTGCGGAAAGCACGTTCTTCTTGCCAAAGACGCTGTTCTCAAGTCCGAGGACGATACGCTCAGTAAGCTCGCGCTTGCTCAGAGGATGAATATCCGAAGCCTCGCCAAGGTCGATATTGACGGTAAGCGTAGAATATGGGTCGTTATCGGTAAACTCACGCTGAAGCTCACGAACCTTTGCCCAAGAACTATTCTGAGGCTGGTCGCTTGGCTCCATGTGGTTGGCAAGCTGAACGATATTGAAAGGAAGGTCAGGACGGTTCCAGAGAGTTCTCCAGTTGCCTGTAAGTTTCTTCAAGAGAACACCATAGTCGTCAGGAGTACCTGTATTTGACTCTCCCTGATACCAAACTATTCCAGAGCAGGCGTATGGAGCAAGCGGATGAAGCATACCGTCATAGAGCATAGAAGCCTGGTTCTCCGTATCGAGCTTACCGCCAAGAGCACCTTCGAGCATCACAGAACCGCGTTTTGTAAGCCATTCGTAGGAAATCTCGACAGGAGAGAGGCTCTCATCGTCAAATTCAATCTGATGCGGTTTCTTCTTATAGAAGAAAGCCATTCCGCTCTTGCAGATCACACGAACGGAAATCACGTTGTCGCCTTCCTTGAGCAGACCTGCCGGAATCTTGTAGCGGCGAGGAGGATACTGATAATAGGTAGTACCGATATGCTGGCCGTTGAGATAGGTATAATCCATATCGTGAAGGGTTCCCATGTGGAGAGTAGCAGGCTTTCCAGCATGAGCAGTATCTATCTTTATATGCTGACGAAGCCAGAAAGAGCCGAGGGTTGAAGGGCGAGAGCCCTCAACAGGAGTCATAGCCCATTCGCGATTGTTATATTGGTTTACCTTCTTCCATGAAGAATCGTCATAATCAGCCTTTGAATAGACATTAAGCCCAGGGTCTGATTCATCCATTACCTTTGTCCAGAGATTGCCTGCAATGGCATTAGCCTTTGACTGAGCAGCAATATAGTCCTTGTCAGTATAGAGAAGGTACTTGGCATAGTAGGTGTTGGGTGTTGGGTGTTGGGAAGTAGGCTTGAGAGAGTCTATATCAATCCATGACTGGATAGGACTACCGCCTTTACTGCTCTGGATTATACCCTGTGGGATGCCTGTACGCTTAAGCATTATCTGTCCGAGGTAATATCCGACAGCAGAGAACTTCCAACAATTCTCCTTATTGACATGTTTCCATGCGGTTGGCAGAACATCATTCTTGCGATCTACAGAGAAATCCGTCTGTACCTGGAAAACGTGAATCTGGTCGCTTGTATAGGCATCAAGATCCTTCTTATAGCGAGGATATATACGCTCAATATTTGTGTCGATATTAGATTGTCCAGATACAATCCACACATCACCCACGAGAACATCAGTAAGGGTGATATCGTTTATCTTCATCTCGAAAGGACCTCCATGCTTCTGCTTCGGAAGGTCGATGCGCCATTTGCCGTCAGCAGAGGCTGTTGTGGTATAGGTCTTACCACGGAATGTAATCTTCACGGTCTCATTTGCATCGGCTGTTCCCCAGATAGGAACAATCTGGTTACGCTGAAGCACCATTCCTGACTGGAAGAGCTGAGGGAGCTTGACAGCTGCATTCGCAATTCCGACTGGAAGCAAGGCTACAAGAAGGAAAAGCCAAACCAAGCCTTCCCTAAGGGAAGGATGTTTTATAGTATTTACGGTTACAAATTTTTTCATTATAAATTATCCTTTAGTATTATACAATCTTTAAAACGTAAATAGGCTAAGGTTTATTGCCTATATTAATTACAAAAAAATGCGGATTACTATTTTGAGCAATCCGCATTTTATAATTTTATCTGAGTGGCAAGAACCAGTTCTTCTTATCCATGAGCTTAGAGCGAAGAGCATCATCTATTTTTCCATTACGTCTTGCAACTGCGTCGGCAAGATATGCAGGATCGTTTCTTCTGAGAGCTATGCGCATAAGGTCGTAGAAACGCTTTCCCTCGTATGCAAACTCAAGAGCGCACTCATCAATAATCATCTGCTCTACGAGAGGAATCTGATAGTTGATTGTATCCTCGTAGGAAGCAAGTTTTGATGTAGGCTGTGGAACGCAGTAAGCATCGTTGTATTCAACATCACCACTACCACGAGCATGTACTCCCAATGTCATTGCCTTGATAAAGATTTCATCGTCAAAGTTCAGAAGTGAGCCTGCCCTTTCACGTTCTTTCTCAGAAACATATCTCTCTATGTTCTGATTACGAAGTCCATATTTCAGCACGCAGAATGCAGATTCAGGGTAGCCAAGGCGGTTGAGTGCCTCTGCAAACATGAGGTAAACTTGTTGCGCGCGATACACAGGTATAAAAACATCTACCCTTAATTTATTAACAGAAACTTCTTCTGGACCATATAAACTTGTTTCTGAAACATTTTGCTTTCGCCAAGAATAACTTGAACCTAAGCGAAGGTCTCCTGCATAGATATCCTTTGATAGTCCTGTCTTTGGAGCTATGACGGTATCCTTTTCAGTCAGAGAAACCTCGGTATAAAGGGTATAGTCCTGTGCTTTTGAAAGTTGCAGATAAGCCTCAGAAGGACGAGCCTGAAATCTGTACAAATTTAGTGCTGTTGACTCGTAGATATTGGCAAGGTCAGATTTTATTCCGTAAAAGGTTCTATCCTCCATAGGAACAAAGCAAATGACCTCTCTGCCGCTTGGGGAAATAATGGAAGAATAATACCCATTTGATATTGATGCCTTAGAGAAATCATTATTATCTACTATCATTTGGGAGCGGCCAGAATAAGAAGTTATAGGATCGTCCTTAAACGTAAGATACTCATAGAGATAATGAGCTGCTTCATCATAACGGCCAGCCCAGAGACAAAGCTCACCGAGGAGCACACGAACAGGAATGAAGAACTTCTTTGAGTTCATACCATTTATGCCGCTATACTGTGGAAGGTGTGTATCAACGTATGGTCTGATGTCTTCAATGAAATAGTTGCATATAGCATTGATGTCAGAATATGGCTTGTTCATCTCTGCACTTGCCTCAGCCTCGGTGAGAACCGGCTTGAGAACGAGAGGTACCTCGCCATAGTTCTTCACCAACTGGAGGTATGTCCATGCGCGGAATGTCTTTACTGCGGCAAACTCCTTCTCGAACACCTGAGTACCGAGCTTATAGAGAGCAGTATCTGCATTCTCGATGAAATAATTGCAGTTGTTGATAACAGCATAGAAATCGCTGACCTTGTTGTACTTGTTCTCTGTGTCCAACTGAAATGATGCTATCTTCTTCAGGTCGGTAGAAGCATCTTCTGTCACGGTGAACTGATCACTACGGATATCACCAAGAAGGAGAGTACGGTCGGCAATGGTCTGTATGCCACGTACTATACCCATTACGCTGTAAAGGGTATCACTTGTTGAATTAAGCTTGTTATCCTCAGAAAACTCTATCATGTCAGATTTCGTATCGAGGAGGTCGGAGCAAGAGGTAAGACCCCCTACCCCCCCGAGGGGGAGTATTATTGATAGTAATGCTATCAGAGGATTTTTGAAAAATCTTTTATTCATAATTTTCAACTTTCAACTTTTTAATGAAAAATACAATATAGTATTTTCGTGTCTGGTCATTACCAGAAAAGTGTGACTTGTATTTTTCATTTTTCACTTTTCATTTATTACAGATTAATCTTCACACCCATTGCGAAGCTTCTGCCCGAACCGAGGAGACCGCAGTCGATACCCTGATAGAGCACGTTGCTTGAGAATGAGCAGTCGGGATTTGAGCCGAGATAGTGTGTGAGAGTGAAGAGATTGTATGCTGCACCCCATACAGTAATACCTTGTATGTATGTATTGCTGATAGGGATTGAGTAGTTTACAGTCACGTTGCTCAGGCGGAGGTAAGAACCATCCTCTATCCAGCGATCTGAGAAACGGGAATTACCCTGTGCATCACGATAGCTAACACGTGGAATATCCGTAACCTGACCTTCTGTTGTCCAGCGACAGTTCATTGCCGTGGTCTGGTTATAGAAGTATTTTCCACTCTCCAGTATGCTACGCTCATAGTTGTAGATGTCGTTGCCGAGAGAATAGGTGAGTGTAGCATCGAGTGTCCAATGCTTCCAGTTGAGGCGTGTGTAGATGTTACCGTAGATGTCCGGATTCGGATCACCTATAACCATGCGGTCAGCCTCAGAGATGATGCCGTCGTTATCACGGTCAACAAACTTCATGTCGCCTGCCTCGAAGGCTATTTTCTTGCCTGTACCATCCACATAGCCAAGGTTTGCAGCCTGTGCCTGTGATGCTGTAGTAAGCACACCGTCGGTCTTGTAGCCGTAGAACATTCCTACAGGATTACCTACTGCAGTAATAACCGTACCGTTGCATATATCGGTCAGTATGCTCTTGTTGTCTGTGCCTATCTCTGTCACCTTGTTCTTGTAGTGACCAACGCTTGCGCCAAGTTCCCAATGCCAGTCTTTGGTGTTGAGCACTCGGTATGACATATCGAGGTTGTAGCCCGTGTTCTTCAACTTACCGCCATTAGCATAGTTCACGTCAAGACCGCTTGTCAA
>JAEEGL010560846.1_pt1 | contig 13145 bp, 7 predicted proteins | sample 9134231 | NCBI WGS metagenome assembly JAEEGL01 (sample SAMN16246548, study PRJNA631951) | gut metagenome | biome: gut microbiome; feature: rumen; material: fiber-attached | host: Bos | place: Iran: Karaj | collected 2018-10
ATTTCCAGTCGAATTTACCGCTTGATAAGAGATTGTAATAATTTTCATCCGTTACTACTTCTGCTACCGGTGCAAAATCAGGCTTGCTCATTGCAAGAAGTGCCACAATAGGAGCTGTCATAAGAGCAGCCAGCATCAGCAGTCCCTGAAAAAAGTCAGTCCAGCACACTGCATTGAATCCGCCAAGGAAAGTGTAAAGAAGTATTATGACCGTGGCGCCGATCATTGCTATCCAGTTGGGTATTCCGAATACTTTGTTAAACAATCCGCCGCAGGCATATATGCTTGATGCAGAATATATGCAGTACACCACGATAAAGATCACTGCACATACGATCTGAAGCGCTGGGTGATCTGATTTGAAACGCTTTGTAAGGAACTGGGGGATCGTGATGGCATCATCCGCTATTATTGAATATCTGCGAAGCCTGGGCGCTATGAATATCCATGCAAGAAGCGTCCCGCATAAAAGACCTACGGAAATCCATACCTGTCCCATACCCCAGAGGTATATGGATCCCGGAAGTCCCATCAGCACCCATGCACTCATATCGGAAGCACCGGCTGACAGCGCAGCAACCCATCCGTTCATTTCCCTTCCGCCTAAGAAGTAGGATTTATCACCTGTCTGTTTGCGCCCCTTGATAAAGAAATAGACGCCAATAGCCAATACCAGTACCAGATATACCAGAAAGGCGATCATTTCCATTTTTTCATTAAGTCCCATTACTTCGTCTCCTTTTTGATTTAATTGAATACCACTACACCAAATACGGATTTTCTGTAAAGCTTCAGTGTATTGAGGAATTTTCTCAGTGTCATCTGACTGCTTTTACCTATCTTAACGCACAGTATCACATAATCTGCGTCGTGTATCTTGTCAATGGTCTCATAACGTTCCTGAAACTGTTCCATGCAGTCAAACTCCATTCCGGGAAGGTCATCCTTATTAAGGTACTTTGCCAGACGCTTTACCTCGCCCTCCGGCAGACTGTCACCCATTATGAGAAAACGGCTTTTTTTAACCTTCATTTCTTTGACGGCATCACGGACGTCACTCATGCTTCCGGTTTCAGAATAGATCTCCCTCATCTTCTTTTCCCCGATGCTCTCGCCGGGACGGGCATGGTCAGGCTTCATAAAGTGGGTATATAGGATCTCAGCCAGTGCCTGGTATATCTGATTGTCGGAAACACCGTAGGATACTCCGAGAAGATTATCGGCAATTTTGTCAAACCATCTGCGCTTCTTCATATTCCTGCTATGGGGAAATGCGATCATGGTCATAGTACCAAGGAAAGATTCGGCACTCTTTTCAGAGAGCAGCACTCCCGTAAGGATCGCATGAAGTGAAAGAAGCATCAGTACAGAAAACAATCCTATGCCTCCGCCCATTAAAACAGTCTTCTTGCTTATTTTCCTCTGCCTGTTTGCAATATAAGCGTTTAGCTTTGATATTCTTTCCTCTGATGCTACTGTGTATGAATTTTTAAAGCTGGCATCCGTGATCTCCTTCTGGGTAGTATCATCCCCCGGGAAAAGAGAAGAATCTACCCTGGTAACCACCACCTTATCTGAAACGGTGAGTGTATGTGGGGGAAGGTTGGCACTTAATACCTCCTGCTGATTTAACAGCTGTGTAAGAACGAAGTCCAGTACCTTTTCCGCCGATTCCTCATCCACATGCCTTACGCTCACCGTGAAGTAGCCGCTGGTATCATTCGATGAAAAACTTACAGTCTGGGCAAGATACGAAGATTTTGTATCCATCTCATCCGCCAGACTGTCAAATGCAATGGACCCATTTATAAAGTGTCCGTATTCCTGCATGATCTGTGTATCTATAGTATTGGAGTAAGAAACAGTATTATCTGCACCGATGGAAAGTGAAAAGCCGGCGTCCTCAGCTTCCACAAACACATTCGCAGATGCATATCCTTCTGAATACGGATCTATATTGGGAAGTATTCCGTTCTGAAGGTATTCCCGTTCATTGGCCAGGCTGCTTTTTGCCTTATTTATAAGCGCCTCATCGGCTTCCTTTGCAAAAATCTGCCGGTAAAAATAGCTTCCTGCAGAAATACCTGTACCTATTATAAGTCCTGCGATCAGGGCAAAAATGAGGAGACGGCTGTGCCTGACAAGATAAGCTAAGAGTTCTATCAGATCGATCTCCCTTTCACCATCGTTTAAATCCCTGTTCCTTTCATCCTGTGCCATAACCAGCACCCTCCGTTTAATTTCTATATTTTTAAGCAGATCCTTCGGGCCGGACTTTCTAGAATAAAACAACGCTGATATTATAACATAAAAAGCTGCTGGCCACAGCCTGCAGCTTTCCGGTATTTCATAAATCCGATCAGCCTATGATCCGCCTATGCAGCCCCTGTCTCAGCAAGCCCTGCCTGACGGGCACGGATAGCCTTAAGGGCACCGGCGGTTCCATCCTTGGTAATCTTATATTTCTTTCTGAGATTTTCATAATAAGCCGGCAATTCTGTATAACTCCCAATTTTTGATAGTCCCATAGAGTCCTTTATAGAGCTGGCAAGATTATATAGGGTTCGTTTATCCCTGCTAACATCATCGAAACCCACGCTGTAAGCCACGCCATATTTCTTTATCTTTTTTTCCAGTTCTTCCTCATCAAGCATAACAGCCTTATCAAGATCAAATTTATACTTCTTTATCAGATCACGCGAAGCAATAATATTGCTCACAGAACCGAGTCCGCACTGGATATATTCCCACCTTACCCTTACTTCAGCTAATTGTTCCTTTGTCAGAGCACATTTAACCTCAGGGTCTTCTATCATCTTCTCATAATTATCCAAAAAACTTTCTTCTATTTCAAACATTGCGAAAATCAGCTTATTATAGCTATCAAGGCTGCCCGAAACCACATCCGACAGTTTCGTTATATTAAGTTTATTCATATCAGCCTCAAGAATAACCTCGAATACACGCTCCCAGCAATATGCCTTCTTGTTCATTTCTTCTTTTGTAGGATTCTGTATGAGAAAAGTCTTGTAAATTTCAAAACACTTCTCCCTGCTTTCCCCCTTATTTTCAGAAAGCAGTTTTACATATTGTGCGCTCTTTCTATACTCTATTGTTCCAATTCCGTAATAGTGGCCCTGTTCTTTTTCTTTTGCACCTAGGTAGAATTCTTTATACTCATTTTGGATATCATGAACAAATGCCTCTTCCCGCCTGTTACGGATAGCATCAATGGCATCTTTGGAATAATCCTTCTTTTCGAGTTTATATCTACTTCTATAGGTTTTATAGGTTCCCGATAGAGACGATACTTTTTTCACTTTATTCAATTTACAGGTATCCTTTATCAACACCAGTTCCGAATATATCCGTCCTTTTTCTCTATCCTCTTTATTATAGCTTATCGAGTATTCATCTCTCATTTCATCCAGTTCATCGTGGCTTCGCTTAAGTTCCTTATCCGGATCTATTTTATACTTTTTGAACAAATCTTTTATCATGAATATATTTTTAATGAATTGAAAGCCCGTATGGATATAATCCCATCTGGCACGAACCTCACTAAGCTGTTCTGCTGTCAATGCAGTCTTTACATTGGCATCATTTATCATTTTTTCGTAAGCGTCCAGATTCTCCTCATGCATACCCCACATTGCCTTCAGCAGCTGTACAATATCATCATATTTACCGTCCACTATATCGGAAACTTTATCGATTTTAAATCTGCTCATATCAGCCTCAAGAACCACTTCAAAAATGCGTTCCCATGCCATTGCATTCCTGGTTTTTTCCTCTGCAGTTGCGTATTTCGTATCTATCATAAAATCAGCAAAGGTTTCCGAAGACTTCATCATGCTGTCTCCTTTTTTCATAGCAATCAGTTCAACAAAAGCAGCAGAATCCCGATACATATTAGCACCTTTGCCACTATAATGGGATTTATCCTTGAGATTATTATACATATTGTCGTAATTCGCCCACAGCTGTGAAGTAAAGTCCACTTTTGGGGCAGTTTCTTTCTCTTCGTTCTCTTCTTTCTCTTCTTTTTCTTCTTTCGGCTCTTCTTTCTTTTCTATTTCCTTTTCATCAGCCACATTTTCATCAAAACTGTTAAGAATATCTTCCAGCTCGTCCTGCTTCTTGTCCTTGTTCTCCTGAACCTCTACCTCGGGTTCTTCTTTATGCTCCTTCTCTGCCCCTTTCTTCTCTTTCTTCTCTTCCTCTTCTTCTTTCTCTTCTACTTTAGGCTCTTCCTTGATTTCCTTCTCCTCTTTCTCTCTTAGCTTTCTTTCCTTCAGCTCTTCCTCGAAATCATCCAGTTCCTCGTCCTCGTCAGCATTGTCATAATTTCCCTTCACAAATTCAAAATTACCCTTATGGTCGGAAGCCCAGCCGCCGTCTTCCCTGAGCTCTGCATCGCCGCGCTCAGATATGTAATACTTCCTGCCGGTAATGCTGCCGATCACATTTCCTACATCATTGAATATATCATTGGACCACCTGAGGGTACGCTTATACACAGGTGACTTGAATTTATGTCCGAAAATATAGGGCACACCTCTGAATACGGATTCAAGTACTGCAGCCGGGAGCACGCAAGCACCCTTCAGGTATCTTCTGAAAATCTTCCGTCCATCATCCAGACTCTTCCAGCCGGTCTTAAGGCTGTAGTCCATCCTCCAGCGCTTCTTAGAGCCCAGCTTCTTTGAACCCCAGTTGAATATGCCTGACAGCATCTTAAGAGGTGCCTTTACCACCTTTCCTGCTAGTTCCAAAGAATTGGCTGCGACCATAGTGCCCAGGCCCAAGCCCCTGTCCACCAGACCCGCGATACCACCGATAGCAATAAATGGGAGTCTAAAACCGGTTCTGAACCCATGTGTGAAACTATCACCCAGCCTTTCACCGAGACTGACTTTGACACCAAGCCTCTTCTGTGCTTCCCGCTTTCTCCTCATACTTATGCTACCCAATTCCACTGTATCATAAGCTTTAACCGTATTAAGCCATGTAGGCATATAGGTCTTACGCTTATCCTCCCACTTACTTTCTTTTCCGTTTCTCCTTTCATATTTGGCATCAAGGCTCTTCAGAAGCCCCCTCCGGTTCTCTGACAGCATAAATCTCATGTTATCTATCATAAGACTATCCTTTATGGCTTCCACCTGCTTAAGCCTGGCCTTACCTCGCCCATATTTAAAGAACCACTGTCTGCCCATCAGATATGTATTGACAGCCTCAATTGCAGCATCATACGCCCTTCCCAGATCCTGCCTGTCCACATCTCCAAGTTCATACAGATTCAACTCATCATTTTCATTATGAATAAGGATAGGTTTTCCCTTGGAAATAAGCCCCAGTTTCCTGTATTCTTCCTCCATTTCAGAAGCCTTAGCATCAAAACCAATTTCACGATTTCTTTTAACATGCATCTCTGCAGCGTTCATATCGGCTATATGCCTCTTACCAAATATGCTTTTCCTGAGCTCAAGGTAGTTGCTCAGAGCATTTTTGATATCAGCCATATAGGTGCTGTCTGCGGCATTTACTTTCACGTGCTTTAAATCAAAGCCTACACCAAAAGCCGCATAATCCTTATTTTTTTCTTCGTATTTCTTTAATGCCTCTTTATCCTCAGTCTTTTTTTCCTTCCAGTATTTCTTTTCTGCCTTGCTGAGCTTACCCTCTATCTGTTCCCACTTGAGTTGTTTTTTTGTTGCTTTGAGATCACTTTCTTCTGCTTCATTCTCAAGACTTTCCTTTTGATCTTCTTCTATTATTTCTTTCTTTTTTTCAAGCTGTACTTCGCGATATTCTTCTTTTTCGCGCACCTTTTCATCTGTTGCTGCCTTCTCTTTCTCCGCTTTTTCTCTCTCCTGCTTTTCCCTCTCTAATTTTTCTTTTGCAGCACGCTCTTTTTCTGCCTTCTCCTTTTCAGCTTTTTCTTTCTTTGCCTTTGCAATAGCTTCATCAGACTTCTTCAGGAACTCATCAATGGTCTCTGTTTCCTGAACAGCTAAAGGATTGGGAATATATGCCACTTCACTTATGCCCTCTGTTCCGGGTCCCATTTCCTCCATGGTCCTGCGTACGGCAATACCCAAGGTCTGGCCGGGAGCCAGTGCATTATCAGTGATCTTTTCCCTCAGGCCGTATCCCTTTTCTTCATCGTAAGTAAGATTCGAATACTTCCTTGTCATTTCACCGGGATCCTGCATATCAGATATCCATGCCAGCTCAAGAGTACTGCCGGAAGTCATAAGTCCTTTCATGATCTTGCTTATGGGCCTGGTATCCTTCTTTTCACCCTCATGCAGGGAATCAAGGACATCAACCTCGTCGCCATGCAGTCCCGTAATTGTGATATAATGCCCGCTCTCTGAACTGGACATGAGAAGGCTGACCACATTTCCGGTGGATAACACTTCATTCAGCTTTGCCTTGAATACTGCTTTTATATTATTTTCAACCCGGGCTTTCTCCGCCTCATCCGTCGAATTAATCACCGGATTCTGTATGTACATCTTGTTGAGCTGCGCATTCTGTCCTTCAAGCTTCTCAAGGAAGAAATCTCCCAGCTGGAACACATTACCTACAGCAGTCCTTCCGGGGCCTGCATAGGTATCCAGATTACGTACCTGGTCGTCATAGTTTTTCACATCAGCCAGGCCTTCCATATTTTTTCCATACTTCTTTATCCTGGGTCTGTAATTTCTCAGGTCATGCTGATTGAACAGAAGCTTCGGCTCAGCCTCTTTATTCTTATTGCGGAAGTACTGGTTGAGCATGGCCGTTCCTGCACAGCCGTAGCAGTTGAGGGTTTTGCCCTGGTACTCATATATCTTATTGAGTCCCTCTACAGAAACGTCATAATTCCCCTGAGGGAGCACAGTACTGTCTTTCTCCCGGTATTCATCTAAAGTGTTATTATGAATCTTGTGGTACTCCATAAGCCAGTCTATGTGGTCCCTCAGTTCCTGGCTCACGTTATCAGCCCATTTATAAGACTTCACATAATCTTCACCCTTTTCGTTTTTCGCCATTACCTTTACATTCAGGTTAGTCCTGAGTGCTGCCACCTGGGCATGGGTCACGGGCTTTTTATATCCAAATCCCACTATGGCATTTTCATGGACAGACTTTTCTTCCTTAGGGAAGAGTTTACGACGGGCTTCAACCTCAGCTTTTGACATTTTTCTTACGGAAGTTACCAGCTGAAACTGTTTTATCTGCGCCCCGGGCACTTCCTTAAGATTTATGACATTCATGTCATCCTGCTTTATTATGTTTATGCTGTCAGGATTATTTACAGTGCCTGCTGACCGATCCTTCTTCTGTTCCTGTTCATCCTGCTTTATGCCAATGTTTATCTCATTTTTGTTTATTTCTTTATTTTTTTCTTTATTCTGGAAATCCATTTTTCCTCCTTCTGCCGCTTCCTGCAGCTATGCGAAAAGTCTGACAGCCTGATGTCTGACAGCCTCAGTTTTCAGACGCCTCACCTGCAAGTATTGCTTTAAGCCTTTCCATTTCCTCATCCGAGAGTTCTGTATCGTCATCATCCGGAAGCTTGTCATCCGAAAGCCCCGCCTCCCTGCGAAGCTCATCCCACATTTCACTGGTGATCTCATTTTCCGGCGGCTCGATCATTCCAGAAAATGTCATTGGCAGATGAAGGTCCGGCACAACGTCTGCCAGTATATCCCTTCCTTCCATGGTGTCAAAATATCCGTGTAATAACTTACACCTGCTGACTTTTCCGGAAGCTGCTTTATACGCAAAACGGAGCATATCCAGATAATCATTCTTTGCATATTCACGGGCACATCTGAGTGCCTCATATTTATAATTTCCATTGCCATATCCGTGTACCAGGAAGACAGATCTGATCTTTCCGCCTGAAACAATGGCACAGCTTACATCAGGATCAAAGAAACCATAGGGAAGGGCAACGATATCAGCATCGTATTCGCGTTCAGAAAAGAATTCCCTGAGCATTTTCTTCCCTTTATCACCCAAACTCTTTAGTGATACGCTGAGCTCAGGCTTTTTATCTATGTATTTATTGCCCTTTAAGTATTTTAAAAGCAGGACGAAGGAGCGTCCGTATGCCATACTGAACTGAAACCTCCATGAATCCAGGAAGTTGGACAGCACTGAGCCCTGTATTTCTTCATTTTCTCCCTCATAATGCTTTACAGGGATATCAACTGTCACGCTCATGCCTTCGTTCTGTATTGCCACTCCAAGAACCTCGGCCATCAGGAAATTTCCTATTCCCTGACCCCGCATGGTTACATGAACATTTATATATTCGATACGGATAGCTTTATCATTCCCAATCCTGTCCACCGAATAACAGATCACACCGGCAGCATATACATCTTTCCCCACATGCCTGAGGGCACCGATTGCCCGTTTCCTTCCCACAAGGATGTCATCACGCTGCATCTCCGACAGAACCGTGTCAAAAGCGTTTATATTGTCTGCAGTGATCTTCGTTGAAAGAGGCCAGTAACGCTCTTCAAAATTCCTTGCAATCTCAAGAGCCGCTGTCAGCCTGTCCTTGTTAAATCCTCCCAGGGGATTAATGGTCTTGGACATCTCAAAGAATGTATCAAGAAGGGAAAGATATGTATTCTCTATGGTTTCATCCGGCAGCTTTTTTTCCGCAGGCTGCTCTACCAGATTAACCAGCGACAGCTTATCCACCAATTCTTCCGTAAGATATTCATCATCTAACAGGATATTAGGCAGACTGTTGTCATCAAGCTCGTCGTCTGCATTATCCTCCAGGCGCAGCTCAAGCGCATCCCTGATTATGTCTGAAAGTTCCTTAACTTCTTCATCCATTTCAGATACGTTATCAAATATACCTTTGTACAGTTCTGACAGCTTTTTATTCATGGTGCTCTCCCTCCCATATGTTATGATTCAGATTATAAATGATGCTGCGTACCAATATCGTACCTGCTATTTTTCAAACATCTCCACGGCTTTCTTAAGGTTGTCCGTTATCGGAAGATGCTGGGGACATGCATTCTCACACTGCCTGCATTCTATGCAGTCGGAAGCACGGTGTCCTTCTGCGGCAGCATTAAAGTAAGCCGTTTTTGCTTCTTCTGCCTGCCCGTTGCCAATCTCCTTGTTCATTGCCGAAAAAATATCCGGGATGCGTATCTGCTTCGGACATCCATCCACGCAGTAATGGCAGGCTGTGCACGGAATCGTTGCCGAGTGGCCGATTATCCTCTGTGCCTCCTGTATTATCCTCTGCTCTTCTTCATTCAGAGGTTTGAAATCTTTCATATAGGAAATGTTGTCTTCCATCTGCTGTATGTTGCTCATACCGGAAAGAACCGTGATGATGCCGTCGAGAGATGCCACAAATCGGATTGCCCATGAGGCATAAGACATGTCAGGATGATAATCCTTAAAAAGCTTCTTTACTTCCTTAGGCGGATTAGCCAGTGCCCCGCCCTTAACCGGTTCCATGACAGTTATTGACTTGCCATGCTTTCTGGCCATCTCATAGTTGGCCCTTGATACCACCTTGGGATTTTCCCAGTCGGCATAATTGATCTGTAGCTGAATGAAATCAACCTCAGGATGTTCTGTGAGTATCTGGTCCAAAAGTTCAGGGCCCGCATGATAAGAAAAACCGAAATGCTTAATAAGCCCCTTCTCTTTCTGTTCCTTTACGAAATCCCAGAGGTGGAACTTGTCATACTTTTTATAATTGTTTTCCATTAAGGCGTGTAAAAGATAATAATCAAAGAATCCGGCACCTGTCCGTTCCAGACTGGTATAGAACTGCTGCTTTGCCGCCTTTTCCGTAGGTGCCAGCAAAAAGGCGTTTATCTTGGTACATAGAGTGTACCGGTCCCTGGGGTAACGGTCCACAAGGGCTTTTCTTATAGCCGCTTCCGATCCGGGGTACACAAAGGCGGTATCAAAATATGTGAATCCCGCATCAAGGAATAGGTCCACCATCGTTTTGACCTGCTCCACATCCGTCATGATCGCCTTGTGCGGCAATCTCATCAGACCAAAACCTAACTTAGGAACTTCTTTTCCAAAATAATCTGACATGGTAACCCCTCCTCTGTATGAAATTTTCTTACCTCTTCAGCTAACGATCAGTCGTTTTCAAAAAGCGGCGTTGAAAAATACCTTTCAGCCGTATCGGGCAGCACCGTAACAACTGTTTTGCCCTTGCCCAGCTTCTTCGCAAGCTTCAGGGCCGCTGCCACATTAGTACCTGAACTGATGCCACACATGATTCCCTCCTTGCGGGCCAGATCCTTGGCAGTCCTGATAGCTTCCTCATCCGTTACTATATATATATCATCATAGATTTCCCTGTTTAAATTCTTCGGAATAATCCCATCGCCTATACCCATCTGGATATGGGTACCGATATTTCCACCGGCAAGTATTGCGGCATTCTCCGGTTCCACAGCCCAAATCTCAATATCAGGATACTGTGCCTTCAATGTCTCACCGATGCCGCTGATGGTACCTCCGGTTCCTATGCCAGAACAGAAACCATGTATCGGTCCAGCTACCTGCTCAAGAATCTCCAGTCCGGTGTGGTGCTTATGAACCTTGGGATTGGCAGGATTTTCAAACTGTTGGGGAATATACACCCTGGGATCCTCCTCAGCCATGCGTATAGCAGTCTGCAGACACTCATCCATGCAGGCACCAATATCCCCGGCATCGTGGATAAGTATGACCTCAGCACCATAATGCTTTACCAGAAGCCTTCTCTCCTCGCTGACGCTGTCCGGCATGATTATCTTTGTCTCATATCCCATGACAGCACCTATCAGCGCAAGACCTATGCCCTGATTGCCGCTGGTAGGCTCCACTATTATGGTATCATCCTTTATAATGCCGTCCTTAAGGGCCTGCTTTATCATATTGTAGGCCGTCCTTGTCTTAATGGAACCTCCCACATTCAGTCCTTCATATTTAACCAGCACCTCCGCCGCCTCAGGATCATTCATCCTGTTGAGCCTTATCATGGGTGTATGTCCTATATATTCCAGTACGTTATCGCAGATCATTGTTATAAACCTTTCTATAAAAATATCAGGCATGCCGCAAAACAGCACGCAAAAATAAAGTCATATAATGGAGATATTATATCATATTAATTTTGTTTGGAAAAACCATGCCGATAGCCCCCGGCAGAGGAAAATGAAGTACAATGGGAAATATTTTCAGCTTATTTCACAGCAGTGATCATAAACATCCTGTCGGGAATGTAAAATTCATCCCGCTCGGCAAAAATCCTTTCACAGAAATTAATGTCAATATCTACCGTTGAAAATCCGGATTGAAGCAATACCTGCTTATCCCACTCCGGCCTGTCCAGATTGCTGATAGTAAGCATATGGTATATCGCATGGCATTCGTCTTTTAATTTATCGCTTATGTCCTTATGTGCGATGTTGTCATCTGTGTAGAGATTATGTGCACCTTTGGCATATTCTGCGTCAAAGTTTAAAAGCATGCCGCCTTTTTTCAGCACCCTGTTCCATTCAGCGTAGGCCTCTATGGGGTGTGGAAGCGTCCAGGTAAGGTTTCTGCTTATTACGACATCAAAGCTCTCATCTGCAAAGGACAATTTCTCAGCATCCATCTGAAGGGCATTCACAGGCTTTGCGTACGGACCATTCTGTTCTATCAGTTTCTTTGAATTAACGATCATTTCTTTGGTAAGGTCTATGCCTGTTACTTCATGTCCTTCCCTGCCAAGAAGAACCTCGAAGAATCCGCTGCCGCATCCTATGTCAAGTATACGAAGAGATTTTAATTTTGCACCGTTTTCAGCCATGCCATTTTCAGGTGAATATCCAACTAAAGGATACTGCATTACATTCTCTGGTACTTGTCCTGCTGCAGGATCCTTCATGGCATTCTCCGGTATATGTCCTGTCTCAGAATTTTTCATGCACTCAAGTTTTGCAAGCTGTGCATTGATCTCACCAAGCCACCTGTCAGCCTTAACGCTGTTTAACTCATGCTGACGCTGAACGAAAAAACTGTCTGCACGTTCCGTCCAGTAATCAGTTACTCTTGATTTTATATTTTCCGATTCTTCCTCAAAAGGTATGTATTTTAGTTCGCCCATTATTTTACCGTCCTGTAACTGTGCTGAATGGTTTAATTGCTTTTACCATAAATAGTGGTGTAGATGCATAATTGATCAGTTCTTTTTCCGAATAAACCATGCCGCCCGCGTCTGTATTTGTTGTAATATCCTCTATACCAAATCTTCTCAGTAAATCTGCATCCCACTTAGGTCTGTCAATTCCCGTAAGGGGAAGCCTGTCGGCTATCTCATCCATCACATTGAAGTTTTCACCAATATTGTAGTCATCCATTCCCCTTGCGGCCACATTTTTCCTGTCTTCTTCATACTCTCGTCTTTTCTCCTCATCACGAAGGAAAGCATACCAGTTTGCATCAAAGACTAAGAGACAGCCGCCTTTTTTAAGCACCCGAAGCCACTCCCTGTATGCTTTCTCCGGATCAGGAAGATTCCATGTAAGATTCCTGGAAAATACAACATCAAAGCTCTCATCAGGAAAACTTAGTTCCGTTGCATCTTCTTCTCTAAATTCTATATTTTTAGCAATCTCTTCGTCACAACCATCAGCATCATCTGCTTGACCCATATTTCCAGACCTGACAAAATCTTCGTAATTCTTCTCTGCTTCAGCCAACATTTCTTTCGAAAAATCTGCAGCAATTACTTTATAACCAAGCTCCGAAAGTATTATCGAGATAAAGCCTGGACCGGCTCCGATATCTAAGATCTTGATATCCTGCCTTTTACTATGAAATACTTTCCGGATTTCTTCATCCAGAAGAGCCTGCCACTTCACATGCTGTGTCCCTGACAGTTCCTCTTTATTTACATCTGAATAAGATAAGGATCTTTTTCCCCAATATTCATGATTTGATTTTTCTAAATTTTCTCTATTCATACCCAGTTCTTTACAAACACTTCTTTACTAAAACGTTCCACACATTGATCCGGACAGAACGATACTAACATTTCCACATAATACCTGTAACAGGTGACTGTGTCACATCGCATTTATTAGTCTATCTTCTTGCTGGATGAACGA
>JAEEGL012860427.1_pt1 | contig 13145 bp, 14 predicted proteins | sample 9134231 | NCBI WGS metagenome assembly JAEEGL01 (sample SAMN16246548, study PRJNA631951) | gut metagenome | biome: gut microbiome; feature: rumen; material: fiber-attached | host: Bos | place: Iran: Karaj | collected 2018-10
CAGTGTCGGGAGCTGCTTTCTCACGTCCTTTCCCGTCTGACGGATCTTATTTCCGGCCTTAGTGATGCCTTTGACAAAGGTTTTCCCAATGGAGTTCTCGCTGTCGATCGCCGCGGCGCCGAGCGCGATCATGCCGATGGCCAGCAGTGCCGCTGGTCCGGACACGGCGGTAAAAGTCCCGGCCAGCTTCGGCAGCATGGAGATGATTCCACCCATACCGGTCATGACAGGGCCGGTGGCGGCGGCCAGCGCCGCGATGCGCAGCGTGCCGGCCTGCGTGACCACGTCTGCGTTTCGGAAGGAATCTATCAGTTTCGTGGCGCGCTGTACGGTATTCCTGAAGCCGCCTTCTGCCAGCTTCCACAGGGTGATTTCCAGGCCCTCCAGGGCGCTCTTGAACAGCGTGACATCGCCCTTGGCGTTATCCAGCATAGTCGCGGCCATGTCTTCCGCAGCCCCGGTGCAGTCATCGATAGCTCCGGTCAGCCTTGCCAGTTCCTCATCTGATGCGTTCATCAGCGTCAGGAAGCCGGACATGGCATTCTGGCCAACCAGGGATTTCGCCATCGCCGTTTTCTCGCTGTCCGTCAGTCCAGCGAAAGCCTTCCGGCAGTCCGCCAGGATGTCGGAGAAGGAGCGCATGGTCCCGTCCGCGTTGGCTGTCTGAATGGTTACCTTGCCCAGGTTCTTGCCTTCGATAGTGATTTCACCGTTCAAGCTGGTCATAATCCTGCGCAGGGAAGTACCAGCCTGGGACGCTTTGATACCGCTGTTGGCCATGATGCCCAGAGCGACCGCAGTATCCTCGACGGAATATCCCATGGTACCGGCAATCGCGCCGCAGTACTTGAAGGATTCACCGAGCATGGACACATTGGTGTTGGCATTGGATGATACGGCAGCCAGCACATCGGCGAAGTGCTCCACATTGTTGATGCCGGTGTCGATATACTGCCCGTTTTCGAACTTCATCCAGTTCTTATCAGCGGCAAGGCCAAACGCCGTCATGGCGTCGGTCACGATATCAGATGTCGTTCCAAGATCCTCGCCGGCAGCTGCGGCCAGGTTCATCAGCGGACCGACGGCAGCCAGCATTTCTTCCGTCTTCCAGCCTGCCATGGCCATATATTCCATGGCTTGACCGGCTTCCGAAGCGGTAAACTGCGTCGTGGAGCCCATCTCCAGCGCCTTGGCCCGGAGATCCTCCATTGCCTTTACGTTTCCGGTCACGCTTTTACCGGCGATGGCGAAAACCTTGGACATCTGAGCGTCGAATTCACTTCCGGCAGCGTAGATATCCTTTGCGGCTCCCACGATCGGCGCAGTGACCGCCGCCGTCATGCCCGCGCCGCCGAGAGCCAGGTTCTTCCCGAGACTGGAAAGCTTCTTTTCCGCGCTGCTGACGGCGCCGTCAAGACCGCTTGTATCCAGATTAAAACTTGCGAACAGTTCGCCTACTTTCAGCGCCATTCATTTCACCACCTTAATCGCGCCTTCCGCTTGTGGACAGCACAGAGGCAAAGAAAGCGGCCGCCTGTGAGCGGCCTTCTTCTACCGTCAAATCTTCGCTCGGTTTGCGTTTCATTTCTTCCACGCGGGACGCGACCGCGCCATACGGCGACAGGTTTCGAAACAGCGCTGAGAACCTGCGCCAGCTCATGGTATCGATCTGCTCTACCAGGTTGATGCCGTAATCCCGCAGGAAATCAGCTTCAACCGCGTCCCATATGTAGAGCAGGTTTACTTTTTTGCTTTATTGCTGCCGGCTGTCACCATGCCGTCTTCGTCGCTGATCTCATCCACGTCCTCGCCGTCAACGTCTTTGCCGTTGATCATTTCGAACACCATTTTGATCAGCGTCACCAGCTGGTCGGAGCGCATGCCCTTTCTGCAGAAGTCGTTGATGGTCTTTTTACCGAAAAGGATGTCGCCGGCATTCAGAATCATCATAGCGGCGTCGGATTCGGACACGGTATCCTCACTGCTGCGGGCCAGTGTGACCATGACGATAGCGGGGATCTCGGGCTGTACCTTGTACTCCTCGCCAAACACGGTCACAACGATGGGATCCTGCTTTTTTTCGGTCATGAAATTATCGAAATTCAGGGTGCGGCTTGCCATTTACTGTTCCTCCTTAAAGGCAGCGCCGGGAAGAACGCGCTTCCCGGCGGCTGCGGATTATTTCATAAGCCTGAGGTTAGCTTGGTCAGCTCGCCTCGGTGACGGTCACGGTGAGGGTGGCGGTCTTCGCGCCGTTCACCGTGGTCACGGTGATCTTCGCGGTGCCCGCGCTGACGGGGGTGACCGTGAAGGAATTCTCGGTGATGTTGCCGACGGACGCCACGCGCGTGTTGCCGGAGCTGATCCGGAAGCGCTGGTTGCTGGCGTTGCTGGGGTTGAACACGATGGTGATCACCTTCGCGGCGTCGCCCACCTGCATGGACAGGGTGGTAACGGCGGAGTTGCCGTCCTTCAGGGAGATGCCGGCCAGCTGTACGTAGGGCAGCACGTCCACGTCGCCCACCTGCTCCAGATCCCAGCTCTTGGAATCCTCGGTGTCATCCGTGGAGACTTCGCTGCCGGTTACGACAAAGTCTGCGACGATCGTGGTGCCGTACGGATCGACGATCTTGAGGGTCGCGTCATCGTCACATACGCCGCTGGTGGCGTAATCATCCAGCATCGCCTGACCGGGATCCACCTCGCCGGTACCGGCATCCACCAGGGGCTTGCCAGACAGGGACAACGAACCGCTGCGCTTGGACACATAGGGCTCTTCCCACAGGTCGGTCGCCGCGGAGCCGTCCTCGGTGTCGCTGTCGGTGTTCCTGGTCATCTCCTCCAGGCCCTTGATGCGGATCCAGGTTTCGGATACCTGGCTCTTGTCCTGAATGAAGATCGCCCAGTTGCGGATATTGGTCGGGCAGGAGTTTTTGCGGCCTTTTGCCATGGTTTATCAGTCCTTTCTTTCAGCTGCAGTATTTGACTGCAATGTTGGTTACATACACATCGCGCTTCTTGGTATCGGGGCCAAGGCCTGTAGCGGCGTTGATGATTTCGATGATGACGGACCGTCCGTCCCCGTTCAGGAAGCCGTTGAATTCATCCAGTTCCTGTGCGATGGCATAGGAAAGCTCGTATGCAGCCTTCGTCTCACAGGACCTGTTCATAATCTGGAAACGCGCGGTGGAATCCGGTCCGCCGACGCCGCTATCAGATGAATACACGCAGATACAGTCATCCGGGGAATCGGGCATGCGGCCCCAGTAGATGTCCCCATCCGTGTCATCATCGGCAACAGTGCCAAAGCCGCAGAATTCCAGCTGCCGTGCCATTTCTTCCAGGATATTCATACCGATCACCCCATCTGTTCTTCATAGGCCCGTTTGATGAGCTCACGCATTTCACGTTGTACACTGCTGTCGTTGGCCGGGTCTTCCAGGTACTTTGCCTTGCGTCCGCGCTGGTGCTGATAGCCCATCTCCTCATGCTGCCGCACGGCGTAGGGCGTATCGTAGGACACGGTGCCGGAGGATCCGTCGTCGGCCACATCCACATAGCAGCTGTTTTTCAGCGGTCCCTGATCCAAAGGCACCTGTTCTTTGCTGACCGCCGCCAGGTGATCCAGCGCAGACCAGGTGCCTTTCTTGGTACACTGCTTGGTAATATTCTTGATTTTGGCTTTGTCCAGACGGACGTCGACCTTGAAGCCTTTACTCACATCAGTGTCACCTCCAGGTGATCCTCGCCGAAGCCGAAAGCCCGGTAGCATTCGAGCACGATATACTCTGAGCCGTCCACAGTCACTTTGGAGCGCTCCGGGATCGGATCGCCTGTGCAGAACATCTTTGCCCGTGCCAGCACCTGATCCATTCCGCCGGCAGGATTTTTGTAGGTGTGTTCAAGGTCTCGGCTGCGCTGGATGCGGCATTTTCTTGTCTCCGGTTCGCCGTAGATGTCTTTGCCGTTGGCGTAGCGCACCCAGGGGGTGATAGTCGCTGTCTGGCAAAGCAGGAAGCCGATCATGCTCATTCGCTCACCGTCCTTGGCAGCCCGCGGTACAGAAGCCCGGCCCGGAGCAGCACGGAATAGGCAGCCTGGCAGATCGTTTTCCGGCTGAGCCCGGAGCCGTTTACGCCCTCTTCAAAGCTCATGGAGAAATCTCCGATTTTGAAGGATGTGGTCCCGTCTGGGATCCGGACCTCTCCAAACTGCTCTTGCAGGCTCTTCTCATGAACGATCTGGTAGGAGACGGCTTTGCCGAAGGCTTCCGTTTCTTCCTCAGTCCTGGCCTCGTTCGGGAAGATGAACAGCTTCATCCGGTCCACCATCATGGCTGTTTCTTCTTCGGTCGGCGTACCGGTCCAGGTGTGGAGATCGGGCATTCCGCTTCACCTTCTTTCGTGTCGGGCTTTTCCGGATTCTCTTTTTCCGGCGTTGCAACGACGCTTCCTGGCGCTTCTCCGCCCTGGACAGGTTGCCCTATACCCTGGCGGAGAAGGCGCGCAGAGAGCGCGGGAGGCGCGTTGATAACGACGCCTGCCGGAATCACTCTGCCGTATTCAGGCTGCGGCAGAGGCTTGGTCAGTCGAAGTTTCATAGCCGCGCCCCCTTTGCTTCATCAGGAAGCGGTCGCCACGTACTTGACCTCGATGGTGACCTGAGTGCCGCTGTCACGGGTGACGGTGACTTTGGAAGCGGTCGCGCCGCCGCCGGAAGTGGCGGGCAGGCCGGTGATGTCAGCCTTGCCGAAGTCGTTGGAGAAGGCGTAGCCGTCCGCGGCGGTCAGTACCACGCTCGCGGTGTAGACCTTGTTGGCGCCGAAGGTGCCGTCGGCGGGCGACCAGGTGATGGCGGCGGTGTAGCCGGTGCCGGCGTCATGAGTGGCCTGCGGCGTGCCGTTCTTCGCGGGCTGGGTCACGTTGTAGGTAGCAGACTCGATCACGTTAAGGGTGGAAGGCTTGAGCACGGCGAACGGATACCGAGTAGCCTTGGTCGGGTTCACGCGGTTGATGGGGTTGGGCAGCGCCCAGCCGGCGCGGAACACTACGCGGAGAGCAACCATATCCTGCTGCGCCAGGTTGTAGACGATTTCCTTGGTGGTGGGGTCCTGGATGACCGCTTCGGTCAGCAACTTGGTGGTGATGTCGGTGCGCATGGCCCAGACAGCCTGGCTCCAGTCGCCGCCGAGCAGCAGGACTTCTTCGGGATCCATAATTTCGCTCTGGGGGAACAGCGCCTCAGCACCGTCCAGCTCATAGACGCCCTTGCCCTGAGCGCCGTCGCGGTACACGGCACGGCCGAAGATAGGCAGGCCGTTGTTGTCTACGGCGCCGCGGAGGATGGAGCGCATCTTGATCGCACCGACATAGGCGTTCGGCACATAGCCGTCTTCCTCGATCATGGCCAGGAGGCCGTTTTCGCCCATCAGCTCCTGATACAGGTTGCCGCCGTTCAGGTGGGTCAGGTAGTTGCCCGCGTCCACAGCGCCGGGGATGATGCCGGCCGGGAAGTTGGAGGGCTTGTTGGTGCCGAGCAGCACCGCCTTGTCGAAAGCGGCGCCGATGGCCTCACGCATGCGGGGGCTCACGTTGCCCCAGATGTCGTAGTCGCTGTCATCGAGCACGTTCTCGGGGATCGGCACGATGCAGGCGATTTCCTCGGCGTACAGCTTCACGTTTTCCCAGGCCATGCTGGTGGTCTTCTTGTAGCCGGTGTCGCCGTCCACGAAATACGCCATGGGCAGGGAGCCCAGGACGGGGATGGAACGGGTCTTGGAGCTCATGTCGGGCAGACGCCGCATAAGCTGCATCGCGATAGAGTTCTGGGGGATAGACTGAAGGATCTCTCTGGATTTCTCTTCCGGGATCAGGACTTCAGCGCCGCTGCGATCGATGATTGCCATGATGAATCACTTTCCTTTCTTTGAACAGAATCGGTTATTCTACATTGCGGCCGGCCGCAGCGCGGATCAGCGAGTTGATCTCGCTGTTGCTGTTGCTTCCGCCGCCACCGCCGTTTCCTGCATTGGGATCTTTCCCGCCGCCGAAACCGGCACGCCCGCCCTTCTCTTCCTCGAAGAGGTAGCCGGAGCTCGCTTTCAGGGCTTTCACCTGATCGTCAAGGCCGGTCAGGTTGCCCTTGTCATCCTCGCCGATCTTGGAGGCGTCCAGCAGCTTCTCCACCACGGCGGCGTCGCGGGCCTTGGCTTTTGTGAGGGCTTCCCGGATCTTGCCGGAGCGCTTCATGCCGGTGATGGTGGCATCGCGGTCCTTGACCTGCTGGGTCAGAGAATCGACGGTAGCCTGCAGAGCGGTCGCGCTTTCGCCGGCCTTCTTGGCTTCCGCCAGCTGCTGGGTCAGTGTGGCGATGGTACCCTTGAGGGTCTTTTGCTTGCCGATTTCCTCGTCAAGCCGGGTCTTGGGCAGCCAGCTCCCGTCGTTTGTCGGGATAATGGTCAGGCCGTCCACGTCCTTGAGCTTCTCCTCCACCTGGGAGAAGAGCTCGTCGCCGAGATGGGCTTTGAGCGTTGAAACATCCATGAATACATTCCTCCTTCGGTTTTTTAGGCAGGTCCCTTCCTGCTCTGAAGTCCGGGGTAAAGCCTCCCCGGCGGGCATCAAAAAAGCAGGCTGTGTGGGCGCAGTCTGCTGATTTGTCGTTGATATGCGATTTGAGGCCGGTGCAACGGCCGGAAATGGGGCTGCACGCCGTGGGACAGGTTTATACCTGCCCGGCATGCCAGCCCGTCTGAGCGCCGTTTATGGCCGAAGCAGCGCTACTCCTCTCCGAGCGCTTCCTTGGCCTGGGCAACGGCCGTCCGGACGTTGCCGGCTTTATATGCTCCCTGGGCATAGCTGCGGAACACGGAAGCCTGGCAAGCCTTGTAAGCGTTGTCCGCTTGTTCCAGCCCTTCTACAAGGTTGATGAACTGCCGGAGCACGCTGCGTGGGACGGTGACGTCGGTGGGCGGCACGGCTGCCGCCTTGGTCCTTGTTGCCATGATGATCAGCTCCTTTCAAAAAGCGCTTGCATTTGGAAGCGGTATCTGGTATTATAAGTATGCAAGCTGTGACTTGCCTCGGGTGGTCCTCTGCGTTCGCGGGGGGTCACCATTATTTTTTGTGGCGATATATCTGCGGCGGCGATCCGTCCTTCAGGATCATCAGGTCGAAGTCGCAGTCCAGCCCGTTTCTTTTCGTCTGGGATTCCGCATTATGCAGGACTTCGGCGAGATCAAACGGGTTTTTTCCGTAATCGAGAACCACGCCGCCCGGATTGGGCGCAATCTGCTCCAATGCCTTCCGCACGGCTGATTTCGCAGCTGTAGTTGTCGTCGGGTTTTTCAGCTCCCACAGGGATCCGCGCCACTGGTAGTCCGGCATCTTCACACCGTCAACGGGTGATTCCGCCAGCAGCCGGATATCACCGCCAAATGTGCTGTGCAGCCATTCGGCCACTCGTCCCTCATTGGCGTGGCGTCTGGACTTTTCATAGTTCGGATCATAAGACAGCGTGCCGCTGGAAGGGGACGCAGCCGAAGTATACTGATCTGTCACATCACGGAAGGTCTTGCCAACCTCGCTCGTTTCCCTGCTCCTGTGTCTGTAAAGGTAATCATCGCTCGGCTGATGCTCAATCATATCGTCCAGCGCGGCTTCCCACTCGTGCACCTTATTCATGGCCTGACGTTTCTGTAAGGGTGTCTGCGCGACGAGGGCCCGGTCCTTATACTTCCTGATCTGGCGCTCTATGTAGCGCTGTTTCGATCTGGCCGTGTACTGCCGGCTGGGCTCCCTCACTTCCCTCGGCTCATCCCGGAAACCGCCCTTCGGCACGTGGGTGATATCGGGATAATACGTGGTGATCCCGTGCAGGCATCGGGGATGGAATACGCCCGCTCCCTCTGCTTCGTCCAGAGATGGATAATCGTGATTGTCCCCGCTGACGGAGACGATCACGCCTTCCCAGGCTTCACAAACGGGGCAGGATCCGACATGCCCGTCGATGACTGCGAGATCGTAGCCGTAGGACTGCATGGTGTCCACGTATCCGGAAACCGTGCTGCGCTCGATCGCGGTCAGCACGGCCATCTCAGCGTAATTCTCCAGCGTCCAGTGATGGCCGCCCCGGTCGATGAATCCAGTAATGCCCTGGTCGGCAAACTGCTGAAGCGCTTCTCCGACAGCTTGTCGGGTGTTCATGACGCCGGTAGCCATCTCCGCGGAAACCGCGCCGATGATATTCGCGTACTTGTCGTCGAACTGCCTCAGGATTCGCCTCTCAGCGGCGTTCAGGGCGTTATTCAGGTCGGCAAGTATGTACCCGGCCTTCATGCCGTTGGGGCTGATGTGGGCCGTTGCACCGAGCACAGAACGCATATCAGCGTGGAACTTTTGATTGCCAGTCGCATATGCGCGTTCCATTACACCGGAAAGCAGGCTTTCCCGCTGGCGGGCGGCGCGGTCGTAGATCACTTCCATCTGGTGGTGAGCGTCCAGGATCTCGCTTGCCTTGCGCTCCGCCCAGCCATACCCGTGAACGCCGCGGGAGAAGCGGCTCGCGACGGTTTTCAGCATTCGTTCCCTGGCGTTTCCGTAGATGATCGTCAGCCCTTCAGCAATATCCTCCGCGTCCTTCTCTGTCAGGGGATCGACACGGTGGCCGTCCAGACCGATATTGAATCCGTATCCGGCCATCAGCTTTCACCGTCCTCATCCTCCTGGACAATTTTGGGATTATGCAGGTCTCCGGCGCCTACGATTGCTTCAGGAGAAGCGACGCCGTATTCCTTCATGACCAGGGCAACTTCATCCTCCACCTGCCTCGAGCTCCACTCCGGATGCTGCATCTTCACCAGCGTTTCCACGCTGGCAGCCTGGGCATTGTGCAGCATACTGACGGCAGAAGCGACCGTGCCAATGTCGCTGGTCAGGACATCCGGGAATTCCACCTGTACACGGTCGGAATCATGGATGCCGGCGGTGCGGTAGATCGCCCGGTCGAGCTGGAGCAGCGCGGTCATGATGTGCTCCAGGGGCGCATCCCAGTAATTGATCTTTTTGCCTCTGGTGGTGTAGGACTTCTTTTCCCTGATCTGGAGGGCCGTTCCGCTCTGCGCGGATCCTACGATATCCAGACCAAAAGACTGAGGGCTGTATCCGGCCATACTGATGATGTTCCGGATCAGCGTTTCGACGGTCTTTGCGTGCTGCTCCGACCGGATCTGGAACTGGCTGGGCGTGATGGACATGTCCTTGTCGTTGGCGATGTTCAGCGCCACCAGCGTTTCCACGTCCTCGTCGAATTCCCAGGTGTATTTGTTGTCCCCAGAGAACATGCCATCCGGCCGCTTCCGCAGGTATTCCACGGGCAGGAGCAGGCGCGCCTTGCCAAGCCGGATGTCGCGCAGCCAGGAGGACATCGCTTCGTCCAGCGCGTCCAGCTGATCCCGCTGGCCCTCAAAATCGCTGCGGCCGTTGTCGTCGGGGCTGTTTCGGATGCGGGAAGGCTTCATGTTGAACACCTGCACGGCGGCGATCAGGTCCACCGGCAGCGTCAGTTCCTCTTCCAGGCCGAGTTCCTCCAGCATGCCGGGCACTTCCGTGCCGAGCCTGCCGCTGTCTCCCTGGTATACTCCGGACCAGATCTTCCCGCGCTCGTAGCGCTCGTACAACCGCCAATACCGTGTTCCGTCCCTTTCCTGTTTGATCAGGGTGAAGAAGTGGACGCAGACCAATTCGCCGAGCCGCCATTCAGGCAGCGCGTATTCAGTGGACACGACCATCAGCACGGGATAGTCCCTGGCATTCTGGTCGTAGTTGATCTTGAGGAACACGTCCCCGCCGGCAGAGGCCAGCTCCGCCGCTTCGTGCAGCTTGTTATAAAGGCCGTTCTTCCGGATGATCTCGTCCAGGCGGTTCTGCTTGACGCTCTCGCCTTTCTCTGTTTTGTCATCGTATATGGAAAAACGCGGACGTTCGCAGAACAGCATGTCAGCGGATACGGAAGCGATGTCGGCGGCCAGCGGCACATGGATCTTTGCCTTGCCGTTGCGTTTCCAGAACGAGCCGTACCGGGCTGTAGCCTTGAGCTCCTGATGGGCTCCGCTCCATGTGGCAGCCATCGGCCGCACATAATTACGGCGCTTTTTCAAAAGCTCATCCCACGCCTCAGACGGCGTGTAAAGAGAAGTGATGTCGGACACTTGTCTGCCTCCTTACTGTCTGTCAAGCAATCTGCACACGCAGGCTGCGCTGTCCGGGGCGTCGTCATGCGCCGCGGCGTCGCTGTAATCGAGAATCTGGCTGATATATTCCGGGTCCGTGCCCTGGATGAACACGATGTTCCTCCACCATTTTCTGAGGTAGGAGGAGATCTTGATGTACTTGTTCTGGTCCTCCGTGTAGCCGAAAGCCTCATAGCCGCGGACACGAATTTCCCGGCTCAGATACCCCTTGTCCGCGTTCAGTTCCACGTAGACAGGCCCGCAGCGGTATGACTTCGCTATCGTAATGGCGCTGTTCAGCACGGTATCCACATGGCTGTGCCACAGTCTGCCGTACAGATAAATCCTGTCGCCGTCTCTGACGGCCAGTGTGAGCGCTGTATAGTCTTCACCTCCGTATGCGGCGTCGATATGGGCGATACCGTAGCCGGTGGCCAGCCTGTGATTTCCAAGGTCGTCCGTTTCTTTGAGGATTTTCGGCACAGTCGTGAACAGCGCTCCCTCAGCAGCGATGTGCTTCAGCTCATAGTTGGCCGCAAACAGGGAAGGCGCCATGCGCATCCGCAATTCCTCGATCTGCTTATCTGTGAGCAGGCCGGTGGTGTAGCAGTCATAGCGTTCCGGAGGCGGCATCAGGGTGAACGCATCTTCCTTATGCCAAGGTGTGCCGCTGTTGATGATCCGCCCGCCGGGGTTTCGCAGGTTTTGGAGCTCCTGATAGATCTGCTTTGTTCTTTCCCGCTCCGCCCGGCTCTGACGGTCCAGCCGGTTGACGATATCGTCCGTTATGATGATATCGGCATGCTTGCCGGTCAGCGATCCGCCGAGGCCGATGCCGAGCAGCTGAGGAGCGCCGCCTGTCCGTGTGTACAGGCTCGTGGTGATCTTCTTGTTGGTGGCCGTATACAGTTCCAGCGGTTTGCCTGTCAGCACCTGGCAGATGGCCTGGGTGAGCGGATGCAGCAGAATGCTCCGGACGGCCTGAAGCACCTCCGCTACGTCGTTATCCGTTTTGCGGAGGAATATGATATTCTTCCAGCGCTGTGTGATCATGATCTCCGCAATGGCCACGGCAAGGCAGCTCGTCTTATAGCTGCCGCGGTGGGACTGCAGCGTCATGTCGTCCTCACCGCCGATGATCTCGCGCATCCAGTGCCCGTGGAGACGGTCGGTCAGCAGGGTATAGCCCACCCTTCTGCCATACTCTGCGGGATGCCTGAGCAGCCACAGGGCCTTCTCCTGGGGCGTTGAAACCGGTTTGTTTCTACTCATCCGCAGGCAGCTTCACGTCATCCAGCAGGCTGTAGTCCGCGCTGGTGACCTGGATCTGCTCTTCCCGCTTTTCTCTCCAGCGGTCAGGACGGCGGTTCTTCAGCCAGAAGGCGGCCGCGCCGACGTCCGGTGCCATATGCTTTTTTGTCATCCGGATATTCTTGATGATCTTTTTCGGATTCCCGTCCTCGTCCTTTTCCGTTTCCGAGAAATAATAGTCCGTGACGGTCTCTATGTAGTCATATCCCTTGGCGCGTTTGAGCAGGGCGTTTTCAACTTCCTGGTCAACCGGCGCCTTGCCTTTTTTAATGGCCTCCCGAATCTGCTCATATTCATTCAGCCATCGGTAATAGGTGGTTGAGGAAACGCCCATCTTTCCGGCAATCTGCAGATCGGTCAGGCCTTCTCTTGCCCATCCTTCCAGATAGAGCAGTCCGTCTTCCGTCAGCCACTCCTGATACTTGCCGTTCGCAATGGCGCATTCCTCCCTTCCGTGAAAATGGCACAGGCGGCCGGGTACGGGCCGGCGACTTCCGGTTTTGGAGACCGGCGCTTTCCGTAAGCTACGCCTGCAATATATCCTCTGCCCCCGCCAGCAGGGGAGTCCCGCGCGTCCGTGAAAGATTCTCGCCGCGCTCTCCTGATCGATTCATACATGGGTGTACACGACCGCCTGGCTGTAGCCGGAAGCGTCCCTGGTCATCAGGTTCAGGAATTCCTCCCGGGTGAATCCGGACAGCCGGAAAACCTCTTCCGGTTTCATGCCCAGCTGCTTGCCGATCTCCTTGACCGTCTTTCCTTCGTCCATCAGCTTTTTAACGATGGCTTTCATCGGCTCCAGCAGATGGGTGCCGCGGGCTCTGTTGTGGGTAATCGTGCCGTAGACGTCTTCCGATTCGTTCCCATGGTGGTCCACGATCACGACCGGCACTTTCCCGCCGAGCATCGTTTTGAGCGGCTCCCTGCCGGCTACCGTCCAGCGGTGGAAGCCGTCGATGATCGTATAGTCCGGACGGACCACGATCGGCAGCGTCCAGCCGTTCGTCAGGATGGACTGGATCAGCAGCTGCAGGTTGTCCTCCGCGACCTTGTTGGGGTTATAGTCGTTGGCCCGGAGCTTTTCCCGCTCCACCCATTGGAGGGATCCGAGCGGGGCGAACAGGTTCATCTCGCTCATCCGGCCTCACCCCGCTTGATACCCTCGTTGTAATCCTGGTAGATCTCCTGCCAGAGGATCCGGAGGACACGCATCTTCGGGTCGCCGTAGAGGATGCCCTCGTACATCGTTTTGTAGTGTTTCTGGGAGGCCATACCGTAGGACTTGATGAACAGGCTCCGCCAGGAATCCAGGCGGGCCAGGGTGTCCCTGGCGATGGTGTAGCGGTCGGTATGCAAAAAGAGCAGGTCTTTGCAGAGGGCTTTGTAGTCCTTCGCTTCCTGCTCTTCCTCCAATTCCTTGCGCTTGCGGGTGGAGCGCCGGAACATCTCGCTGTCCCAGTACAGCAGCACCAGGTAGGCGTTCGGCTCCCGGCGCTCGATGCGCCGCCAGAGCTCGCTGTCCGTTTCCGCCACCCAGCGCAGGCCCTGTGTCGTGCAGTCCCCGAAGAAAGCGCACAGCCGAAGCTGCCTTTTGCTGACCCCGGCC
>JAEEGL014045480.1_pt1 | contig 13145 bp, 6 predicted proteins | sample 9134231 | NCBI WGS metagenome assembly JAEEGL01 (sample SAMN16246548, study PRJNA631951) | gut metagenome | biome: gut microbiome; feature: rumen; material: fiber-attached | host: Bos | place: Iran: Karaj | collected 2018-10
CTGAACAGTTGCACACCGCATTGAATAACCGCGGTTTCATGAACAATACCGTCAGTTACCGCGTCGAGGCCGACAGCGTGAAGCGCAAGGCGCGTGTGAACTTCGACATCACGTTGGGCGAACCTTATTTCATCAGGTCGATTGATTATGAGATACCTGATGAGGAATTGCGTGAAATCATTCTTGAAGACACGACCCGCTTCACGGTTCATAGCGGAGACCTGCTCGATTTCAGTCGCTTGGATGAATGGCGCCAAAACATCACCGAGAACCTGCGTAACCACGGTTACTATGCCTTTAACAAGGAATATATCACCTTCTTGGCCGATACCGCAGCAGGCTCTAAGGCCGTTGACTTGACGCTCAATACCCGTGAACCTTACATCAATGAGCACATGCCCTATTATACTGAGCATGAGCCCTTCTATGTCCGCAATGTCACCTATGTCACCGACTATGACCCTGTGGCGATGCAGGATGGCGCCTTTGGCATCGACACCGTGACGGTGACTGGCGGTGTGAGGGTGATGGAAGGCGAAGACCGCTATCTGAGCCCCAAGGTGCTTGACGAGTGCAACTACATCGAACCGGGTTCACTGTATAACGCCGAGGCCATAACGCGCACCTATCGAGCCCTGGGCCGCTTGAATGTGCTCAAGCAGATCAACATTGACGTGCGGCCCATCGGTGAGGTTGACGGGGTACTCATGGTTGACGCCTGGGTGCTGCTGCAGCCCGACAAGTCACAGACGGTGTCGGTTTCGCTCGAGGGCACCAACAGCGAGGGCGATTTGGGCTTCGGTGTCGGCGTGGACTATGAGCACCGCAATATCTTCAAGGGGGCCGAGGTGTTCAGTGCCAAGGCCAAGGTGTCCTACGAGAGCATTTCGGGTAACCTGAGCGGCCTGATCAATAACAACTATAGCGAATACTCGACTGAGCTGGGCCTGACCTTCCCCAAGTTCATGTTCCCCTTCTTGAAGCGGTCCTTCAAGCGCAAGATACAGGCCTCTACGGCCTTCACGGTCAATTTTGACTATCAGGCGCGTCCCGAATACACCCGCGTTATCGCCGGTGGTGCCTGGCGCTACCAGTGGACCGAGCGCAGCCGCCGGTTGGCCCACACGCTCACACTCGTTGACGTGAGCTTCATCAGTGTGCCCAAGTTCAACGACGAGTTCTTTAACCGCATCACCAATCCCCTGCTGCTGTACAGTTACCAGGACCACTTGATCATGAGGATGGGTTACAACTTCTACCGCACCAACAAGATGGAGATGAATGTGCTGCAGATTGGCGGCCGTTTCCAGCGCGACGTCTTTACCATTCGTGCCAATGCCGAGACGGCGGGCAACCTGTTGTACGGCCTGTCGCATCTCACCGGGCAGAAGGCCGATGACAACGGCAGCTATAAGGCTTTGGGCATCCGTTATTCCCAATATGTCAAGGCCGATGCCGACTATGCCTTCACCCATTACTTTGACCGTCGCCAGAGCGTGGCCTTCCATGTGGGCGCGGGCGTTGCCGTCCCCTACGGCAACAGCGATGTGTTGCCCTTTGAGAAACGCTTCTACAGCGGCGGTGCCAACAGTGTGCGCGGCTGGGGCGTACGCACCCTCGGCCCTGGCAGTTACAACAGTAACAACAATCTGAGCAACTTTATTTACCAGTGTGGCGACATCCGCTTTGACGTCAACCTGGAATACCGTGCCAAACTCTTCTGGGTAGTCGAGCTGGGTCTTTTCCTCGATGCGGGCAATATCTGGACCATCAAGGACTATGAAGACCAGCCGGGCGGCGTGTTCAAGTTCAACAAATTTTACGAGCAGATTGCTGCGGCCTATGGTGCCGGCATCCGCCTGGACTTCAAGTATTTCCTTGTGCGTGTCGATATGGGTATGAAGGCCCACAATCCAGCCAGCGGTCAGGAGCACTGGCCCTTGTTCCACCCCAAGTTCAAGCGCGACAGCGAGTTCCACTTCTCAGTCGGCTACCCATTCTAATGCCACCAGCACCCAGGTCATCCCTTAGCAGGCTTCTGAGTGGAATGGAAGACAAGAAAGACAAGAAGGACAATTTTTATTAATTAATTGTTAATCAATTATTTGTCTTTCTTGTCCTTCTTGTCTTCTAAAACATCGCTGCGGATACCAAAAAACAATAGTTGTACTTGTTGTCAACCAAGTTGTTATGGTTGTCTGATAAAACCCCGAATGCGGTCCGGATGGCTCAGGCGACGGCGAAGATGATGATGAGTTCGGCGATAAGGACTCGCATGAACATCGTCAAGGGATATACCGTGGCATAGGCAACCGCGGGGGCGTCGTTGCCGGCGGTGTTGTTGGCGTAGCCCAGTGCGGGCGGGTCGGTCGTCGCACCGGCCACAAGGCCCATAATGGTGCAGTAGTTCAGGTGCAGCTTGCCTCGTGCCACCACGATTGCGACGAGCAGCGGGATGATGGTGATGAGGAAACCGTAGAGCACCCACATGGCACCGTTGGCACTGAGGATGGTCGATACGAACTTGCCACCGGCGGCAATGCCTACCGAGGCAAGGAAGAGGCACAGGCCCAACTCACGCAGCATCAGGCTGGCGGCCGTGCTGGTATAGGTCACTAGCCTTGCCTTGTAGCCATAACGCCCGATGAGGATGGCGACCACTAGGGGACCGCCTGCCAGACCGAGTTTCATGGGTACCGACATACCCGGGAGCATGATGGGGATAGAACCCACGAGAATACCCAGGAAGATGCCGATGAACATGGTGAACAGGTTGGGGTGATCCAGGCGCTTGTAGGAATTGCCCATGCGTTTTCCCAGTCGGTCCACGTCCTCCTCGCGTCCCACGACGGTCAAGCGGTCGCCCACCTGCAGCGACAGGTTGGGGCTTGCCAGCAGTTCGACACCGGCACGATAGACGCGGGTGACGTTGACCTTGTAGCCCTCGTGCAGACGGATGGAGCCGATTTTGCGGCCGTTGAGCTCGTTGTTGGTGATGACGATGCGTTTGCTCACGATGCCTGTGGGCGCAGTCTCGAGCTGCCAGTCATAGTCCACATGCGGGCCGATGATGGCGTCGAACATGTCCTGGTCGTGGGCGCTCATGACGATGCGCAACACGTCGTCCTGGTGGATGATGGTCTCGCCCTGAGGAATCTCGACAGTGCCATCGGGGCGCTTGAGGCGTGAAATCGTGAAATTATGGTCGATAATGGCGTGGAGCCTCGTCACGGGGATATCGTAGATGAGTTTGTTGGTCACCTGATAGGTGATGACGTGAGGCTTGAGCTGGCTGTCCTCCTTTTCCCGCTCGATATCCTCGATTTCCTTATCGACGTTGATCTTGAAGATAATCTTGAGCAGTACCATCGACAGGATAATGCCGATAACACCTAGGGGATAGGCCGCGGCATAGCCCAGCGACATGGACTCGTTGAGGTCACCTGCCTGATTGCCCATGGTCTCGATAAGGGCTTGCTGGGCTGCACCGAGTCCGGGCGTGTTGGTCACGGCACCGCTCATCACACCCACCATGTCGGTCAACGAGATATTGCCCGCTATGAAGTAGATGGCGAGAGCTACCGCCACATTCAGGCCCACGATGAGCATGGCGACCCCGTTGAGCTGGATGCCCTCGTGCTTGAACGAGGAGAAGAAGCTGGGTCCCACCTGCAGACCGATGGAGAAAATGAACAGGATGAGTCCGAACTCCTGGATGAACTTGAGTGTGGGCCCGTCAACGGTCACGCCGAGGTGCCCGACAAGGATGCCGCAGAAGAGCACAAACGTTGCCCCCAACGAGATGCCGAAGATTTTTACTTTGCCCAGCACCACGCCGATAGCGATGACTATCGCGTAGATGAGCAGTGTGTGTGCCACGCTGTTGCCGATGAATAATTCAGTTAGCCAGTTCATGATGTTTTAGTTTTCAGTTTTTAGTCTTCAGTCAGGAGATTTTGATGCCGTTATCCACCACCTCGAGGATGTCCACGGGGTTGTTGACGATGACGTCGGCATGATACTCTACCAGTTCCTTCTTGCTGCGGAAGCCCCATGTCACGCCCACCGAGTCGATGCAGGCGCGTCGGGCCGTCTCCATGTCCACGCCGCTGTCGCCCACGTAGAGCGTTTCGGCCTTGGCCATCTTGGCCTGTGCGAGGATGGAAAAGACGACACTGGGGTCAGGCTTCACGTTCACGCCCTCGCGGTGTCCCTCGATGGCGACGAACGGGATGTCGGGGAAATAGTGCGGTATGATCTTGTCCACCGCCTTCTGGTACTTGTTGCTGGCGACAGCTATCGCCACCCCCATGTCCCTGAGGTCCTTCAGGAGGTCGGGCATACCGCTGTAGGGCTTGGTGTAGTCGGTACAGTGCACGTCATAGTACTCGAGAAAGTCGCCCAGCACGCGATCCACGGTCTCATCGTCGCGGGCGTCCTCGGGCAGTACACGCGTCATGAGCCGCCGCACGCCGTTACCCACAAAATAAGGGTAACTGGCCATGCTGTGTGTCGCATAGCCGTTGCGCTCGAGGGCATAATTGGCCGCTTGTCCCAAGTCCTCGATGGTGTTGAGCAAGGTGCCGTCCAGGTCAAAAATCACCAGTTTCTTCATATTCTCATTTCAGAATTCATCGGCAAAGATACAGCATTTCTAGAGAATATTGAAAAGAGATAAGAGAATAATTTGGATATCCGTGTTGCTCTATAAATCTGATTGGCATGATAAACAAACCATTGAATGGTTACGTTGTTTGACGCCCAATGAAGCAGATGTCCAAGCGGTTTGCTGGAAACATGGTGCCGAAAAATCGTTTTTTAGATACTTTTTTTCCATAAATCGACTCTCAAAAAATTTTTTGAGAGTCGATTTTGCTTTTTTGAGAGTCTAGAAAGTATAGAGTGTTCGTAACTTTGCAATTGAATAATTACTCCAAAACTATATATGTTTTTTAATGATGATTCCCAAAATTCAATATATATATATACAACTCCAGTCTAAATCCACATCAATTATAGTATTAATTTTAAACCTCAATTGTTATGAAAAAATTCATTTTAATTCTTACAGTGATGCTGGCGACCTCGATGGGCCTGCTGGCACAAGGAACATCATGGCAAACCGCCACGCTCATCTCCAGTGGCGCAACCAAGACCGGCACGCTAGACAACGTCATCGGCGAGCACTGGTACAAAATCAATGTGACGACCGAGGGCACTGTCAATTTGACATTGGACGCCACTGATTCCGGGAATCTGCTGATCTCCACCAGCGGTTCCTACGTTGCTGGCGTTAGGGACAATAACACTTATAGCCGTGGCAATTTCTCTGGCTCAGGCTATGGCGTCGTTACCGCAACCTACCAAGGCACCGATATGGGCAAGGGAACCTATTACATCAGGGTTTGCCGCTACAATGGTGCGGGCACTTACTCGCTGAAATATACGTTTACCCAATGTTCCGTCTCCAATGACCCCGAGCCTAACAACGACTATGAGCATTCCAGCCTGCTACAAAGTGGCAGTACCGTGAAGGGCAGGTTAGGCTATCGCACATCTGATGACGTCACCGACAACGAGGACTGGTACAAAATCGTTGTTCCTGAAGAAGGTCATGTTGAACTGATGGCCACCTCCACCGCTACCGCTACCGAGAACATGTTACTCTCTACCAACGCTTCCTACGTAGCTGGCTACAAGAACGGTGGCACTTATTCCCGCGGCAATATTTCAGCTCCAGGCTACAGCAATGATACCATCACTTACCTGGCCACTGATATGGGCAAGGGCACCTATTATATCAGAATCGCCCGCTATAATGGCTGCGGAGGCTACAGGCTGTATTATAAGTTCACCCCATGCTCGCTGGCAGCTGACCCCGAGCCCAACAACGACTATGAGCATTCCAGCCTGATAGAAAGTGGCAGTACCGTGCAGGGCAGGTTAGGCCACCGCACATCGGACGACATCACCGACAGCGAGGACTGGTACAAAATCGAAGTTCCTGAAGAAGGTCATGTTGAACTGATCGCTACCGCTACCGAGAACTTGTTACTCTCTACCAACGCTTCCTACGTAGCTGGCTACAAGAACAATGGCACTTATTCCCGCGGCAATATTTCAGCTCCAGGCTACAGCAATGATACCATTACTTACCTGGCCACTGATATGGGCAAGGGCACCTATTATATCAGAATCGCCCGCTATAATGGCTGCGGAGGCTACAGGCTGTATTACGAGTTCACCCCATGCTCGCTGGCAGCTGATCCCGAACCCAACAATGATTATCAGCATTCCAGCAGGTTGGTGAACGGCAAGATCACAGAAGGCAGGTTAGGCCACCGCACATCGGATGACGTGACCGACAATGAGGACTGGTATCGTATCAACGTTCCCAAGGAAGGGCCCATTGAAATTACGGTTACCGCTACCGAAAACCTAATCTTATCTACCTATAGCTCACAGGTTTACAGCGTGAATGCCGATGGCTCCTTGAAATCTTTAGGCAGTATCTCAGCCTCAGGCTATGGCAATACCAAAATTACTTACAGTAAGGACGATATGGCTGCGGGATACTATTACATCAGAATTTGTCGTTATTCCGGCTGCGGTGGCTACAGGATTAACTATAACGGTCCCGCTATACCCGGTGATGTTGACAATGACGGCATCGTCGATGTCTCCGATATCGTTGTATTGATCGACAATGTCCTCGGTGGCAGCACGTTGCCCATTGATGCAACTGTCGCCGACATGAATCAGGATGGCGTAATCGATATTGTTGATGTGGTAGCCCTCATCGATCTCGTGCTCAACGGTTGATAATTAAATATTATTATTTTATTGTCCGGTAAAGCTCCGTTAGGAGCGGTCAGGGCATAGGCAGGGGTGCAACGAGGCGAAGCCGAGTGCAACCCCTGCAATTGTTGTTGACGTGCAATCGTTTGCGTTGTTTTTTTGAGCATGCAGGATAAGAGAGCGTTTGTGGGGTGGGCTAGAAACATTAATTTTGGGACAGCTAAGGAAGCGGGTAGAAACACCGCACCGCCATCGGAATAACCAAAATTATCATATAACTCTAAAAACGACGCATTATGAAGAAGATTCTTACATTTATTGTTGCGCTTGTGGTATCCATGATGACACTGCAAGCGGGCGCCGCCATGTACATTGTGGGTTCTGACCCGTTTGGCGGCTGGAAGACCAATGCGGGCGTTCAGATGACGGCGAGTGGCAGCACCTATACTGCGACCGTCGACATCAGTGGTGACGTCTATTTTGTCTTTGCTACTCAGCTGTGTTCGTCAGCCGATGACTGGAACACCTTCAACAGGTATCGTCTTGGTCCCAAGACCAATGACTATGTCGTGAGCACTGGCAGCACCTATACCGCTTATACCAATCAGGGTGGCAACTCGTTTAAGTTCACTGGTAGCGGTTCCTATGTGTTCACCTTCAACGGCAGCAACAACCAGTTCACCATCAACGAGGCAACAGGTCCTGTCACAGCTGGCGACCTGTATGTGCTGGGTGAGGTGAACGGCAATGGCTGGTCTCCCGCCACGGGCGTGAAGATGGACTATAGCGAGTCCAGTGACCTGTACACCGCCACGGTGACGACAGCCGGCGAGAACGAGGGTTACAGCTACTTCTCGTTCACGACGCGTCTGAGCAATGACCCCGAGGACTGGGCAGGTATTGCCAGCTATCGCTATGGCGCCGTTACCAACGACTTCCCTGTGGTGGCCGACACCCAGATGCAGTTGCAGGCAGGTGAGAACGCCTTCATGATTCCTGCCGGCACTTGGACAATCACAGTGAGCTTGACCAATGGCTATGTGATGGTTCACAAGGAGGGTGACGCCCCCGGCCCGCAGCCAGGCGACTTGTACATCCTGGGCGAGGTCAACGGCAACACTTGGGCACCCAACGTGGGTGTGCCCATGACGCAGAATGAATCCGGCCTGTACACCGCCACGGTGACGACAGCCGGCGAGAACGAGGGTTACAGCTACTTCTCGTTCACGACGCGCCTGAGCAATGATCCTGAGGACTGGGCCGGTATTGCCAGCTATCGCTATGGTGCCGAAAGCATCGACTTCCCTGTGGTGGCCGACACCCAGATGCAGTTGCAGCAAGGTGAGAACGCTTTCATGATTCCCGCCGGCACTTGGACTGTCACTGTGAGCCTGACCGATAACTATGTGATGGTTCACAAGGATGGTGACGGCCCCGGCCCGCAGCCCACAGGTGACCTGTACATCCTGGGTGAGGTCAACGGTAACACTTGGGCTCCCAACGTGGGCGTGCCCATGACCCAGAATGAATCCGGCCTGTACACCGCCACGGTGACCACAGCTGGCGAGAACGAGGGCTACAGCTACTTCTCGTTCACGACTCGCCTGAGCAATGATCCTGAGGATTGGGACGGCATTGCCAGCTATCGCTATGGTGCCGAAAGCGTTGACTTCCCTGTGGTGGTCGACACCCAGATGCAGTTGCAGCAAGGTGAGAACGCCTTCATGATTCCTTCTGGCACTTGGACGGTCACTGTGAGCCTGACCGATAACTATGTGATGGTTCATCAGGAGGGTGCAGGCCCCGGCCCGCAGCCCACAGGCGACCTGTTCATCATGGGCGAGGTCAACGGCAATACTTGGGCTCCCAACGTGGGTGTGCCCATGACGCAGAATGAATCGACCGGACTGTACACCGCCACGGTGACCTTCAACGGTGAGCACAGCGAGGAGGATGCCAATGTGAGCTACTTCTCGTTTACCACCAAGTTGGCCGGGGACGGCGAAGACTGGGAGGACATCAATGGCTATCGCTTGACTCCTATTGCCGACGAGGGCACCAACTTCTGGGTTACCTCGGCAATGCTTGGTCATGAGCTTGCATTGAACAACATGGGCGAGAATGTTGACGTGTCGTTCCGCATTCCTGCCGGCACCTATACGATTACCGTCAATCTGGCTAACCGCATCTGTGTCATCACCAGTGAGGGTGGAACTACCCCCGTTGCCGGTAAGGGCTGGCCCGCCATGTACGGCGGTGTGATGCTCCAGGGCTTCTACTGGGACAGCTACAAGGCCACGAAGTGGAACACGCTGAAAGACAAGGCTCAGGAGCTGGGTCAGTATTTCGACATCGTTTGGGTTCCCAATTCGGGCAGCGTTGACCCCTATGGCACTGCCGAGAGCATGGGCTACATGCCCGTTTACTGGCTGAAGCACAACACCTGCTTCGGTACCGAGGCTCAGCTGCGTGACATGATTTCGACCTTCCATGAGCACAATACCAGCGTGCTGATGGATATGGTCATCAATCACAAGAGCGGCAAGAGCGGTTGGGTTGATTTTGCCAACGAGACCGTTGTCGGCCCCGTCACCGGTGAAAACTACAGCATGACGTGGAGCCTGGGCGACATTTGCCGCACCGACGAATGCGTGGGAGCAGGTTATGCCGCCACGGGTGCAGCCGACGAGGGCGAGGACTTTGACGGCAGCCGCGACCTGGACCACACCAGCGCCAACGTCCAGAAGAACGTGAAGACCTATCAGCAGTACATCATGAAGGAGCTGGGCTATGACGGCTTCCGTTATGATATGTGTAAGGGCTATGCAGGCTACTATGTGGGCCTGTATAACAAGGCCAGCGAGCCTGCCTTCTCAGTAGGCGAGTATTGGGACGGCAATGCCGAGACCCTGCGCTGGTGGCTGAATGAGACCAAGCAGGATAACCGCATCCAGACCGCCGTGTTTGACTTTGCACTGAAGTATCCGATGCAGAGCGCATTTGCTGGCGGCACCTGGAGCGCCCTGAACGACAAGGGCCTTGCCGCTGATCCCAATTATCAGCGCTATTCGGTGACCTTCGTCGATAACCATGACACGGGCCAAAGCGGCAACTATGACTGCCTGAAGACCAATGTGATGGCAGCCAATGCCTTCATTCTGACCATGCCCGGTACCCCTTGCGTGTTCTACAAGCACTATAATGTGTATAAAGACGAGATTACCAACTGCATCAAGGCCCGCCGTGCCGCTGGCGTTCACAACCAGAGTGCCATCCTCACGCAGCAGGAGACCGGCGCAGGTTATATCCTTGAGACCCAGGGTACTCGTGGCAACCTGTACCTGCAGTTGGGCTATGCTACCGGCAACGGCTGCCCCTACGGCTATGAACTGGTACAGGCCGGTGACGGCTATGCCCTGTACATCACCTACGGCGTTGACTGGCGCCATGTGGGCAAGGACGGACGCATCCTGGGCTATCCCGTAGTGAGCAAGGCCGCCGGCAGTTATGTGGGCAGCGTATCGCTCACAGTCGCTCCCAGCACTAGCGGCACCCAGCTCGTCTATACCACCGACGGCAGTGATCCCACTACCTCAAGCACGTTGATTACTGGCTCGACGCCGTTCACCTTCAACGAGAACACGACCCTCAAGATCGGTGTCCTCAACGGAGGCATGGTCGAGAATATCGAGAGCTACATCTATACCATCACCGATGCCGCTACCACAGGCATCAACGTCTATGTCAAGACCTCGATGAGCAATGCCTACATCTGGGCTTGGACCGACGAGGCTAACCTGACCGGCGGCACCTGGCCCGGCAAGAAGATTACCAGCCTTGACAAGGTGACCGTCAACGACATCGAGTGGTACTGCCTGCATGTGGATGCTCCCCAGGCATCGGTTATCTTTAACAACGGCCAGGGTGGCTTTGAGAACCAGACCACAACGATTCCCGTTACCCGCGACGTCTTCCTGATCTATCCCAACAGTGACCTCTCCTGCTATAACTATTCGGCAGCCGATACCTACATCGACGTGACCGAGAAGTATGCAGGTGCTGGCAGCGCAAGCTATGAGAAGGTCTATGTGCTGGGTAACATCAATAGGACCGGTTGGGCTCCCAACAACGGCTACGAGATGACGACTACCAACGGCGAGAAGTACACCGCTACCATCGACTTTGTGGATCCTTACGGCGGTTACAGCTACTTCAGCTTCTCTACTGCACTGGCTTCGGGCGGAGGCGATGAGTATTGGCCCGAGATTGCCGGCAACCGAATGGGTGCTACCTCCAAGGATTATCCCATCACCGAGGCTCGTCTGGGTACCAACCTGAGTGTTGTGGCTGGCGAGAACGCCTTCAAGATCGCTACCGGCAAGTACAACCTGACGCTTTACCTCTCGCAGGGTATCCTGGTTGTGGATAAGTGGACAGCACCGTCGCCCGTCACCAAGGGTGATGTGAACAATGATGGCCGCATCGATGTTGAGGATGTGACCGCGCTTATCGCCTATGTGCTCACGGGTGAGTCCTCTGGCATTTCGCTGGACAACGCCCAGTGCACCAGCGACAACAGGATCGATGTTGAGGATGTGACCGCACTCATCAACTTCGTTCTCACGAGCGTCTGGTAATATCGAGATATAGCACTAATCCTATTGATATTACTTTTTTGAGCCCTGTGTTTGCTGCAAGTCAAGTCAAACACAGGGCTTGTTGTCATCTAGGGCAACCGCACCAAAATTGGTTGTGCGCGACAAGTCATGCTGTGTGTGAGACGCCCAAAGGGCGGCCCATTGAATAACCCCCAGTAAATCAGGCGACCGAGCGTGAGCGAGGGCACCTGATTCACTGGGGGCATTCAGAGGTCATCTCCTCGGGTCGCTGAAGGCGACCCCAATGTCGATGACAAGTAAGGGGTCGCCTCCAACGACATGGATTGTTGCATGCTTAATGTTACTCAGAGGCCACCCTCTGGGTGTTATTTGCGACACAGTTAGGTGCGGTTACCCTGGTTGTCATCTCACGCATTTGGTGGCGTGGGAAAAATATACTACCTTTGCTGCTCAAGCAATGGAGAAGCAGTACGAGAATATTATCATCGGCATCGACCCTGGCACTAACGTCATGGGTTATGCGCTGCTGGGCGTGAACGGCAAGAAACCGGAACTCATCGTCATGGGCGTGCTGCAGCTAAACCGCATGGAAGACCACTACATGAGGCTGCGGCACATCTACGAGCGGGTGAGCGGCGTCATCGACGAGTATCTGCCCGACGAGATGGCCATCGAGGCCCCGTTCTACGGCAAGAACGTGCAGTCGATGCTCAAGCTGGGCCGCGCCCAAGGCGTGGCGATGGTCGCCGCCCTGAACCGCGAGATTCCAATCACCGAGTATGAGCCGAGGAAGATAAAAATGGCCATCACGGGCAACGGTGCCGCTAGCAAGGAACAGGTGGCCCTCATGTTGCAAAAGACCCTGAACCTGGATGAGGCACAGATGCCCGCCCTGCTCGATGCCACCGATGCCCTGGCAGCTGCCCTGTGCCACTTCTACGAGCGCAACAAGCCGTTTACCGGCAAGGGCACCAAGTCCTGGAAGTCCTTCATCGCCCAGCACCCCGACCGGGTCAAGAAATAAGCGCTGACGTATCCAAAAAACCTGCGAGACTGATCTCATAGCGGCTACGCCAAGGCGAGGCCCTACATTCTGCTGCTACTAAATCAAAGCGTTTTTACCGGATACTATTGATTGTTAATAAAATGTTTTGGTTATTTGTTGGTCATGTGGGGAAAAGTGAGTACCTTTGCGGCGAAAATTGAAGAGGTTTTAATATTTAATGTCAATTCACAACATATTTGGCATACCTTTTAGGATAACTTGTAGCGGTGTGGCTGCCAGCCAGTTTTATAACCCGCTGCAAGAGAGTGCCTCTAGCGACATACGCGCCACCATAGATGGGGAAGACCCCGCTAAAGTGGCGCGAATTCTTTTTATAAAAACAAACCAAACAAATCATATTATTAATAATTCATTATTTTTTCATCATTTTAAACAAGCATTTTTATGTTGAGAACAGTAAAGCTTTTGGCATTAGTGGCAATGTTCCTTGTAGCATTGTCGTCGAGTGCTCAGGTGACGACCTCGGCTCTGTCGGGTGTTGTGACCGATGAAAATCAACAGGCGATGATTGGCGCCACGATTACCGCGTTGCACACGCCCTCGGGCACCAAGTACAACGCCGTGACCAACATGGATGGCCGTTACACCATCCAGGGTATGCGTCCCGGCGGCCCCTACACCGTTTCGGTGAGCTACATCGGCTACAGTCCTCGTGAGCTGAC
>JAEEGL015733435.1_pt1 | contig 13145 bp, 8 predicted proteins | sample 9134231 | NCBI WGS metagenome assembly JAEEGL01 (sample SAMN16246548, study PRJNA631951) | gut metagenome | biome: gut microbiome; feature: rumen; material: fiber-attached | host: Bos | place: Iran: Karaj | collected 2018-10
CGCCGCCGAAAAGCGCACGGGCACTGTCCTGAGCTTTCTTGGCTTCTTCTTCGCCATGGACCAGCTTGGTCAGCTCGAAGGCCAGGATCTCTTTGGCAGTATTGAGCTGAGAACCTTCCCACTGATCCATCTCATCGATCTGTTCCAGCGGAAGGAAGGTGAGCATGCGCAGACACTTCAGAACGTCAGCATCCGCGACATTGCGCCAGTACTGGTAGAAATCGTACGGAGAGGTCTTCTTGGGATCCAGCCAAACGGCGCCGCCAACGGTCTTGCCCATCTTTTTGCCTTCGGAGTTGAGCAGCAGGACCTGCGTCATAGCGTCAGCATCGCCACCGATCTTGCGGCGGATCAGTTCGGTACCGGCCAGCATGTTGCTCCACTGGTCATCGCCGCCGAATTCCAGGTTGCAGCCGTATTCCGTGTACAGCTTGTAGAAATCGTAGGCCTGCATGATCATGTAGTTGAACTCGATGAAGGTCAGACCCTTTTCCCAGCGCTGTTTGTAGCACTCGGCTGCCAGCATGCGGTTGACAGTGAAGTGCGGACCGACTTCACGCAGCAATTCTACGTAGTTGAGATCCAACAGCCAGCCGGCGTTGTTGACCATCAGCGCCTTGCCATCGGAGAAGTCGATGAAACGGCTCATCTGTTCCTTGAAACAGTCGATGTTATGCTGGATCTGCTCTTTGGTGAGCATCTGGCGCATATCGGTCTTGCCGGAGGGATCACCGATCATGCCGGTGCCGCCGCCAAGCAGAGCGATCGGCTTGTTACCGGCTTCCTGCAGACGTTTCATAAGGCAGAGCGCCATGAAATGTCCCACATGAAGGCTGTCGGCCGTCGGATCAAAACCGATGTAAAAGACCGCTTTGCCATTGTTGACCAGGTCGCGGATCCGAGGCTCGTCCGTGACCTGTGCGATCAAACCTCTTGCCTGTAATTCCTCATAGATACCCATAAATAATCCTCCTTGCATTAGCCTGCGAAATCGCCGCAGGCGATTTGTCATGCGCCACGAGAATCATCTTTGTACAAGAATTAGAAGGCGCATGTCCTCCTTAAGGAATGTTTTTTCTGTGTGGGCAACGTTTCAAAATATAAAAGCTCCCGATCCTCATAAGGACGGGAGCATATTGTCTCGTGGTACCACCTTGTGTTTACAGACAGCTTGCGCTGCCTGCCTCTTCGAATACTTGACATATTCTATCACGATAACGGGTGAACCCCCTGCAGGGGAAGGATCCGTCGCAGCCTACTGACGCGGTAAAGACCGCATGTTCGGTGCGAAGCTCTAAGATGTATTCCTGGTACAGTTTTATCATGGGCCTCTCATCGACCGGCGCCTTTCTGTATGAACCGCTGTACAGTACTTGTTCTTTTCACTGCTTTTGAAACGTATGAAGTTATACACAGAACATGCTTATTTTATCATAATTTGCGGGATTGTCAATAGAGTAAACCTGCGGTATAATACATATGATCATTATTATCGGAGCATTATGTTTTTATGAAAAAACTAACGCATTATAAACACACGCTGCGTGCCTGCTATATATCCTACATGTCACATGCGGTAGTCAATAATTTCATATCGCTGCTGTTTGTCATGTTCTATACGAAGTACGGGATCTCCTTTCAAAAACTGGGACTTCTTGCGACGATCAACTTTGTCGTCCAGCTGTGTATGGATCTGCTCATCGCTAATATCGGCGACAGAGTAGGATACCGGCCGTTGGTCATCCTGTCCCATCTGCTCATGGGTGTGGGGCTTTTGATGCTGCCTGTGCTGCCGGGTGTTTTCGCGGATCCATACATTGGACTTGTCCTGGCGATCCTCTTATACGCGACGGGCGGTGGGATCATCGAAGTTTTGATCAGTCCTATCGTAGAAGCCTGCCCGACGGATCAGAAATCCGGAAATATGAGTCTGCTGCATTCCTTTTATTGCTGGGGACACGTACTTATGGTCCTGATCTCGACCGCGTTCTTCGCACTGTTCGGTATTGGAAGCTGGAAGACCCTATCCTGCCTTTGGGCTTTGGTCCCGTTATGCAACGTCTTGTATTTCAGCATCGTGCCCATCGGTCGTCTGACGGAAGAGGGGCAGGGACATTCCATCGGTACTTTGTTCAAAAACAAGCTGTTCTGGCTGTTTTTCTTCCTGATGCTGGCTGCCGGCGCTTCTGAGATGGGCATGAGCCAGTGGTCATCCGCTTTCGCGGAGACAGGCCTTAAGGTCACAAAATCTGTCGGAGATCTGTTGGGGCCTTGCCTGTTTGCCATCTTGATGGGTTCTTCCCGGGTCATTTATGCGAAGCTTTCAAAATACATAGCGCTGAAGACCTATCTGCTGTGCAGCTGTCTGTTATGCATCATCACATATTTGATCGCGGTCTTTGCGCGGATCCCCGTCTTAGCCTTGATGGGCTGCGCATGCACCGGGTTTGCCGTTGGCATCATGTGGCCGGGCACGCTCAGTCTCTCATCCGCGGCCATTCCCATGGGTGGTACGGCCATGTTCGCCTTCCTGGCGCTGGCTGGTGATGTGGGATGTGCACTGGCGCCTGGTTATATCGGTATTCTCTCCGGTCTGTTCGGTGACCGGCTCGACATGGGGATCCTGTGCGCGATCCTGTTCCCGATCGTCATGGTCCTTGGTGTTTTGATCCTTATGCGAAGAAAAGGAATTGCTCATGAGTAAAGAAAAAGAAGTCATCCTCGAACTGGACAATGTCTTCCGGACCCATGGCGGCCGTCGGCAGGTCGATCATTGCTCGTGTACCCTGTACGCGGGGGAGATCGTGGGACTGGTCGGCCCCAACAGTGCTGGTAAGACCATGCTCATCCGAATGATCCTGCGTCATATGCGGACCCCGGAAGGTACGATCCGTATCTGCGGCGAGGACATCGAAAAGCGCGGGATCCATTCCGAAGGCCGCGTCAGCGCGGTGCTGGAGAATCCTTCTAACTATCGTTATATGACGGGTCTGGATCATCTCAGGATGACAGCAAGACCCTATAAAGACATCACCATCGAGGAGATCCGTGAGGTGGTGGATCGGACCGGTTTGAAAAGCTGCATCCGTGACAAGGTCGCGACCTATAGCAGCCGGCAGCGATACATGTTGGCCGTAGCCCAGGCGCTGGTCACACGGCCTGCGCTGCTGCTTCTGGACGAGCCGACCGATGATCTGGATCCTGTGGGGATCAAGGCATTGAAGGAACTGTTGAAGGAAGAAGCGGCCAGAGGCGCATGCGTCGTAGTCTCCAGTCATATCCTGTCGGAGATGGATGCTTTTTGTACCCGGATCATCATTATGAAGGATGGGCGCTTCATTTCCGACCTGAGTTCTCATGAACTGCTGGATCCCAACCGTGTCCGTGTGCGGATCCGGGTCGGACAGCCGCAGCATGGATTTGAAGTGCTGGAAGCCTTGTTCGACGATGCTACGGTCCGTATCGATGATGATGAGCTGATCGTGACCGGAGAAAATCTGCAGATCCCGCAGATGAACCGCACGCTCATCTTCAATGATGTCGACGTCTACGAGATCGCTGTCAACCGTGAACCGTTGGAAGAGTACTTTATGGAGTTGATGCAGGAGGAGGAAGACCATGGGTGATCTGATCCGTAACGAATTCTTAAAACTGCACCGCCGTCATTTCTTCCTGTTTTCCTTTATTCTGATCGTCTTTGCCTGCCTCGTTTTCACCAGTGTCTTCTATGCACGGTCTGATACCCGCAGTGATATGGATATCGTAGAAGAGCAGCTTGAGCGAGAAAAGACGTATTTCGGTCAGATCGAGACGATCCAGTGGGAGACCGATCTGGAGATGCAGTCTGCGATCCTGACCTCACAGGCTACGATCGACCGCTTGCAATATATGCTGGATCACGGGATCCCACAGTGGGATTGGCGCAGTGATGTCCTGAGTAAATATTTCACGAACCAGACGATCCTGAATCTGCTGGCCGCCGGCCAGAATCCTGCGGATTATGGATATACGGACCTTGGTACTTACGAGTCACGGGCAACGTTGGTCCAGAAACTGGAAAACCGCCGGGATGTGCAGATCCGTATGGTCGAAGAAAACGACTATATGGCGTATTCGCAGGAGCAGCTGGCACAACTGCAGCAGGTCTATGCGGAGCAGAATGGATCCATGGATACGCTGTCTACCGTTTTGATGGATATCCAGATCGAGAGCTGGAAACTGTACATCCAGTATAAGACGGCACCAGGCGCGGTCGACCAGTGGAAGAGCGTGGCGATCCAGGAGCTGGCAGATGAAAAAGAGTGGCTGGCCCGTTATCAGTACGATGATCAAGCGTTCGTAGATTTGAAACAAGAAGAACTGGACCGGCAGAAGAGCTGGACCCAGCGCCGCATCCGTGTCAACGAATATGCGCTGAAGAACGACCAGATCCCGCTGTCCATCTATGAGAAGATGGCGGAGCGTGCGAAGACGACGACCTACAGTGCCTTCGTGCTGTCCATCAAGAATCTGATGCGCATCGTAATGGCACTGTCCATTGGATTGGCCTCTTTCATCATGGCAGATGAATTCCGCCGCAGAACGATCCGACAGGTCGTTTTGGCTCCCTATTCCAGAACACAGATCGCTGCAGCGAAATTGATCACTTTGATCATCACGATCATATTACTGTCGCTAATCATACCACTATTTGGTATGGTCGCCGGCCGTCTCCTGTTCAGCAATACCACGATCGGTCAAAGCGTCAGTTCCGGCGCCGGGCCTGCGTTCATTTCCTTTATCCATGGCCGGATCGTGGAGATCCCATTCCATTTATACATTGTTGTGCATTATTTCCTGGAAGCGTTCAAGATCTGCATCGTATCGGTGATCACGTTGATGTTTGCGACACTTACGGAATCAGTCGCTGTCCCGATGTTGGTCATGCTGCTATTGTCGTTGGCAGGTCCCGCGATCTACAGCACGATCTACACTTATGTGTATCCAGCGGGGATCCTCAGATACATGCTGTTCGGCAACCTGGAGCTGATCCAGTACATCCAAAGCACGCCGATCGCGCCGTATCCCAATTACATCACTTCGCTCATTGTCATAGCCTTCTGTTCACTGGTATCGCTCATCTTGTATTTCACAACGTTCAAATATAAGGAATTACCTAACTGATGGAGTCGATTCCGAAAAAAATAGCCGATATACCTTGAAAGTATATCGGCATTTTTCTTTTTAGAAGTTATCGTTCGTTCCACTTTTCTTTGACTTTGCGCATCCACGGACTGATGTATTTGTTGATCAGGTCCGCGCCATAGTTCATGATCTGTGTGATCGTACGGATCGTAGGAACCGCCAAAAGCATGAATACGATGAAGACCAGCCAGCTGCCCAGGGAAAGCGACGTCAGATCGAAGAAATGGCCCAACCCCAGTACACCGATCAGAAATCCGGTGAACATGGTGCCCCACAGGACGCGGCGTTTGAGATTGAAAGGTGTGCAGACACGCCACAGCATCAGGAAACCGACAAAGCCCATCAGGATCACGCAGATCGTGGAGCTTTCTTCATCGGGCATCTTGAAGACATAGGCGAAGAGCAGCGTGCCGCAGATCAGGAAAACATTGGTCAGACCCGCCGGCATTGCCTTGAATAAAACATTCTTCAGGAAGTGGCCTTTGACGCGTTCCGTGTTCGGTGCGAGGGCCAGGAAGAAGGAAGGCGTACCGATGGTCAGCGTACTGATCAGGGACAGCTGCATCGGAGTAAGCGGATAGGTAAGTGGGATGAACAGTGCAAGAAATGCAACAAAGAAGGAGAAGATGTTCTTGACGAGGAACAAGGAGGCGGCACGTTCGATGTTGTTGACGACGCGGCGGCCTTCCGCAACGACGGAAGGCATAGCGGCGAAGTTGGAATCCAACAGAACGAGCTGCGAGACCTGAGCAGCGGCGTCGCTGCCGGAGGCCATCGCAATACTGCAGTCCGCTGATTTGAGCGCGAGCAGATCGTTGACACCGTCGCCGGTCATGGCCACATGATGCCCATGTTTCTTCATAGAGAGCACGAACTGGCGCTTTTGTTCCGGGGTGACGCGGCCGAAGACGGTATAGGTTTCCATCGCTTCATCGATCAAAGCGTCGGTCGTAAGCGTGGTGGCATCGACATACTGCGATGCGTTGGCGATGCCGGCCTGTTCAGCGATGCGGGATACGGTCAGAGGATTATCACCGGAAATGACCTTGATATTTACACCTTGCTCAGCGAAGAAACCGAAAGTATCTTTAGCCTCAGCCCGGATGGGGTTCATCAACATGACGAGCGCCAGCGGAATGGGATTCTCGGGAAGGGCACCATGGTAAGCCTCGTCTGCACGGGTCAGCAGCAGGACACGTTTGCCCTGTTCGGCGTACTGACTGATGGTCTGCTGCAAGGTCTCGTCCATATGAGGCATCAGGAATTCCGGTGCGCCGATATAATAGCTTTCGTTATCCTCGAAGAAGACGGCACTGCATTTGGTAACAGAAGAGAAAGGCAGAATGGAGACCGCGCGGCGCGGAGATGGAATATCATATTCAGCTTTGAGCGCCTGCATGGTGATGTTTTCCGCCGGCAGCGCGCCAGTCACGAAGCCAAGGATGTGACGGATCTCTGAATCGCTATAGTTGGGATGGATGGTGCGCAGATCGGTGACCTTCATGTCCGGTTCGGTGATGGTACCGGTCTTATCGACACAGAGGACGTCCACACGAGCCAATGTCTCGATGCAGCCCATGTCGTGGACCAAAGTCTTTTTCTGTCCCAACCGAATGACGCTGACGGCCAGCGCCACACTGGTCAGCAGGTACAGACCTTCGGGGATCATACCGATCAAACTGGCGACCGTGGAGACGACGGCATCGTTCAGCGGGTTGCCAAGCACTTTCCAGGAACGATAAAATACGATGAGACCCAAGGGGATGATCAAGAATCCGATGACCTGGATCAAACGAGAGAGAGCCCGCAGCATTTCGGACTGGGTCTTCTTCTTTTTCTGCTTCGCTTCGATAGTGAGGCGGGCCGCGAAAGAATCAGCACCGACCTGCTGCAATACGGCGATGCAGTAGCCGGAAACGACGTAGCTGCCGGAGTACAGGGAATCATCCACATTCTTGGTGACTTCGTCGGATTCGCCTGTAATGAGAGATTCGTTGACCTGGACCTGGCCGTTGAGCACGATGGCATCGGCTGGGATCTGGTTGCCGGCGCCCAGTACGATCAGATCATCGATGACCAATTGATCCACCGGGATCTGCTGCCGCTGCCCGGATCGTACCACCGTCGCGTGTGGCGCCGATATGACCGTAAGCTGATCCAGCACTTTTTTGGCGCGCAGCTCCTGCACGATACCGATGACCGTATTCACGATAACAACGGGCATAAACAGGAGGTTCTTATAGGAACCCACGGCGATGATCGCCGCGGCGAGAAGAATGAACAGTAAATTGAAGAACGTGAAAACGTTGCTTTTGATGATCTGCTTGACGGAATGGCTGGTATCCTCGGGCATGACGTTCGTATACCCGTTTTCCATTCGGATCCGCACCTGACTGTCGGTAAGACCTTGCTCGATCGGCGGTGTGACCCGTTCGATCTCGACCCGCTGCGGTTGGATCTCAGCTTGCTTTTTCATATATGCCTCCGTGATTTCGAAATAATACCAAATAATATTGTAGCTTACTTATAGTCAAATTTCAATTACAATTGCATTACGAAATAAAAAAGAGTAAAATAACGTTTAGTGGTTTGATCATAGTTATGAAGAGGAGAGGTTCGTTATGATACAAGCGGCGATTTTCGATCTTGATGGTACCTTGCTCAATACGCTTCCTTCCATTGCATATTATGGCAATCGGGCGTTGAAGCTCCATGGCCTTCCGGAAATCGAAACGGAGAAATATAAGCTTCTCGTGGGAGAAGGCGCTAAATTATTGGTAGAACGGATGTTGGAGACGGTCGGAGCTGATCCTTCGATGTTCGACGCGGTATATGCGGATTACCGTGCGGCTTATGATGCGGATCCGGCCAATAAGACAGCATATTACGATGGGATCCTGGACTTGTTGGGTGCGTTCCAGAAGTGGGGCATCCCTATGGCAGTCTTTTCGAATAAGCCGGAGGCACAGGTGGAAGGCGTGTTGAAAGCGTTCTTCCCGGAAGACCTGTTCAAGATAATCTTGGGACAGCAGGAAGGGCTGGCACGCAAGCCGGACCCGGAGGGTGTATATCGTATTTGTGAAGAACTCCAGGTCAAACCGCAGAAATGCATGTATATCGGAGATACGGCTACGGACATGCAGACCGGGAAAGCCGCGGGGTGTCTTACGGTCGGCGTCAGCTGGGGGTTCCGCACCATTGATGAATTGTTGGACGCGAGAGCCTATGCCGTTGCGGAAGCGCCGATGGAACTCTTACAGTTGATCAACGAGGTGTGATCTGCCATGAAAAAGATACTGATCATCGCGACCGGCGGGACGATCGCCTGTAAAAAGACGGAGCAGGGGTTGGTGCCGATGCTGTCCTCGGATGAACTGCTGGGGCTCGTGCCGACGATCCGTCAGATCGCAGACGTCGAAACGCTGCAGCTGATGAGCCTGGACAGTACCAATATGCGGCCGGAGCATTGGATCCAGATGAGCCGCGCCATCGAGGAGCGATACGAGGAGTACGAGGGTTTCGTCATCTGTCATGGGACCGATACCATGGCGTATACGGCGGCGGCCTTGTCCTATCTGTGTCAGAACCTGAGAAAGCCTGTCGTCGTGACCGGATCGCAGAAGCCCATAGAGGAAGAGAATACAGACGCACGCATCAATCTTGAGGACAGCGTACGTTATGCTGCTTCTGACGATGCTTTCGGCGTCTGCATGGTCTTTGATGGCAGGGTCATCTCCGGAACGCGGGCTCGCAAAATGCGTACCAAAAGCTACAACGCCTTCGATACGATCAACTATCCCCATCTTGCAGTGATCCAGGATGGACAGATCATTTCTTATATTCGTGAACTCAAACCCTATGGCAGACCGACCTTCTATCATACGCTCAATGAGCGGATCTTCGTGTTCAAGCTGATCCCGGGCATGGATCCGGGCGTATTGTTGAAACTCGAGGATTCCTATGATGGATTCATCATCGAGAGCTACGGTGTCGGCGGTATTCCATGGATCGGCGCCTACAGTTATGATGACGTCCTCGCGCAGCTGGAAAAGGATGGCAAGATCATCGTGATGGCGACGCAGGTCATCCATGAAGGCAGCGACATGACGGTCTACCAAGTCGGACGTGTCGCCAAAGAACAGTATGAATTGATGGAGACCTACGATATGACACTGGAAGCTGCGGTCACGAAATTGATGTGGGCGATGGGCCAGGAACAGGATAAACGCCGCATTCGCGAGCTTTTTTATACCACGATCAATCACGACATGCTGTTCCATCACTAAAAAAATTCAAAAAATTGCAAACCAGGGGTTTACAAATCTCCTGATTTGTAGTATTATACTTTTTGCGCTCGGTAACGAGCACATGTGGAACTATAGCTCAGTTGGTTAGAGCGCTACGTTGACATCGTAGAGGCCGATGGTTCGAGTCCATTTAGTTCCACTTTTTTTATAACCAAGAATCGGAAACTCTTGGTTCGAGCCTTGCTTGCAAGAGCGAGAACAGAAGAGTTTACGATTCGCCGCCGAAACGAGGACGAAGCAATGAAACGATAGTGGAATTGCGAGAGTCCGAGTGTCGGGGGAGAAGCGCTGTGGGCAGCGCTTCGGTTATGATTGTTTATCTTCTGGGGATGTAGCTCAGTTGGTCAGAGCGCTACGTTCACATCGTAGAAGTCGAAGGTTCGAGCCCTTTCATCCCTACTAAAACCTCTTTCACAAATATGTGAAAGAGGTTTTTTTATATGTTTTGGACCTGAAGTACTCTTTTCAGGAATCATATCCAGAATCTCCCCCAATAGGCCTATCAGTGGATACTCATTTGTAAAACCTGCTGTCTCGGTCCACACCATGTTTGCTCCTACTTTAATACCGTATTCTCCATTGACTTTGCAATCGCCTATGATAGAATGAGAACAACATGAAAAGGAGGTTGTTCCATGATCGATCAAGTCTACGACAAACAGTACAAAGAACGTGCCAGAGAACTGGTCTCGCAGATGACCTTGGAGGAAAAATTCACACAGATGACCTATCAGTCCCAGGCGATCCCGCGCCTTGGCATTCCTGCTTATAACTGGTGGAACGAGGCGCTGCACGGTGTCGCCCGCGCCGGTGTCGCTACCATGTTTCCACAGGCCATCGGCCTGGCGGCGATGTTCGACGATGCTTTCATGGAAAAGATCGCCGATGTGATCTCCACCGAAGGCCGTGCCAAATACCACGCGTTTTCTGAGTTGGGCGATCGTGCCATCTATAAAGGGTTGACATTCTGGTCTCCCAATGTCAATATCTTCCGGGATCCGCGCTGGGGCCGCGGTCATGAGACCTATGGTGAGGATCCGTATCTGACATCTCGTGTCGGCGTAGCCTTCGTCAAAGGCCTGCAGGGCGATGATCCGAAATATCTGAAGACGGCCGCCTGCGCGAAGCATTATGCGGTGCACAGTGGTCCGGAAAAGATCCGCCATGAGTTCGATGCCCAGGCAAGTCCGAAGGACATGTGGGAGACTTACCTGCCGGCATTTGAAGCCTTGGTCAAAGAAGCCAAAGTCGAATCCGTCATGGGCGCGTACAACCGTACGAACGGCGAACCATGCTGCGGCTCTAAGACGCTCATCAAAGACATCCTGCGCGGTCAGTGGGATTTCGATGGCCATTTTGTTTCGGATTGCTGGGCGATCCGGGATTTCCATACGGGTCATCATGTCACTGCAACAGCCCCGCAGTCCGCGGCCATGGCGCTGGAGGCCGGCTGCGATGTCAACTGCGGCGTCGTCTACCTTCAGCTCCAGATCGCATATAATGAGGGACTGGTCACGGAGGAGCAGATCGACCAGGCGCTGATCCGCCTGTATACCACGCGCATGCGCCTCGGATTGTTCGATCGAGATGTCCCATACGCGGATATTCCATATGAAGCCAATAATGCTCCGGAACATGCAGAGGTCAACCTGGAAGCTTCGGAGAAATCCATGGTCCTCCTGAAAAACAACGGGGTCCTGCCGCTGGATGAGGCGAAGATCGGTAAAGTGGCAGTCATTGGCCCGAACGCGGACAATCGTGTCGCTTTGATGGGTAACTATCATGGAGATGCTTCCCGTTATACGACGATCCTGGAAGGCATCGAGGACCGTATTGGCGCGGACAAGGTCATTTATGCGCCGGGCTGCAAACTGTGGCAGCCGGATACGAATCCGAACCCCTATTTCGCGGGAGAAGGCTTCGCGGAAGCCATTCTCGCGGTGCAGCATGCGGATTTGGCCATCGTCGTTCTGGGCCTTGACGAGACCCTGGAAGGCGAAGAGATGCACGAGTCCAATTCCTGGGGCAGCGGCGATAAGTATGGCTTGGAGCTGCCAGGCCACCAGGAGGAACTGCTGGAAGCCGTGACCAAGGCCGCAGAGGGCAAACCGGTCATCCTGCTGATGATGACGGGCAGCTCCATCGATATGGCCTGGGCGGATGAAAATGTGGACGCGATCCTGCAGACCTGGTATCCGGGCTCTCGTGGCGGTGAAGCAGCAGCCCACATCCTGTTCGGCGATGTAAGCCCCGCTGGACGCCTGCCGGTGACATTCTATCGTTCCACTGAGGAATTGCCGGAATTCACGGACTACAGTATGAAAGGCCGCACATATCGCTACATGGAGCAGGAGGCCCTGTATCCCTTCGGTTATGGTTTGAGCTACACGACTTTCCAGTATGAGGATCTGAAGATCGAAAAAGCGGAGGATACGGTCGAGGTCGAGGTGTGTGTCTCCAATACCGGTTCTGTCGCATCGGATGAAGTGGCGGAATTGTATCTGCAGCACGAAAGTCCGAATACCGCCACACCGCGCTGGAGCCTGAAAGGCTTCAAACGTCTGCACTTGGCGCCGGGCGAGTCGCAGCGAGTCTGTTTCGTCTTGAGGCCGCAGGATCTGTGGACGGTGCAGGACGATGGAAGCCGCATCCTGGAGCCGGGCCGCTATACCATCTATGTGGGCGGAGGACAGCCGGATGCACGCACACTGGCATTGAGCGGACAAGCACCGCTGACTGCAGAGTTTTATATGGATTGAGCATAAGACCGGGTCGTAAGATCCGGTTTTTTGTTCATATAATTAGTTGCAAAATAAAACTAAATGCGATATACTGTTAAGGACTTTATCATTCAGGAGAAGTGATTCACATGAACCATCGTGTTTTAGGGAATCTGCTGCGCATCAGCCGTTGTTTCGACAACTACCGCAGGCAGCAGATCAAAGACGTGGATATTTATCCGGCTTTGCAGCTGTTCGTCAGTTATATCTGTCGTCATCCGGGGTGCATCCAAGAGAATCTGGTCGAGGAATTGTGCATCGACAAGACCACAGTCACGCATCATCTGATGCGCCTTGAGGAGAAAGGGTACATCGTACGCAAGGTTTCTCCGGAGGATGCCCGCTGTCGTCTGGTCTATCCCACGGAAAAGGCCGAGGCCATACGGCCGCAGCTGCATGAGACCTACGTCACTTTCTACGATACGCTGCTGCAAGGACTTACGGAAGAGGAGCAGCTGCAGGTCTCGATCCTGGCTGAAAAACTATATAACAATGCCTACGGGCTGATCAAGAAATAAGCAGAGGTTATACCATGAAACTGATCTTCCGATCCATCAAAAAGTACAAATGGGCGATCGCCCTGGCCATCTTCCTGAAACTGCTGGGTACGATGGCGGAACTGACACTGCCTTATATCCTGGAGCACATGGTCGATGACATCGTGCCTTTTGGCGACCTGAAACAGGTCATCCTGTGGGGCCTGATGATGTTCGTCGCGGCGCTCCTGTGCCGGCAGTTCAACGTCATGGCCAACCGCAAGGCGGTCTTCAACGCACATCGTGTCAGCTACGACGTACGGCAGGCGCTCTTCGTCAAAACGGAGAACCTTTCCGGCAGCCAGTTCGATGCATTCGGGCTGCCTAGTTTGATCAGC
>JAEEGL010219986.1_pt1 | contig 13144 bp, 9 predicted proteins | sample 9134231 | NCBI WGS metagenome assembly JAEEGL01 (sample SAMN16246548, study PRJNA631951) | gut metagenome | biome: gut microbiome; feature: rumen; material: fiber-attached | host: Bos | place: Iran: Karaj | collected 2018-10
CCTGGCCACCATGGTCACCGGCAAGCGGCTGGGGCACCCGGTCCGCAGCCTGCGCACCCCCTTCCCCCGGGCCTATGCCAAGCTGGAATTCAGCGGCATCTCCGACGAGGAGCTGGCCGGAAAGGCCGCCGACGCCTATCGGCGGGCGGTGCAGGAGGGCGACGGGGAAAACGGCTGCTTCCTGGCGGGTCAGGCCGTGGCCATGGTGAAAAAGATCCAGCCCGCGGCGGAGATCCTGCGGGAAGTGACGGCAGAGGCGGAGCCGCTGCTGCGGGAGGCGGGAAAGTGGGTCGGGGACCCCTGAAGCCCGCCCAGGACGGGAGGAGCATACCATGCTGAAGGGAAAGGTTGCGATCGTTACGGGAGGCTCCCGGGGCATCGGCGCCGCCGTGGCCCGGAGGCTCGCCGCCCTGGGGGCGGATACGGCCCTGGTCTGCTCCGGCAGCCTGGACATGGCCGAGGCGGTGAGCGCCGACTGCCGCGCCCTGGGCGTCCGGAGCCGGAGCTATCTCTGCGACGTTTCGGATTTCCAGGCCGCCAGGGAACTGGTGAACCGGGTAAAGCAGGATTTCGGCACCGTGGACCTGCTGGTGAACAATGCCGGGATCACCAGGGACGGGCTGATCCTCACCATGTCGGAGCAGGACTTCGACGCGGTCCTGGACGTGAATCTCAAGGGCGCCTTCCACATGATCCGGCATTGCGCCGGGATCTTCCTGCGGAAGAGGAGCGGCGCCATCGTCAACGTAAGCTCCGTGGCGGGGCTCATGGGCAACCCCGGCCAGGGGAACTACGCCGCCTCCAAGGCGGGGCTCATCGGCCTGACGAAATCGGTGGCCAGGGAGCTGGCCTCCCGGGGCATCACCTGCAACGCCGTGGCCCCCGGCTTCATCGACACCGACATGACCCGCGCCCTGCCGGGAGACCCGGCGGAGCTCACCGCCGCCATCCCCCTGGGCCGGGCGGGAAAGCCGGAGGAGGTGGCCGAGGCGGTGGCCTTCCTGCTGGACGCCGGGTACATCACCGGCGAGGTCCTGCGGGTGGACGGCGGCCTGGCCATGTAGGGAGGCTGCGGAATGGCTCTGCGTGATTTTCGGAAGGGGGCCGGGACATGAACCGGGATGAACTGAAGGAGCTTCTTCCCCACCGGGAACCCATGCTCCTTCTGGACGAAGCGGAAAGGGACGGCGAGCTTGCCAGGGGCAGGCTCTTCATCCGGGGCGACGAGTGGTTCCTGCAGGGACACTTTCCCGGCGCGCCGGTGGTGCCGGGGGTGATCCTCTGCGAGATCCTGGCCCAGAGCGTGTGCGTGCTGCTGCAGGGAGAGCTGCCGGAGGGGGCCGTGCCCATGTACACGGGACTGAACAACGTCCGCTTCAAGTCCCCCGTCCGTCCGGGGGACTGCTTCGAGACCCGCTGCCGGGTGACCCGCCGGAAGGGCCCCTTCTTCTTTGCCGAAGGGGAAGGCTATGTGGGTCCGCGGCTCTGCGTCCGGGCGGAATTCTCCTTCGCCCTGACGAAGGCTGCACTCTGAACAAAAACGAATCGAACCGAGGGGGAGAACGCCGCGGCGCTCTCCCCCTTCCGATGGAAAGCGGTCCTCCTCCGGGTTCCGGCGGGAGGCGGCGTTCCGCAAAGGAGGAAGAATCCATGAATGCAGAGGATACCTGTCTGCACAGGGTACAGTATTACGAGACAGACCGGATGGGTGTCGTCCACCACTCCAACTACATCCGCTGGATGGAGGAGGCCCGGACGGAGGTCATGCGTCAGCGGGGGGTGGACTACGCCCGGATCGAGGCCACCGGCGTCCTGATGCCCGTGGTCAGCGTCAGCTGCGACTACAAACACCCGGCCCGCTTCGGGGACGTGGCGGAGATCACGGTGCGCATCCTCCGCTTCACCGGGGTCCGGCTGGAATTCAGCTACCGCATCTGCCCCCAGGGCTCGGAGCTGCTGCTGGCGGAGGGCCGGAGCGTTCACTGCTTTATCGACGAGGAGACCCGGAAACCCCTGAATCTCATCAAGCGCCTCCCCCTGGAGAGCCAGGTCATGCAGCGGCTCCTGGCGGAGGACACGGAAGGAGCGGAGCAGCCGTGAAGCGAGTGGTCATTACCGGCATGGGGATCGTGAGCCCCCTGGGAAACGACGTGAACAGCTTCTGGGAAAAGCTGAAGGCCGGGGTCTGCGGCATCGGCCCCATTACCCGCTTTGATACCGCTGACTACCGGGTGAAGCTGGCCGCCGAGGTGCGGGATTTCGACCCCCGGCAGCACATGGACAAGCTGGAGGTCCTGCACTCCGACCTCTATACCCAGTTTGCCATGGCGGCGGCCTGTCAGGCCATGGAGGACAGCGGCCTTTCCGGGACCGTCGCCCCGGAGCGGGTGGGCTGCTATATCGGCACCGGCATCGGGGGCATCGGCACCTTCATGACCGAGCACAAAAAGCTGCTGGAGCGGGGGCCCAAGAAGGTGTCCCCCTACTTCATTCCCATGATGATCGCCGGCATGGCCTCCGCCGCGGTGGCCATCCGCTTCCAGCTTCAGGGGCCGGCCCTGCCCGCCGTCACCGCCTGCGCCTCCGGCTCCAACGCCATCGGAGAGGCCATGCGCCTCATCCGCCACGGCTACGCCGACGCCATGGTGGCCGGCGGGGCCGAGGCCACGGTGAACGCCCTGGCCGCCGCGGGCTTCAGCACCATGCAGGCCCTGAGCTTTTCCGAAGACCCCCTGGCCGCCTCCCTGCCCTTTGACCGGCGGCGGACGGGCTTCGTCATGGGGGAGGGCGCCGGGGTGCTGGTGCTGGAGGAGTACGAACGCGCCGTGGCCCGCGGCGCGAAGATCTACGCGGAGCTTCGGGGCTACGGCAGCACCTGCGACGCCTATCACATGACCGCGCCCCGGCCCGACGGCCAGGGAGGCGCCCGGGCCATCGCAGAGGCCTGGCGGGAGCTGGACACGGACACGGACCGCGTGTACTACAACGCCCACGGCACCGGCACCCCCATGAACGACAAGGCCGAGACCCTGGCCATCAAGCTGGCCCTGGGGGAAGAGCGGGCCCGGAAAATCAGCATCAGCTCCACCAAGTCCATGACCGGCCACATGCTGGGGGCCGCCGGGGCGGCGGAGGCCATCGTCTCTGTCCTGGCCCTGCGGGAGGGGATCGCGCCCCCCACCATCGGGCTTACGGCGCCGGACCCGGACTGCGACCTGGACTATACCCCCCTCCTGGCAAGGGAGCGGGAATTCGACGTTTCCCTCTCCACCTCCCTGGGCTTCGGGGGGCACAACGCCTGTCTGGCCTTCCGGAAAGTCGGTGACTGCGATGCGTGACGAGCTTGTGATCACCGGAATGGGGGCTGTGACCCCCTTGGGCTGCGGCGTGGAGACCTACTGGGATCACCTGGTCCGGGGAGACTGCGGCATCACGGAGCTGACGGAACCGGAGCTGCAGGCCCTGCCGGTGCACCGGGCGGCCCGGGTCCGGGACTTCCAGCCCCGGGATTATATGCCGAAGCCCCTGATGCTGGACATGGCTCCCTTCGCCCGCTATGCCTACGCCGCCGCGGTTCAGGCCCTGGAGCAGAGCGGCCTGGACCCCTCGGCCCGGCGGGTGGGCATCGTCATGGGCACCGCCCTCCAGGGCATGGATTATCTGGCCCAGGCCCAGCACAGTCTGGACGCAGAGGGCAAGGGCGGCGACCCCAAGCTGATGACCAAATTCATGGGCAATATCGCCGCCGCCCAGTTCGCCATCCGCCACGGCATTCAGGGCCCCAGCCTGTCGGTAGGGACCGCCTGCTCCTCCGGGGGCGACGCCGTGACCACGGCGGCCCTGCTGCTGCAGGGGGGCATGGCGGAGGCGGCGGTGGTCATGGCCGGAGAGGCCGCGATCTGCCCCGCCGCCATTCTGAGCCTCACGAAATCCGGGGCCCTCTCCCTCGCCGGAGAGAGCCGCCCCTTCAGCGCGGACCGCAGCGGCTTCGTCCTGGGAGAAGGGGGCGGCGCTCTCGTCCTGGAAACGGCGGAGAGCGCCGAACGGCGCGGCGCGCCGGTGCTGGCCAGGCTTCTGGGCTGGGGCAGCAACAACGACGCCTTTCACCCCGTCTGTCCCCATCCCGAGGGGACTCAGGCCGCCGCCTGCATGGAGGAGGCCCTGCAGCGGGCCGGGCTCTCCCCTTCTCAGGTGGATTATGTCAACGCCCACGGCACCGCCACTCTCAAGGGGGACCTGGCGGAGGCCGTCGCCCTCCACCGGGTCTTCGGGGAAAAGACGCCGCCGGTGAGCTCCACCAAGGGCGCCACGGGCCACATGATGGGAGCCGGGGGCATTACGGAGCTGATCGCCTGCGTGAAGGCCCTGGAAACCGGGCTTCTTCCCCCCAATCTGGGCCTCAGCGAACAGGACCCTGCCTGCGGCCTGGATCTGGCGGCCCCTGCCGCCAGGGAGGGAAGATACCGCGTTGCCATGTCCAACGCCTTCGGCTTCGGCGGACAGAACTCCTGCCTCCTGGTAGGCAGCCCCTGAGGATTTGACTTATGTATACCTATGACGCGGAACGGTTCAGGACCGAATTTCAGCGGAGCTTTACCTGGCTGGCGGGCTTCCTGCGGAATGTCCGCCGGGACCCGGCGCATCCCGCGGCCTTCGACGCGGGCAGCGGCGAGGTGTGGAGCTACGGCGCCCTGAACGAAGAGGCAAACCGTCTGGCCTCCGCCCTGCGGGCCCACGGCGTGGGGCCGGGGGACCTGGTCCTCTACCAGCTTTACAACTCCCTTCCCTTCCTGCTCTGCTATATCGCCCCCCAGAAGCTGGGGGCGGTGAACAGCCCGGTGAGCTTCAACCTCTCGCCGGGAGAGACGGCCCGGCTCCTGGAGCGGGACCGGCCCCGGGTCTACGTCTATGACTGCGACGTGGGGGAAATGGCAAAGAAGGCCCTGAGCCTGAGCCGCCACCGCCCGGAGCTGATCCTGGCGGTGGACAGCCGGGGCGACGCCCCCGCCCTGCCGGAGGGGCACCGCTTCTTCCGGGATCTTCTCGAAGAGGGCAGCCCGGAGGAGCCGGCGGCGGACTTCGTCCCGGACATGTACGCCGAGGTGACGCGGCTCGGCACCTCCGGCACCGGCGGCACTCCCAAGGGCGTGCCCCTGAACAATGTCAACGAGGTCCTCTCCGCCCACGACGCCATCATGCACTTTCCCCTGACCCGGCGGGACGTGACCCTGAACATGACCCCCTGGTTCCACCGGGGCGGCCTCCACTCCGGGGGCCCTACCCCCACCCTCTACGCCGGGGCCGGCCTGGTGATCCTGCGGATGTTCAGCGCCAAGGCCTGCTTCGACTGCGTGGAGAAGTACGGCGTCACCTTCCTCATCGGGGTCCCCTCCGCCCTGACCAATCTGGCCGCCAGGCAGGAGCGGCACCCGGCGGACCTCTCGGGCCTCCGGGGCATCGTCACCATGGGGAGTCCCCTGGAGCGGGAGGACTGCATCCGCTTCCAGCGGCTGCTGACCCCCAACATCTTCAACGGCTACGGCACCACGGAGACCTTCTGGAACAGCTTCCTGCGGCCCTGGGACCTGCCGGAGCGGGCGGGCAGCGCCGGAAGCCCCTGCACCGACGACGAGGTGCGGGTGGTGGCCCTCCGGGAAACGGGCTGCGCCGGGCCGGAGGAGACCGTCCCCCGGGACGGGGCGACCCAGGGGGAGATCATCATCCGCAGCGCCGGGAAGTCCCCCCTCTCCTACATCGGGGACCCGGAGCAGACGGCGGAGAAGTACCGGGACGGCTGGTTTTATACAAAGGACGTGGGCACCTGGGACAAAGAGGGTTATCTCACCGTGGCCGGACGGAAGGACGATATGATCGTCTGCATGGGAGAGAACATCTATCCCGCCCAGCTGGAGGAGGTCATCAACCGCCACCCCAAGGTGCGGGACTGCATGGTGACCGGGGTGGAGGACCCCTCCCGGGGAGAGGCGGTGGCCGCCTATGTGATCCCGGCGGACGACAGCCTCACCCTGCGGGAGCTGCACCTCTACTGCGCCGGGAGCGACGACATCTCCGGCTACAAGTGTCCCCGCTGGTACGCCTTCGTGGAGGAGCTGCCCTACAACGCCACGGGGAAAAAGCAGCACACGGTACTGAAGGCCCGCGCCGGGCGGGATCTGCGGGAGGGAAAGCTCCGGCGGCCGTGATGCGCGCGGCCCTGCCCGGAATGCAGGCCGGGGGCTGCAGCACAGCGGAAAGTCCGAAAGAAAACGGCAAAAAAACATTGGGAGCGGAGAGAAAACCCGCTCCCAATGTGTTTCTGTTCCTTTGTCCCGGGTGACCCCGGATTCTGCCGCGGCCCCCCCTGCGCTCCGCTTTCCGCGGAACGGGACCGGGGCTCAGTTGTTTTCGATCTCCTCGATCAGCGCCTGATAGACGATGCGGAGGTTTTCATTCTCCATGCGGAGGTCGTGTACCAGCGTTGTGGAAATGGACATGAGCAGCTCCAGCCCGATGGTGGGATGCTCTCTGCAGAAGCGATGGAAAGCGTCATACCCCAGGGCCAGCGTCCGGCAGTCCGTTTTGGCCCGCACCGTGGCCGAACGCTGACCCCGGTCGATCAGGGCCATTTCCCCGAAGGAGCAGTGATAGCTGTCCAGCAGGGTGGCGGTAATATAGCGGTCGCCGAAGGGCGTCGTCTTCAGCACGTCCACGCTGCCCTTCAGCAGGAGGAACAGCTCGTCCCCCGCCTCCCCTTCCCGAAGGATCTCCGTGCCGGCGGGAAAGGAACGTTCCTCCATGGCTTCCGCCAGGCAGCCCAGCTCCTCGTCCGAAAGCCTGCCCAGCAGGGGAAAGCTCTTCAGGTCGGATATCGTTTCTTTTTTTGACTGCATCCTCAGTTCCCCTCCGCCAGGACGATCACGCCCATATTGCTTCCAAGCTCATAATCCTCCGGGGGATTGAGCCGCGGGTGGTTCCGTTCCGCCTCCCTCACCGTCTTCAGCTTCTGGATGATCTCCCCGTAATTGCTGGATTTCATGGCGTCGGCCAGGATGGAGTGCTTGATGGTCTTCTCCGCGCCCATATTCTCCAGGATCCCCAGGGCCAGGATGCCCTTCTCCTTTTTGTAATAGGCGGACAGCTCCTCGTAGCGCCTGCCCCGCCAGCGCTCCTCCACGGGAAGGATCTGGATGCTGATGCCGTCCCCGTTGTCCAGCAGGGCCCGCACCACGTTGGCCATCCCCGTATAGCCGGTGGCGGTGGAGAGGATGTAGCGGCTGTACTCCTCGGTATAAATGACCTCGTCGCAGTTCTGGGCCTCCAGGTAGTTCCGATACCGCTCCGTCTGCACCAGGGCGCAGACATGGCAGCGGGGGTTGAGGGACTTGATCATCAGGGCGCAGACGAAAATGCGGGAATCCACCAGCTCGGCGTCCAGGCTCTCGTGGGCTTCGCCCAGGACCAGGGCCGTGGCCGCCTTCCGGATGTTGGCGTTCAGCAGGGACTGTTCCTCGGTGATGTCCCCCCGGAGGTACAGGATCCCCTTCAGCTCCTTGTCCATGAGGAGGGGCTGCATCTTCAGCTCCGGAACGCTGTTGATGATCACGATATCCGCCGCCGTAAGCCTGCCGGATTTGCGAAGGATGTCCATGATCAGGGGCTTCAGGTCGTTTTTCCAGCCGAAGATGACGATGTGATTGGATAGTGCCTGCACCTTTTTGATCCTCCTTGCCGGACTTGTGCTGTACGCCGTGATCCTGGACGAGATAAAACCGATGATGGTGGAGAGGAAGAGCATGCTGAACAGGATGAAGATCATCAGCAGCGCCCGTCCGGCCCAGGTCGTGGGGACATAGTCCGTATAGCCCCGGCTGAAAATGATGTTGACGTTGTTCCAGAGCAGGATGTCCAGGAAGGTCTTCCTCCCGCCCGGCCCGCATTCCACAAACCAATAGACGTAGCAGAGCAGCGTGTAGACGCCCAGCAGTCCGAGGGCCGTCAGGATCCAGGATCGGGACGCGCACTTTTTCCTTTTCTTAAAAGAGCGCTTCTCTTCCATGCGCCCCTCCCCTCCCGCGTTTCCGTGCCGCCCGTCGGGTCTGACGGGCGGCATCTGTTTCATCCGCGGCATTCGTACTTATATAATATATCACAGAAGCGGAAAAAACACAATTCCTTTGGCGGTCCGGTTTTGTTTCCGGACCCGAAAAAAAACGCTCTTTGGGAGAGATTTATGCAATTTTCGGCAAAGAAATCGGCAAAAGCCGGATATTTGTTGCGTTTATGTTACGTTTGCCATATTATAATCTAAAACAAAGAGGAAACGGTATTCGTTATTTCAGAAAGGAAGGAACGATCATGCCCCTGACTTTGGACCAGTATAGAGAAAAGAAAAAGCAGCAGGAACCCAAATTCGATAAAGCCGTCGGCATCTTCAGCAAGCTGCTGGAGGACACGGACCTTGTCCCCTATGGCACCCCTCTGCGTTCCTGTCTTGATTCTCTCAACAGCAGCGTGGGCTTCCTGTCCAGGGATGAGGAGGAAGTAACGGAATTTGGCCTGAATCTGGAGCTGGACAATCTCAACGGCATGAAGACCAGGCTCAAGACTGCGGACAAGGAAACGGGAAAAACCGTGGAAATGCAGCTGAAGGACCTCTTCATGAAGCAGAAGGTCTATCCTCCCCAGGACTGCTTCGATGCGCTTCAGGAAGTGGACGAGTACTTCGAGCTGGGTCTGAATGTGCCGGAGCTCCAGTACGGAGTCGAGGGCGCAGCCAAGAAGAAGGAAGCGGCCGAGAAGAAGAGAGCCGCAGAGGAAAAACGGATCGCCCAGGAGAAGGCCGCAGAGGAGAGAAAGCCGACCTGGCAGAAATATATCGAGCTGCATCGGCCCGAGGAGGGCAAGGAATACACGCCCAAGGAACAGAAGGAGCTTCTGGCCAAGATGATGGTCGCCGCCAACGTCCATGTCGCGGATCTGGATAAGCCTGCCGATCAGAAGACCCCCTTCAATCTGAGTGATGCCCGGAAGTACTCCTCCAAGCTCATGGACCAGTGGGCTTTCAAGCACATTGCCAAGGATCCCTTCCGCATGGAGAGTCTGCTGAAGAAGGAGCCGACGGACCTGGCGGACGCCGTACAGAAGATCCGCCGTCCCTTCGCCGAAATGACCCTGGATGCCCGGAAGGAGAAGATCCGGGAACTGAAGGGCATGCTCCAGTACATGGACCCGAAGGAAGGCAGAAGCAGCAAATACCGGCAGATGTACGAGAGCATCGAGGGCATCTCGGAAGAGCAGCTGAACAAGCTGGAGGACTGCGACGATCCGAAGAAGAACGGAGAAAAGCTGCTGCAGGGCATCTTCGACAGCACGGAAAAATACCAGAAGGGGAAGAAATCTCTGCGAAGCAAGCCGGATCAGGCCTGTCGCTTCGACCAGTCTGTGGATATTCTTGCCTGCCTGGGAAACTCCACCGACGCTGCGAAGGATATGACGGAAGGGCTCATCGACCGGATCAACGAAGTCCGGGCCGGTCACGGGCAGGAGCAGTACCAATCCTACAGTTGCGGAAAAGAAGAAGACTTCCGGGCGCATTCCAACGTCACCCGCCGCTATCAGGCGGAATTGAAGGCGTATAAGGCACAAAAGCAACAGGGGGGCCAGGCGCCGAAGGACCCATGGGAGAAGCCGCGGAACATCCTTCCCAAAAACGAAAACGCCACCCTGCTGGATTACGAGAAGTACAAGAACTCTCCCGAATCCCTGAATCGCTTCACGGGCGATTCCGGCGATTTTGTGGAAAAGCCGCAGGGCTTCAACACCTTCTACTGGGGGTACTACAAGGACCAGCCCATGCCCAAGGACACCGGCAAAGACGCCATTGCCTGCGCCCTGGCCGCCAAGGATACGCCGCTCCTGTATTCCGACGCATGGAAAAAGGTGGGCTGCGACGATACGGTGTACAAAGCAAACTATCAGAAGTACATCAACGATCCGGCAGTGGAAAAGCTGGCGGATAAGCTGACGAGCGTGGAAGGGCGGAAGAAGCTCTTCCCTGAGGGTAAGGAAATGGACGGCCGGGATCTTAACGCAGAGCTCCTGGCGCAGGAATACGGACAGCTGGCAGAGCCCGACCTGGCGCTGTAACGCGCTTTGGAGCGCGTCATCCCGCTGCATCCTGAGAAGAAAGGAAAGGAAGAACCATGCCTCTGACTTACGCTGAATACGACGCAAAACGCAACGAATTCCTCAACTGGGCCGAATACGGGCGGACTGTCAAGCCCACTCTGAATTACCTGGCCAGGGGAATGTACGCCGCTGCGGAGAAGCTGGAAACCCAGCACCCGGAGCAGGCGCAGAACTTCCGGAAGATGGGGGACGCCATGATTGCCGTCACCGGCGAGATCGACCTCGGCGCCACCAGAAACGAGATTGCAGAGGGCCTGGAGACCGTAAACGGCCTCTATCCCTTCCTGCAGCAGACCACCGGCGGCGTCCCGAACCGCGATCTCCTGAAGCAGGCGCTGGCGGATCATCCCGAGCTGAGGAACGAATACCTCACCACCGACGAGACCAGAAACACCAGCTTCGAGCAGCAGCTGGACAACATCGGCGATTTCTTCGTCATCAGCCAGCGCGCCATCGACGAGCAGGTCGAACAGATCCGGCGCGAAAAGGTGATCCATTCGAGGGAGGTGCGCCGGGAACAGGAGCGGGAACGCATCGAGAAGCTGCTGAAGACGCTTCCCGAAGAGCAGCGCGCCGCAGAGGAAGAGCGGCTCTGGAACGAATTCAATCAGCAGGAAGAGCTTCTGTCCAAGGGCGCGGAGTATGCCCAACAGCAGGACGAGGAGCGGCAGCGGCGCGAAAAGGAAGAGCATCAGCGGGCGGAGGAAAACCGGCGCTTGCAGCAGGAGGAGCTGCGGCGTGCGGAAGAGCTGCGGCAGAAGCAGGAGCAGGAGCGTCTGCGGCAGAAGCAGGAACAACAGAAGCAGCAGCAGCAGAAAGATACGCTGCGGCAGCAGCTGGCCGATCTGCGGAGCCGCTCGGGCCCCCTGCAGATGCCCAGGGGCTATGACTACCGGGACGCGGCCATCCATTTCACCCGCAGCCTGCAGAAGGGAAAGCCGGAGGACAGCGCCGTATTCAAAACGGCGGAGAAGATCCATGCCAAGCGTCAGGCCATGGAGAAGGAAGTGGAGGACATCGTCGCCGGTGTGGACAAACGGATGCCGCCCGACGCCGGGGGCGACTGCCTCGACACGATCCGCAAGGTCTCCGACCGTACCGGCCCTCTGGTCAATCACTATGGGCGCAACCATCTGAGAGAAAACCTGGAGCGGATGCCGGGAAATCGGGAGGAGCAGGAAATCCGGCTCTATGCCGAGATGAAGAAAGAACAGCTGGTCACGGAAGCCCGGCGCGGAGATCTTCTGAAGCGCTTCCCCGAGCGGAAGGCCCTCAACGCGCAGCTGGAGCCCCACCGGGCCACCGCCCGGCGGCAGATCCTGGAAAAGCACTTCGGCAAGGATCTGGAGAAACGCAGGCGCCAGACCAAAAACGAACTGACCGCCTCTACCCTGCTGTCCAAATTCTTCCTGGCCCCGGAGCAGAAGGCGAATCTCGCAAAGCTCCTGCAGGACACCTATAAGGATGCGCTTCCGCAGAAGCTGGCCGCCTGCGAGGATCGGCAGCATCCGGAGCATGAGCTTTTCCGGAAGGAGATCTTTGAGCCCGCCCTGCGAAGCACGAAAAAGTGGAAAGAACTGGGAAACGCCATGGGCTTTCCCAAAGAGATCTACTCCCAGCTCATCACGGACATGGATACCCTCACGATGGTCATGCAGAACACCATCCGGCCGGAGGCGGTGGAGAAAAGCCTCTTTGAGGATTTGACGGAGCTGCATCCCGAACAGCCGCTGGAGAATCTGGTGGAGCAGGCGGCGGAAAAATCCCTCTATGCCTCCCTGCACAAGGACGAACCCCAGCCGGAGGGGGACAAGCTGCTCTACCAGTGGGCCCGGGATCTGGAAACAAAGATCGCCCTGGAGGGCAAGCAGGAAAAGCTGGAAGAAATGCGCAGGCTGGACGAGGCGGCGGACGGGCTGAAAAAGGCCTGTCTCAAGGGCGATCTGACCGACGCCTCCCGGCAGATGAAGGCCACCATGACCGGACTCTATCCCCTGGCGCAGAATGACCCGGAGCTGTTCCGGGAGCTGGCAGGGGATCTGGACAAGGAATGGGCGGAGATGGACCTCCTGGAGAGCAAAAAGCTCCGGGAAGAGCAAAAGATCCCCGAGCAGTACCTGCCCCGGAAAAACGAGCCGGCCCCTGCGAAGCCGAACTGGCCCTTCAAGGACAAGCAGGTCGGCGAGAAGCTCTCGAAGCAGCCCGTCAGGGAATACCGGTACCACGCCTTCGACAAGGACTTCCTCGATGAAAAGTGGTCCGAAGAGAAGCTGAACGAAGAGGAGCTGGAGCTGAATCTGCCCGGGGATGAGGATACTCTGGTGGAGAACGACATCCTCGCCAACCTTCCGACTCCCGTCGCGGAATTCATCGACAAGGAATGGGATCATCTGGAAAAGCTGGGCAAGCGCGAGCGCAAACCGCAGGAGGAGATACAGAAGTGTCTTTCCAGGATCGTGGCGGCGGACACTCTGCAGCTCCAGGGGAAGGACGATCCTCCGGAACAGGAGATCAACGCGCTGGCGGACAAGCTGCGGAAGAACGGCGCGCTCAAACAGGTTGCGGCATTCGTGGATCCGGCACTCCTCGCAAAGGGCCGCCGCACGGATCTCATCCTCAAATGCATGGAGAAGGAGACCGCGGCCCAGACACAGAGCCGCCGGGCCCGCCAGCAAAGGCTGCAGAAGGAGCTCGGTCCTGTCGTGAACAAGCTGCTGGCCACCGGAAAGGGCAAGTCCTACTTCTTCGGCATCCCCCGTTTCCTGACCGGCAACAGCAGCCGGTATGAAAACGCTCTGGCGGCCATGCAGGAAGTGCAGAGGTCCAAGTCGGCCGATCCGGCGGTGGTGGGTCCGGCGGTGGACACGGTAAAGGAATACCTTCGGGACAAGATGGAAGTACGGGACCGTGAATTCGGCCGGGTTCGCTGGGAGCAGTGCATGACCTTCCTCAAGCA
>JAEEGL010616338.1_pt1 | contig 13144 bp, 12 predicted proteins | sample 9134231 | NCBI WGS metagenome assembly JAEEGL01 (sample SAMN16246548, study PRJNA631951) | gut metagenome | biome: gut microbiome; feature: rumen; material: fiber-attached | host: Bos | place: Iran: Karaj | collected 2018-10
TATGAATGATAAGGAAAATGAAGCAATCGGAGAGAAAATATTAGGAACCGTTCCCGAAGATACTCTGAGTGCATGGGGATTGTTTAAGCAGGACGAAACGGAAAAAGATCGTTAGTTGCTTAAAGCAGGCGGTTGTAAATACTGCCAAGTTCTTTTCCGATATTTGAAAAATTCCTGCTTTCGGCGGTCAGACGCCCCATCTTTATAACAGAGGGATTATCATGTGAAAGCACATTTGAAAGCAGTTCATCGAGCTGCTTTTTTTCTTTGAATTTGTATACGTTTTCATTGTCAGAAAGCCATCCTTCATAGACCGGAATATCTCTGACGATTGTTGGAATACCGCATGATAATGCTTCCAGAACAACGATTCCTTCGGTTTCCTCATGGCTTAAGAACAAAAACAGATCGGAACATACATAGGCTTTTTTCAGCTCTTCGGATTCAACATATCCTGCGAAAATAAGATTGGAGGGAGCATTTCGGATCTTACGCCTGATATCGGAAGGCACGAGTATTGCATCGGTATGACCGAACCATATGAAAGTTTTATCCGGATTGCTTTGAGCAAGCGAAATGAAATCGTCAATGCCTTTTCTTCGCATAAAATGACCGACGCTTATGATGATCTTACTGTCCTTTGGGATATTGTATTTTTTTATGAATTCTTCTTTAGATGCTTCAGTTTGATCCGGATCTTTTTTCCAGAAATCTGTATTAATTCCGTTTGAGAGGGCATAGATTTCTTTTTTCAGGCCGTATCCTTCAAGGATTTTTTTGGAATAATCGGACGGAGTTACAATGATGTCTCCGAGATTATAGCAGAAGATTATCCACCTTTTGAATAAAGGGGCAAAAAAGTTTGACCCTGCGAAAGAATTCTTAAAATCCTCCATTGTGGAATGACCGTAGAAAACTACTTTTACACCTAGTTTTCTTGCGTGCAGTGCTTTAAATACACTGTCAGGCAGAATAAAATTGATGTGAATGATATCGCAGTTTCGAAGAGGCTCTTCGTTAACAGAAAATCCGGCATTCTTCAAAACTGTGATCTGGTGTTCGATCGCTTTTCCGACACCGCTTTTTTTAATTAGATTAAAGCTGCCCGTGTAAACACAGACTTTGGTTTTTTTATCAGTCATAATCAATTGTCATGTAATGCAAGATACACCTTTTCACAGGCATCTACATAAGCTTTCGGAGTATATTTGTCAAAAACTGTTTTTTTGGCTTTGGTACCGACAGACCTTCTTAGATCGGCATTGTCACAAAGAAGTTTGGTGTAATGAATAAATTCTTCTTTTGTATTGTAAACGAAACCGTTTTCTTCATTTATGATCACGCCGTCAAGACACGGATCGTAACGGCATAAAATGGGAAGAGAACATGCCATGGCTTCCATGTAAGTTAAGCCCTGCGTTTCGCTTGTGGAAGCATTTACGAAAATATCTCCTGCCACATAGTATTTGGGCACGTCTTCGGGGTTTATCATTCCGGTAAAAATGACTCTGTCCGGGATGTCGAGCTTTTTGCAGTATTTTTCGATCTTCTTTATGTAGGGACCATCGCCGGAAAGCATTATCCTGAAGTTCTTAAGCTCATCGTCCGCAAGATGATCCAGCAACTCTTCGATGTTTTTTTCTTTTGCGATCCTTCCTAAAAAAAGAAGCAGACATTCGTCCTTTCGAATTCCATATTTTTCACGTATTTCATCCCTGAAAGAGGAATAATCGTTATTAAAGAAAAATCCGTCGATAGCACTGGGTATGACGTATATTTTATTTTTTATTCTGTAACGGGTAAGTATGCGATGTATTTTTTCCGTGGGAGCAATAAAACAATCAGTTCTTTGCGAAACTTTTCTCACGATATACGGGATGACTTTTTTGATAAAAAAACCGGCGATCGAAAGGTAACCCACATATGCTTCGTAAACCGTGTGATATGTGTGAACCATCGGTGTTTTGGTTTTCTTTGAAATATGGCAGGATGCCGCGAAAGTGGAAAATTCGCAATTAGTGTGAATAACGTCGGGATTCCAGTCGATCAATTCCTGTATCAGAGTATTTTTTTTAGGAAGTCCGATTCGCGCCTTGGGATAAACTATGGATGCACTTGTTGAAGCTATAAGATAAACATTACCGATCCTTTTTTCTTCACCGGTATCTGAAAGGGAGAGGATTTTAACGTCATGGCCGTTATCTTTTAAGCCTTTTGCCAGTATTTTTACGGAGGTGACGATTCCGCTTATGCTTGGATCGAATAAATCAGAAGCAATAAGGATTTTCACGGATAATTCCCTTTCTTCAAAATAATAAAGATATTTTACTACTTTTTTCCTTTTTATGTAAAGAATTCCAAGATTTATGGTATAATAAATTATTAGTTATTTATAACTGTAAAAACAAAGTGATTTTTTTATAGGGGGGATTGTTATGTTTTGTTCACAATGTGGCGCTAAAATAGCCGACAGCAGCATATTCTGTCCGAACTGCGGTAATAAAGTTGTCCATGCCGAATCGCAGCCTCAGGTGCAGACTGCGGTACAACCTCAGGCTCCTCAGCCTCAGCCGGTACAACCGCAGGCTAATAATGTTCAGGAGCAGTCTCAGGCTCAATTCGTTCAGCCAAATCCACAGCCTCAACCTCAATATCAGCAGCCCGTACCCGGAATGCAGGGCCAGTCTCAGATGCAGGGACAACCCCAGTATCAGCAGCCGAACCCTCAGATGCAGGGCCAGCCTCAGTATCAGCAGCCTAATCCTCAGATGCAGGGCCAGCCGCAAATGCAGGGCCAGCCTCAGATGCAGGGTCAGCCCCAGTATCAGCAGCCGAGACCCCAGATGCAGGGCCAGCCGCAAATGCAGGGTCAGCCTCAGTATCAGCAGCCCAGACCTCAGATGCCCCCTCAGCAGCAGAATCCTCCCAAGAAAAAGAAGAAAAAAGGCGGACTTGTCGTCCTTATTATTTTCCTTGTTTTACTTTTACTCGCGCTTATTGCAGGCGGGGTAGTGTTTGTAATTTACAGCGGCATTTTAAAGAGCCCCAAGAAAGTATTTGCCGAAGATGTTGTTAAGATTTCTCAGAATGTCAATAATGAGATTCCGAATATGGGTATGATCCCTCTTGAAGCACTTCTGCATTTGGGAATCGATGATACCGAGAACTCTCATACAACCACAAGAACCACTGAGATCGTTTCTGATGCGATGAGTGAGTATGCCGTAGAACTTGTTCAGTCATACAGTTACAACAAAGACAACGGAGATACCGCTTACGATCTGACCGTTAACGTTAACGGTTCGCCTATGGGAAGCGGAGCGATCTATTTTTCAGATGATGATTTTATCTACGTACCCATGAATGCGGACTCATCAATGATCAGATACCAGTTGGATTCCGATACTAAGGAAAGCTTTAAGAACCTTGGTGCCATCGAACGTTACTCCCTTATGGTAATGGAAAAAGAAAGAGGCGGCGATGTCAACTGGAAAGAAGAGATAAGTAATTTCAACAAGGATATTCTTGGCGATATTCCCAAGAAATCATTCAAAAAGTCCAATACAACTTACACGATCCTCGGTGAAGAGAAAAAGTGTAAGGCCGTAACCGTTAACGTATCCGGCGATGAAGCGTTTGATATTATTGAAGGTTTCGGAGACCTGATCTACAAAGGAATCGAAAGCGACGAAGAAAAGGCCGGAGCATTCGAAGATCTGCTTTCATCGTATGAAACATCAGGCGGAAGTCTTGATCTGACCATGACAACGTATCGCTACAAGAGAACACCTGTAGCCATTTCAATGGAAGTAGTCTCAAACGGTGAAGTTTCCAACTACGAAATCAGTTACTACAAGAAGAGCAGTGAAAAACAGTTTATCTTTGACAGCGGAGATTCCTACTATGAAGAAAGCGTTATTTCAAAGGGAATCGGTCAGACTCATATGACAAACAAATGTGACCTTGGCAGTTCTTTCGTTACAATCGAGCAGGATTCGACCGGTATCGGCAACTCCAAGGATTTAAAGGGAACATTTGAGATTATCCCTAACACTGATTCTGACGAAGACAGCATGGCATCGATCGCAGGTAATACGATCACCGGAACCATCGAAGAAACTTCGATTCTCGGAAACGGTATGAAAACGACCACGATTGAAAGTGAAAACGGAAGCATTTCCATCATCACCACTTTGGAAAGAGCAAGCCTTGATTCAAGCAAGATCACTCCTCCGGCATTTATTTCCGAGTCCGGTGTTGACTGCACGAGCCTTGAAGACCTGAAGACGATCATGAAAGTTTACACCAATGATGATGCACCGTCAGTAGACAACGGTATTATTCATATGGCACAGGTATACTACCTTATGATCCAAAAGAGCGGAGTGATCAAATAGATCCGGAGTAAACTATGATTGAGGCAAAAGGTCTTGTAAAAAAATACGGAAAATATGTTGCGGTTGACAATTTGTCTTTTAATTTGGACCTCGGCGAAAGCGTGGTGCTGCTTGGTGCAAACGGCAGCGGAAAAAGTACGTTAATGGGTATGCTTGCCATGGTTTTAAAACCGACGGAAGGAGAAGTACTTATTGATGGTCAGAAGGGCAAAAAGGCAAAGTCGAAAATAGCTTATGCTCCGCAGAATATCGTATTGTTTGAAGAATTAACCGTTACGGAAAATCTGTATGCATGGTCTTCTCTTAAAGGCAAAGAAAATGTCGACAGAGCGGATTATCTGATTTCCGAACTTGATATGGGAAGTTTTAAAAAGAAACGCGTTGACCGTCTTTCCGGCGGTCAGCGCAGAAGAGTGAATATCGCAGTGGCGATGATGGGTAATTACGATTACCTGCTTCTTGACGAGCCCCTTGCGGGAATCGACGAATATGGCGGTGAATGCATAGAATCTCTTTTAAGAAAAGAGAAGGAGAGCGGGCGCGGTATTCTGCTCACTGAACACAATCCCACCATTTTACTGCCTTTAATGGACAGACAACTTAAACTGGACGGGGGTCATTTTATCGGATGAAGCCTTTCACGTTCATTTTGTATGATATAAAAAGACTGTTCGGTCACGGGAAAACGGCGATACTTGCAATGTTATCGCCGATTCCTGTTTTATTGCTTTTTGCAACTTTTCTTGTACCGTTTCTAACCACAGATTCCGGTTCAAAACTTTCGATTGCATTATATAATGCAGATTCAAGTGAAGAACTTGCGGAATTGGTAGATATGATCATTGCTCCAGAAGTCGCCGACGGAAGGGTGATCATTTATCCGGTGAATGATACCGAAACCGGAATAAAACTGGTGAACGAAGGAAAGGTTGCAGCCTTTTTTTATATTCCTCCAAACACTTATACGGATCCGATGAACGGAAAAAGGGCTGCAATAGAGTTTTATTATTCTCAGGAACATGCATTTGAATCCTTATTGTTTTATGCGTCCGCCCATAGTACGCTGTCTGTATTCGGCCAAGGTATAAGGATCGTCTATCTTGCTGCCGACATCGCATTAGATAAGGGAGTAACGGCAGAAGACGTGATCACTCTCTGGGAAGAAGGCAGTGATGAACTGGTGGATGTTCATCTGCACCGCGGTAAAATAATCGGTAAAAGCGGTGTTTTTTCTCCGGGCAATGATTATTATCTCAGATTTCTGATGGCAGGTCTTTTCGCTGTCTGCTCATATTTTGTCTCATTCCCGATCATATATCTTACAAGTCTTGATATTTCCGAGATATTCGGTAAAAGAAATACATCAAAGAGCAATCTGGCCGGATTTTATTTTGCCAGACTTTTTTCGGGTACTCTTCTCATAATGTGCGCCTTTTTGATCATGTATCCGATAGCACGTGCCATCAGACGTTTTCCGGTAAGCCTTGCTTTATCGGTTTTCCCGGCAATGATCTTAACGGCTCTTGCGTTCAGCGCGCTGGCGATCCTTATAGGAGCGATATTCAAAAATGGACATACGTCCCTCTGGGCAGGACTTTATTTCGGATTTGTTTCGATTCTGGGAGTGATATTCCTTATGTCAAATTCTTCACTTCCTAAATTTGTTTCATTTTTGATGGAAATATCTCCGCTTCGTGCGAGTGTCAGTATTTTTTCCAATGCTTTGTTCACGATGGTACCTGAAAGATACTTTACGGATATGTTTATTCTGCTTGCCTCATTCATCGTTTTCACGATATGCGGCTTTTTCGTTTATCTGAAGAGGGGGAGCAAAGTATGAATTATTCGGCGATTTTCAAAGGCAGAATGAGAGCTCTTTTTACGGATGTTTCTTCCCTCGTCATACTCATAATCATTTCTGTTGTTTCAGTTTATATTTCAATAGTCAGTCATCGTGCCGATTCGGTTATCGAAACGCCCATAGCGGTAGTAAATTACGATAAAGGAATATGGGGAGACGAGCTTATTAAAGTTCTTCAGTACGAAGAAGATTATGACTTTTACGTTACCGATGAGGAACAGGCGCGAAAAGCCATTGCCCGCAACAAAGCTCACGGACTGATAATCATAAAACCTGATTTTTCCGAAAAGATATCTCAGGGAGAATATAAATCTCTCTTTTCTGTTACGGTTATGTCCGACAGTTATGAACTTAATGCTTTCACCGAGGTATTGATCAACGATGCCATTAAGATCTGGATGGAGTCCGTTACGGAAGTTAAGCTTGAAGAAATTGCAAACGCAAGCGAAGATGAAATAGAATCATTTCGCGAGGATGCAATGGAAATATGGGGCGGTGAATCTCTTCTGGATATCGAATCGATTATGGTTAATTACACGAGCGGTGAAACAGAGGAGGAAGAAAATACATATTCCGGAATAAGATGGTATGCCGCGTTGTCGCTTTTTTATCTGATCATCGGCGGTACATGGATGTGCGGTTACGGAAGTGGCGGACTCTTAAAAAGAGCGATCGGAAAAGGCGGAAATATTGCGCTTATGTATATTTCTCAGGCTCTGCCGGGACTGATCGTTACAACAGTTATGCTGATCCCCGTTTTGATCGCGGAGAAATCTTGCGGAAATCCCTTTTTCATTTTGCTTGCGTATGTACTTTATATGTTTGGAGCAAGCGGAATGGCTCTTGTGGTTTGTTCTTTTTCCGGACATTTATCCAACCTGGTTTTGACCGCACCTGTAGTAACAATGGCGGCGTCGCTTATATCGGGGCTTTTGTTTAAACTTCCGAACTGGGCTAAATTCTGGGAGATCATTTCTGTTGTTTTCCCGGGACACTGGTTCGTTCTGGCGATAGAGGGAAATCATTTCTTTTTAGGCGCAATCATTGTCGGCGTGGCATGGTTTTTGGTTGGAATGATCACCGCATGGCTGCTCGGATTAATAAGAAAAAAATAAAACATACTATTTTTTATTATGGAACATGGAAGGGTGTTGACGGAGGAAATCCCAGAAAATTCTGTAAGATCAAATAGGCATTCATTATACAGGTGATTTCGAATGCAGAGTCCCCGAAGAGTAATTGCTCTTCGGGTTTTTTATGTTAAAATATGATTATTCGTAAATACTTAAACGGAAAGGAGGATACCATGAAATTTGATAATACTGATAAAAGGGATATATTGATAATGGTTACTTTTCCCAATATTGATAAGATAAAAGAAATACAGAAAAAGTATTATGATATAGCAGATAAAATAGAACCGCATATCGCTGTAACATTTCCTTTTGATTCTGATATATCTGACGAAGAACTGTATGAAAAATTATGTAAAATAACAGAAAAATATAAACCGTTTAAGATAACATGTCATGGTGTTTCAACTCCTTACGGTGAGCCTGATCACAGATTTTTAAATATCACAGAAAACAAAGATATCATAAAAAGTATGAGTGATGATATCTACAAAAATATCATTCCGGAACAGTTAGAATATAGAGATAAATATAATTATGATCCTCACATCAGTTTAGCCAATAAGCCTTTGGATGAGGAAATAGAATTAGATGAAACATTCGAAATGATCGTTGATTCATTATATGTAGAAAGAATCGGCAGTAATGATGAATCAATCAGATTGTATGATATAAAATTAAACGAGCGGTAAATATGGTTGATCTATTATGCGCATGTTGACGAAAAGGAAACAAACGGATGGAAACAGTAAAAAAGATTTTTGATAAAGCACTCGTTTTAAAACTTAAGACACGAACCGATAATCGCGGGCCGATGACGCTTGTTTCTGATAGCGGGTTTATAAAAGAAGAAACATCATTTGCCGCAAAAGAAACAAGAGTTTATACAATGCCTAAAAAGGGAACATTCTTCGGTATTCACTACAGGGAAGAAAATGATCCGCTGGATAAGCTGGTTACGGTCATTAAGGGAAGAGGCATGGATTACATTGTTGATCTAAGGCCTGATTCGCCGACTTATCTTAAGTGGGAGAAAATAGAATTATCTTCCGGGAATGCGCTGGCAGTATATGTACCCGCAGGATTCGGACACGGATTTCAGGCACTTGAAGATGATACTATCCAGCTTTTTTCCATCAATACAAGCGGAGATAACGGTTATTCTAAAAGTATAAATTTTAAGGATGAGAAAATAGGACTTACTTTGGAAATACCGGTAACGGAAATTGCCGATTATGATCTTAATGCACCGTTTGTTTAAGTATGAGGATTATAAATGTTAAGACCGAGAATTCATTTTACAGCAGAATACGGATGGATAAACGACCCGAACGGATTGGTTTTTTATGAAGATAGATTTCATTTGTTCTTTCAGTTTAATCCGAACGGACTTGTCTGGGATTCCATGCACTGGGGACATGCGGTTTCCGATGATCTGATCCATTGGGAACAGCTTCCGACTGCTATTTTCCCTGATGAGGAAGGCGATATTTTTTCGGGAAGCTGTATTTATGACAAAGAAAACGTAAGCGGATTGGGAACGAAAGATAATCCTCCGCTTCTGGCATTCTATACTTCGCATCATCCTTTGACTAAAAGAGAAGAACAGTGTATTGCCTACAGTCTGGACGGAATGACATTTGAAAAGTATTCTGAAAATCCTGTGATTCCCGGTAAAGACAATACGCCTGCCAGAGACCCGCATGTATTTAAAAATGTGGTAAAAGGCGGTTACTGTATGTGCCTGACCGTTGAAGATAAAGTTCTTTTTTATCATTCAACAAATCTTACTGACTGGGAAAAAACAGGAGAATTCCTGCTTCCGGAATATGCACTTAAAGGAATGATCGAATGCCCCTGCATGTGCATGTTTGAATGCGAAGGAAAAAGCAAATATGTATTGATGATGAGCATGGATATTCCCGAGAGTGAATTTTACAAACTTCCCAAAGAGGCAGTGCCGCATTCCAGACTCATGCAGTATTTCGTCGGAGATTTTGACGGTGAGAAGTTTTTTGTTTCCGATTCGCAAAAGGAAGTTAAGCTTGTTGATTACGGACCGGATTTTTATGCGGGAACAATCTTTTCCAATTATCCCGAAACGATCATGATGGCATGGCTTGGCAATTCACCGGAAAGCATGAAAATCCCGACTGAAAATGAGGGCTTCAGGGGCATCCTGAGTTTCCCGCGAAAACTGGAACTTATTAAAACGGATAAAGGTTACGGATTAAAGCAGAGCTTTTATCCTCCTGCAGAAAACATCGAAGGTATTATATACAACGAATTTGGAGACAAAGAAGAGATTATCGACAACTGCGTAAAAGAAACAATTACGGCCGATGGATACGGCATTTGCACTATGTTTGATCTATAAGACCGGGTGTTTGGCTCTGATGTCATGCGCCTGTTAACGAAGTTTGTCATTTTGAATTTTTAGCTTGAGGGTATCAACCCCCGAGCTTTTTTAATGCTCGGCGCGTAAAAGAAAAAACACGACACAAAAAAATCAAGTCCGAAGGACTTTGAATACAAAAGGAGAAAAATGATCATGAAAAATAATTATTTTAAGAAGATTGTAACAGGAATATTTGCTGCGGGGCTTTCGGTGTTCGCCCTTACAGCATGCACAAATAACACTCTCGGACAGACAACCGGCAGCGCAGGCAGTGAGAACAAAGTATACAGAACACTTGATGAGATCAAGGAAAGCCCACAGTATTTTTCGACAATCCAAAGACAGATCGTCTTAAGAAGTTCTTAAAGACTTTCAGTTACGAAGAATAAAAGATTTGTATTTGCATTATGGTGTACATTTTCGGATAATCGTGATATACTTCCGATTAAGGCAAAGGTGTCTGAGATATCAGATATCTTTGCCCTTTTTAGTATAGTTTTAAAGAAGGATTGATATGGAAAACAAACTTATTCAGGTTGCCGCCGCAACCCCTTGTTTAAAAATCGGTGATGTTAAATACAATGTCAAAGAGATAACAGACATAATAAAAGAATCAGAAGACTGCGGTCTTATCGTGTTCCCCGAACTGTCGGTAACGGGTTATACTTCGGCGGATCTTTTCCAAAGCGATCTGCTTTTAAAAGAGTCTCAAGAAGCTCTCCCCGTGATTGCGCAAGCGACAAAAGGCAGAGAACTGACTGTGGTTGTAGGTGTACCGTTTAGGTATGCAAACAGCATTTATAATTGTGCCGCAATCCTTTCCGACGGAATAATAAAAGCATTGATCCCCAAGTCTTACATACCTGATTACTCCGAATTTTACGAGATCAGATGGTTTGTATCGGGCAGGGACATAAAGGATGAAACGGTTAAGATCTGTGGATATGATGTGCCGTTTGGAGTTGATGTACTTGCCGAAGATTCTTCAAACGGAGCTGTCCTTGGAGTGGAGATATGTGAGGACCTCTGGGTTCCCGATAAGCCGAGCACACATGCCACACTGGCAGGTGCTAACATCATAGCCAATCTTTCTGCGTCGGATGAATTAATAGGCAAACAGAACTACAGAACGCAGCTTGTCAAACAGCAAAGCGGTTCCTGCTACTGTGCATACATATATGCATCATCGGGCACCGGTGAAAGCAGCACGGATCTTGTTTTCTCGGGACATTCGATCATTGCGCAAAATGGAAGTTTACTTACGGAAAGCATTTTTCCCGAATACCCACATATCGAAAAAGCAATAATAGATCTGCAGGCTGTTATGCATGACAGGAGACATCAGAACACATTCGAAAATGAAAATGTCAGTGGATACAGAAGAGTTGATGTTAATATGAAGGCTTTAGGATGCAGTGAAGTAAGCATTCTTAAATTAGGCGAAATATTAAAGCAGTATGATTATACGATCGCAAGGAATCCTTTTGTTCCCGAAGATGATGACTTAAGGAAACTGCGCTGCGAAAAGATACTTAGAATACAGGCTAACGGACTGGCAACAAGAGTACGTTCCACAGGTATTAAAAACCTGGTTATAGGAATCTCGGGCGGTCTTGATTCGACCCTTGCACTTTTGGTCTGTCATGAAGCAAAAAAACTCGTAAAAGATATACGTATTATCGCATACACCATGCCTAACCGCGGAAACACAACCAGGACCACGTTTGACAATGCAGGCCGTCTGATGAAATTACTGGCTGACGAGTCGCATGAAGTACCTATTGAAGAGGGAGTTAAACTTCATCTTTCGCAGCTCGGACATGAGGATACATATCAGGGTGAAGGTGATGTGGCGTATGAAAATGCACAGGCAAGAATGCGTACTTACATACTGATGGATGCTGCAAACATGCTAAACGGTCTGGTGGTAGGAACAGGAGATCTGTCTGAACTTGCACTCGGATGGTGCACATACAACGGAGACCATATGTCAATGTATGCGGTCAATGCATCGATCCCCAAAACTTTGGTCCGGTATATCTGCACAACCTATGCAAATACCTGCGGAAACAAAGAATTAAAAGACGTAATCTTATCCGTATGTGACACTCCGATCACTCCGGAACTGACACCCAATAAGGAGGGTGAGATAGTACAGAAAACGGAAGAAAAAATCGGCAAATACGATCTGAATGACTTCTTCCTCTTTTATACATTAAGATACGGATTTGAACCCTCCAGAAGCGTTGCGTATGCGATGAAAGCTTATCCTGAAGTTGAAGCGGAAGAACTTGTAAATGCAGCAAAGAATTTCTTTAAAAGATTCTTCTCGCAACAGTTTAAAAGAAGCTGCCTGCCGGACGGTCCCAAAGTCGGCTCGGTATCATTATCACCGAGAGGAGACTGGAGAATGCCCAGTGATGCGTCCGTATCGCTCTGGCTGGAAGATTTGGAAAATATATGATGAAGAAAAGGAAAGATTTATGAAACCGATCATAGGAATAATTCCGTTATTTGATGATGAGAAAGACAGTTTGTGGATGCTTCCCGGCTATATGAACGGGATTGCCGAAGCGGGTGGAATTCCGGTCATGTTTCCTCTGACAAGCGATGCAGAGGATATAGAAGAACTATTGAATAATGTGCAGGGAGTTCTTTTTACCGGAGGACATGATGTGAATCCCGCAATTTATAACGAGACTTCGATAAACGGGACTGTTTCATTCTTAAAAGAAAGAGACGATATGGAAAGTGAGGTCCTGAAGCAGGTATTGGAAAAAGATATTCCCTTACTTGGAATCTGCAGGGGGATTCAGTTTATTAATGCGTATCTGGGCGGAAGCCTTTATCAGGATATTCCCACACAATTTAAAACCATGTTGAATCATCATCAGACTCCGCCGTATAATAAACCTGTGCACAAAGTAATCATTAAAGAAGACAGCCCGCTTTATACTCTTTTAAACAAAAAGAGTCTTGAAGTAAACAGTTATCATCATCAGGCTGTAAAAGACCTTGCAGAGAGATTAAATGTAATGGCTTTGGCGGAAGACGGACTGGTTGAAGCAATAGAGATAAAAGATCAAAAGTTCGCATGGGCATTTCAGTGGCATCCCGAGTTTTCATATATGACGGATGAAGACAGCTTAAAGATTTTTAAAGAGTTCGTGGAGCATTGCAGAGTCTGATGTGTGCACAGACCGTAAAAATCGCCGAGTGATTCGTATAGAATTGCCAACGGAACCATTAATTTAAGAGCAGAATCTCTAAAAGAAATAACTCTGGAAAAAGGCGAGGATATTATACTGGCATCTCAGACAATGGATGCCGGTGTGACACTTACGATTTCATACAA
>JAEEGL010732281.1_pt1 | contig 13144 bp, 9 predicted proteins | sample 9134231 | NCBI WGS metagenome assembly JAEEGL01 (sample SAMN16246548, study PRJNA631951) | gut metagenome | biome: gut microbiome; feature: rumen; material: fiber-attached | host: Bos | place: Iran: Karaj | collected 2018-10
ATTTGAAGAAAATACATACACAATAAGCGTTAATAACACATCCGGCAGTGGTTTTACTATAAGCTCACAAACCAAGGGTACTTTCTCGGGAACCAGCGGACCTGCATTGGCCGGAGAGACTGTAACAGTAACGATAACAAGGGTGTCAGGTCACGGACCTTATTCGCTTAGCGTGGATAATCAATCTGTTGTAATGCATCTCAGTAATGACAACAGTACATATACCTATCAGTTTATAATGCCGTCGCGTGGTGTCCGTATCGATATGGGATCATACTCTGTGTCGGGACACGTGAATGTGAACTTTGCATCGACCATGACACACGGATCGGTTAGCTCGAATTCTTCGCGTATTGCAGATGGAACTATTGAATTAAATGTAAATCCGGATGCGGGTTATGAGCTGGATACACTGACGGTAACAAAGGTTCTTCCGTCCAATGTCTCGGTTGATACATCAACTTATCCGATGACGATTTTGCCTGCCCTTAAGAGCAACACGACAAATGTCTATCAGTTCACAATGCCGCCATTTGATGTAAATGTTAATGCGACATTTAAGCCTGCAACATATACCGTATCGCTTAATGCTGACGGCGGTACAATCAATGCCGGTAATGTGACGTCATACGTATACGGAACGGGAGCAACACTACCCACTGACGTTACCAAGGCATCTGATGCTGAATATGACTATACATTCGGTGGATGGTATACAGAGCAGAACGGCAGTGGTACAAGAGTGACTGCTATTGGAACTGATGTAAGTGGTAATAAGACATACTATGCATATTGGACACAGGTTCGTCGTTCTTACACAGTGACCAAGAGTGCAACTACGAACGGTTCAATTGCCGTTAAGATCGGAACTACAGAAGTGACTTCAGCAGCTAACGGAGCCACTGTTACAGTTGTGCCCACAGCTACTACAGGCTATGAACTTGATACACTTACATACACACCTGCAGGCGGCAGTGCAACTGCAATCACCGCAACAAACGGCATGTATTCATTTGTTATGCCTACAAGCAATGTAACGGTAACAGCGACGTTTAAGACGGCCAGCTCGTCTACAGGAATATATTGGAGCATTAACAATGCGGGAACTGTTCTTTCCTTCTATAACACTGCAGGGACCGGACGAACAGCGGTTGCGGCAGATGCTGATCTGTATGGCGGTGCTCCGTGGGAGATGAATAATGTCGGTGATGATATAACCACGATAGTATTCGAGGATGTAATAAGACCTACAAGCCTCAGAGGGTGGTTCCAGTGTCTTAGAAATCTGACCACTTTTGTAAATATGCAAAATCTTGATACATCGAGTGTTACAACGATGTATAAGATGTTCTTTAGCGATGATTCATTGACAGAACTTGATTTAAGTTATTTTGATACATCTAATGTCACTGACATGGATTGGATGTTTGAATCATGCGAGCACCTTGAGACAATCTATGCGTCTGATTCCTTTGTTACTACCGGATTATCGGATTTGGATAATGGTATGTTCTATAATTGTGAAAACATTATAGGTGGTGCAGGATCATCGAGCTATTCTTGTGGTAACAGCGCTGAGCGTGCACATATTGATGGCGGAACAAATAATCCCGGGTATTTTACGAGGAAAAATTCTACAAGCAGCGGAACAACGTCAACGATGCTTGTCAATTCAACGAATTCCAATAATGCCGGATTTAGGGCCATGATGGATTCTGATTATAATGGAGAAACTTTAAAATACCTAGTTAAGACATTTTCTAAGAGTGCTACAGCGCCAAGCAGTTCGCAGGATGATTATAATATTGCTTCAAATGATTCGGACAGGCCGATTTACTTATGGTATGAGCCCTCGACACAGGCACTAAAGTGGTACAGCGAAGCAGAGACTGTATATTTGGAAAGTGATATCTCGCATATGTTTAGTTATTATCAGGCTGGAGATGAGGCAATACTTGAAACGGTTGACTTTACAGGACTGAACATGTCAAGAGTGACTGATATATGTAATCTCTTTGAGGACTGTCTGACGCTCACAAGTATTACATGGGGCGGAGGTGATCGAGCATCCATCGAATCAGCTTCTAATGCCTTTAGTAGTACTGCGATTACTGAAATAGATCTCTCACCCTTTACATTTGAGAATTGTGATCTGTTTGATGGTATGTTTTGGTTTTGTAACAGCCTTGAAAAAATATATGTGGATAATGGAGTGAGGATCAATTCAAATCCATCAGTTTCTAGTGACATGTTCTGGAGATGTTATTCGTTAGTGGGTGGAAATCATACTGAATATGATGAGGATCATGTCACTGTGGAATATGCCAGAGTTGATGTGGCAGGAACGCCCGGATACTTTACATTAAGGGGTACAGCTAATCCGACAACCGCAACAATTGATCTGACAAGATGGAATAGTTCGGGATTGTTTAGTAATGTCAGATCCTTTGCAAGAGCTAATTCATATACCAGTGGCGGTGTTGAGATTCAGACAACAGCATCTGAGAAGGAGATTTATCTGTTCAGGTCCGGAACTGCCCTTAAATGGTACAGCGAGGCTGATACGGTTTATCTTCCGGCTACTACTGATATGTTTAATGGTTTGGATGATATTGTCTCAGTTAATCTTACTGGACTGGATGCTTCACATACTACGGATATGTCCGCTCTGTTTGAGGGTTGTACAAGTCTTACCGTTGTAACATGGGGCGATATTGATACAAGCAATGTTACTTCTATGAGTAATATGTTTAACGGATGCAGCTCATTGACGAATTTCTCGTTAAACGGCCTTGATCTTTCAAGTCTTACAAGCATGCAGAATATGTTTACTGGATGTTCAAGCCTTGAGACTTTGAATTTGAGTGTAAATCATACTGATTCTATCAGTGATATGTATAACATGTTCAGTGGCTGTGAAAGCCTTGCATCATTGGATCTGAGTGCGTTTACCTTTGCAGGGATGACAAACAGTTATTATTTCGGTGAGATGTTTACTGACTGTATAAATTTGGAGAGGATTTATGTGGCATCAGGAACGGATTGGAGTTCTATCGATGCCGATGGAGAGGAGGCTTTCCAAAACACGTATAACTTGACCGGTGCAAAAGGATCAAAAAATTCTATTGTTGACAGTGTATACGGTAATTATGAACGAAGCCGTTACGGAAGAATTGACACAGCGGTATGGATTGAGAATTTTGACGGAACTTATACTCTGGAGAGTGGAAATCCCGGCTACTTTACGCTCAGGGGTTCAACTCCAACAGCTATATATTATCAGGTTATGGTTAATACTGCTACAAATGGAACGATCATGGTCGGAAATGCCACAGGCAATTCTAAAGCGCATTCCGGTGATACCGTTACAATATCGGTTACGCCTGACAGTGGATATGTACTTAAGAGGTTGTCGGTAACAGATACAAGCAGTGCTGCTGTATCTTTAAGTTTCAGCAGTGGCGGATATACATTTACTATGCCATCATCGGCTGTAACAGTATCGGCTGAGTTCGTGGCAACGAGCAGTGTCAACCAGCCCGCTGCAGATTCAAGTCCGAGTGATTGGTTCACATCAAATGATGTTGTAAGGCTTTCATCTAATGTAGATACAAGTGATGCTATCACGGTTGGTTCAGGCAAGACATTGATCATCGATTCGGGAGTGACCGTTGATGCCCGTGGTGGTGTGACTATAGCAAATGGTGGTGTAGTTAATAACTATGGTACCTTCAATACCTACAATAATATGACCAACAACGGTACATTTAATAACTACAGTGGCCATACTCTTAATAACTATGGCACGATCATTAATAACGGAGAAATTGTTAACGGTGACGGCGAATCACATGACGGTCGAATCAATAACTATGACGATGCTGTCATAGAGAACAATGGAACCATCATCAATAATGAGGGCAGTGTTATCAACAATGATGGTGAGATCGAGGGTAACGCGATTGAAGGAGACGGAGATGTAAATGGCGTGGAGAACGCCGGCACAGACAGTTCGGCCGGACCGGATCCGGATGAGGACGGAATGCCGCAATCAGATCCCGCAGTTTTGCCCGAATCGACTTCTGAACCTGATGATACAACATCGGATAGTAACCGAAACGGTGAAGAATCTTCCGAGGAAGAAAGCGAAACCAAGAAGGAATCTTCAGAAGAAGAGTCATCTGAGGAAGAGGAATAGAATAATCTGATATCGAAATAAACATCCAAGCCGGACCAATGGTCCGGCTTGGATTGTTGTTTGCTTCTTGACTGTGCCAAAAAACAAGTTGACAGCATTACCGAAATGAACTACACTGGTGTCAAAAAGCAATGAGGCACGATATAATAGTCTCCAATTAGCTTTTTTGTTGACGAAAACTACACTTAATGGTAATATGTAACTGAAAAATAGTTGCAAGAAAGGAATGCATGCCCAATAAGAAGGATCTGATTGATAAACTTACGAGAAAGCCAATGCCTTCAAATTTTACTATTCGAGAATTGGATTTGTTGATGAGGCAATGTGGTTGTATTAAATTCGAGGGTGGCAGAGGATCGGGAATAGGCTATTGCCATGATAATACGAGAAGAATTGTGCAGTTTGACGGTCCGCATCCGGGTAATCAGTTATACAGATATCATATAAAGATGATTATTAAGTTTTTGAAAGATGTAGGTGAGATTAAATGATTAGTTCTCTGATGGAATGCAAAGGATACCATGCTAAAATTGAGTATGATCAAGAAGATCATATCTTTGTTGGCCATGTTTTGGGGATAAATGATTCGATTAGTTTCCATGGTCATTCGGTTGATGAGTTAACAGAGGAATTTGGTAATGCCATAGATAATTATGTCGATTATTGTAATCGACTTGGGAGAGCACCGGAGAAAGAGTTTAAGGGATCGTTTAACGTCAGACTCAAGCCTGAGCAGCATAAAAAGATAGCATTGTATGCAGCTGATGAGGGAATAACCATTAATCAATTTGTTTCAAGTGCAATAGATGATAAACTTGCAATACTAGAAGGTTGATAAAGGACATTTTGCGGAAAGCAGGGCGGCACAAATGAAGATTTCAGATTTTGATGAAGCACTTAAGAGAATAAAGGAATTAGAGAGGGAGGTCGACAAGCTTAAATCAGAGAATGAAAAGCTTCGCAGTCGTAATTTCGGTGGGCGAAAAAAGCATGATGAAGCATGGATGTCTGCATACAATAAATTCATTATGAAGTATGAGGGCGGTAAGTCTCTTGCGGAAATTGTTGCAGAAGGTGATGTCAGTAGAAGAACAGCATATCGCTATCTGGCATATCATAGGGAATTACAGAGAATAACAGATGAATCGAAATAAACATACAAGCCGGACCAATGGTCCGGCTTATGTTATTAAGCGAGAATTCAATGATTCTCATTGTTTTTTTGATGCTTTCCCCTCGATATTTAGTGCGATAGATGATAGAATTATTCATTATAGATATGGGAGAGTTGAATGAGAATACTGTTGATAAGACACGGAGATCCGGACTATGAGAATGATTCCTTAACAGAGAAGGGATTCAGAGAGGCGGATCTGTTAGCCGCAAGGCTTAAGAATGAGAGAATAGATGCAGCATATGTATCCACCATGGGCAGGGCGATGGCTACGGCTAAGCCTACACTTGATATTAAGGGTATGAATGCTGAGTATTGCGACTGGTTAAGAGAGTTCTCGGGCAGATTTATAGAGAGACCTGATAAGGGTGTACCTTATCATATATGCTGGGACTGGCTTCCGCAGGACTGGATGATACATGAGCAGTTCTATCGTTATGATGAGTGGTATGATCAGCCCATAATGGCTGCCGGAGGCATGAAAGAATATGCGGCCGAGGTAACAGGCGCACTTGATAAGATGCTTGCAGATCACGGCTATGTAAGAGACGGGCATATGTATAAGGCGGTTAGGCCTAATGATGATACCATAGCACTCTTCAGTCATTTCGGCGCCGGGTGTGTTATGATAGGACATCTGATAGGAGTGTCACCTATGCCGTTGTGGCATGGGTTCTGCGCCGCGCCCACGTCAGTCACAACCATATATACGGAGGAGCGAAGAGAAGGGATAGCTTCATTCAGGGTGGCGTGTTACGGGGATACTACACATCTGCATGACGGCGATGAGCCGGTATCATTCTCTGCCAGATTCTGCGAGATGTATACCAATGAAGAGCAACGACATGACTAGCATAGATCAGTAAAAGGGAGAATTGAGTAATTATGAGGTCGGAGATTAAAAGAAACTTAACGATTGCACTGGGCGGTGCGTTGTTGTTTGTGGCACTTGTGCATGCAGGGATGTTTAACAGACTGGACAAGTGGGTGCAGGATAAGTTATATCAGCAACCGAAGGCGTTATCGGGAGATATTGTAATAATCGGTATAGATGAAGAGGCGCTTGAAAGAATCGGTGAGTACAATACCTGGGATCGTAACGTAATGGCTAAGGCCCTTGAAGCGCTTAATTCAGACCCTGATAACAAACCTGCAGTTGTGGGAATAGATACACTCTACTCAGGTCAGACAGATCCGGATGCTGATGCGCATCTGGCTAAGGCTGCTGCAGACCTTGGTAATGTGGTAACGGCCACAAGTGCCGTTATGGGTACCCAGTATATAGATACAGATGACGGCGGTATGGCCATAGATACATATGCTGTGCTTAACTATGAAGAACCGTATGATGAACTTAAAGCTGCAGTTGACACAGGTCATATCAATGCGATGTATGATATGGACGGTATCATGCGCCATTCCCTTCTGTATATCAAGCCTGACGGACAGGAAGTATATTCTATGGCCTATGTTGTGGCATCCAAATATCTTGAAGCTAAGGGTGATACGATCATTGCTCCCCCCGTCAATAAAAGAGGTCAGTTCTATGTAGACTATTCAGCCAAGCCCGGCGGATTCTATGATGAAGTGTCAATATCAGATCTTATAGACGGTGATGTTCCGGCTGATTATTATGCCGGTAAGATAGTGCTTATTGGCCCTTATGCTGCAGGACTTCAGGATGCGTATTTTACACCCATAGAGCGAGCAGGCCAGATGTACGGTGTGGAATTCCAGGCCAATGTCATCACGCAGATGCTTAATAAGGATTACAAATCAGAAGCTTCGAATGCGTTGCAGCTCATAATCCTGTTTATCATATGTATTGCGGCTTCGCTTATATTTGCTAATATCAAGATCATATGGTCATCTGTTACGGCGGTGGCCCTAATAGTGATAAGTCTCATCATCTCGGTTATGGCATATGCAAGAGGAAAGATCTTACATCCGTTGTGGATACCGATAGGCATAGCAGTGTTCTATCTGATAGCCATAGTTATCCATTATCTGCAGGCAGCCCTTGAAAGACGTGAGATCACGCGAACATTCAAACGATACGTGGCACCTGAGATCGTTCAGGAGATCCTTAAAGAAGGCACGGAGAATCTCGGCCTTGGCGGTAAGACATGTGATATAGCCGTATTATTCGTAGATGTAAGAGGCTTTACCACAATGTCAGAGAACCTTGCGCCTGAGAAGGTGGTGGCAATACTTAATAAGTACTTAACCATGGCAAGCGATGCCGTAGAAGCCCATAAGGGTACACTTGACAAATTCGTGGGTGATGCCATGATGGCATTCTGGGGAGCACCCCTTCCGCAGGAGGATGCAGTATACAATGCGATCCTCACGGCCAAGGATATAGTTGACGGTGCTGCGAGAGTATCGGAAGAGCTTAAGGAGGAGATGGGCCAGGAACTGCGCGTAGGCGTAGGCGTACATTTCGGCCCGGCGGTCGTTGGCAATATGGGTGCCGAGAAGCATATGGACTATACTGCCATAGGAGATACCGTCAATACCGCAGCACGTCTTGAGGCTAATGCACCGGGAGGCGAAGTATACTTAAGCCGTGCTGTATGTGATATGCTGGAGGGCAGGATCACATACACAAGCCTTGGTGATACCATTAAGCTTAAGGGAAAAACTGAAGGATTCGAGGTTCTTAGGCTTGATTCGGTTGTGTAGGAGTGAATGGTGAACACCTTAAGAAGAGATTAAGAATTCCTTAGTAAAATTATACAAAAAATTAATAAAAACTTTGTGAAATATTAACAAAGAGCAAGAACCAACCACAATATATAGTGGTTGGTTCTTTTATTACGCCCAATATCTTCCAACCACCGTCGCAAAACCCAGTAAAATCAAGGCTTTCGCGCTAATCATCAGCTAAGTTTTCCTTGAAATTAACCGAAATAATAACTATAATGTGGTTAAAAGTGGTTGAAAGTGGTAACTAAGTGGCACAAAGTGGTGAATGCTTAGGGAGACAGGTAAAAGCCTATGTTCATGGGAGAATACAATCACACAATTGACCCCAAGGGCAGGGTGATAGTACCTGCTAAGTTCAGGGAAGCGTTAGGTGAAGAGTTCGTGGTCACCAAGGGACTTGACGGATGCTTGTTCGTATATGACAAGACGGAGTGGACGGCATTTGAAGAGAAGCTTAAGACTCTCCCTATTACCAACAAAGATGCAAGAAGCTTCGTAAGATTCTTCTTGGCAGGAGCCACAACGGTTGAAGTAGATAAGCAAGGCAGAATTCTTCTTCCGGCAGTCTTAAGAGAGTTCGCTGAACTGATCAAGGATGTTGTACTCATAGGTGTTGCGAGTCGCGTCGAGATTTGGAGCAAGGAGCGCTGGGACGGCACGGCGAACTTCGATGATATGGAAGATATCGCTGAACACATGGCAGAATTGGGACTTAGTATCTGATGAGCTTTGAACATATACCGGTATTACTGAATGAAGTTATAGAGGGGCTTAACATCAACCCCGACGGAATATATGCAGACGGAACCTTAGGCGGAGCCGGACATTCCTCAGAGATTCTTAAGAGGTTATCTCCTAAAGGAAGACTGATAGGGATCGATCAGGATGAGGAAGCCGTTAAGGCTGCAACGGATAGGATAGGTCGTGACGATCGGGTAAGGATAGTAAGAGCGAATTACGTTAAGATGCCCGAGGTTTTGCAAGAATTAGGAATAGAAATGGTGGACGGAATACTCTTAGATATCGGAGTATCTTCACACCAGTTAGACACTCCCGACAGAGGGTTCTCCTATAAATCAGATGCGCCTCTGGACATGCGAATGGACCAGAGGCAGAGCATCACAGCGGCGGACATAGTAAACGGATACGAAGAGAGAGAACTCTTTAGGGTGATAAGAGATTACGGCGAAGAGAAGTTCGCGCAGAACATTGCCAAGCACATAGTTGCAGCCAGGGCCGAGAAGCCGATTGAGACAACATATGAACTTAATGAGATCATAAAGGCTTCGATACCGGCAAGGATGAGACAGGACGGACACCCGTCCAAGAGAACTTATCAGGCAATAAGGATAGAGTGCAACAGAGAACTGGAAGTTCTTAAGGATTCGATAGATGCAATGATAGACATCCTTAAGCCAGGCGGAAGATTAGCGATAATCACCTTCCACTCATTGGAAGATCGGATAGTCAAGAATGCATTTAAGATTGCCGAGAACCCCTGCACATGCCCACCGAATTTTCCTAAGTGTGTATGCGGCAAGGTAAGCAAAGGCAAGGTCATAGGAAGGAAGCCGGTAACGGCAACAGAAGAAGAATTAGAGGTTAACAGCAGAAGCAAAAGCGCAAAGCTAAGAGTATTCGAAAAAGCAATGTCTTAAGCAAGGATGTTTAAGAAAAGGTACAAGGATGTAGCACCCTTTCGGTGCGCGAGGGAGAGATAAGTGAGACACTACGAAGCAGGAAGAATGGAAGATTACAGAATAACCGTGAATACCGGCAGACGCAGTTACTACGTCGAGGGAAGTGCGGTACGTAAGAATGCGCCCGGAACAGAGGCAGAGCCTAGAATCAGACGTGTTAATCACGCAGCAAGACGTAACCGCGACAGAGCAAGACATATGAATGCAGGATATGTTCTGTTCCTTACGATTGCAGTTTGCATTACAGCTATAACTCTGTTAGGATATATAAGGACTCAGAGCCAGTTGACCGTCAGTGCCAAGAGAGTTGCGAATCTTGAGAGGGAGTTAGAAGATTTAAGACGCACGAACGATCAGAATCTTGACAGAATCAACGCAGCCGTTAACTTAGAGGACATCAAGCAGGTTGCGGTTAATGAATTGGGTATGACATATGCCAAAGAAGGTCAGGTAGTTGTTGTGGGAAGCGAGGGGAGCGATTATGTAAGACAACTGCGTGAGCTTCAGTAAGATAGAGCCGATATGAGCAGGAGTGACAGAAGACCTTTTAATAAGAAGATGCAGGAGAAGCTGGTGGTACTTTTTCTTATAGTACTACTGGCTTTTGTCGGGTTAAGCATTAAACTTGTCACAATCACCAGAGATAACGGTGAGAGTTATAAGAAACAGGTGCTTAGTCAGCAACAATACGAGAGTACGGTTATCCCCTTTAAAAGAGGGGATATACTCGATTCCAAGGGTAATAAGTTAGCAACAAGTGAGAAGGTATATAACCTGATAATCGATAGCAAGCAGATGCTTCGTAAGGAAGAGAGCCTTGATGCGACTATGAGCGCGTTAAGCACTTGTTTCCCGGGATTCCCTGAGAGTGAAGTAAGAAGCTATGTCAGCCAGAATCCCGCCAGCCAGTACTATGTGACACTTAAGTCACTTAGCTACGATGATATATCGGGTTTTGTTGAGATGCAGAATGATAAGACCAACTATCCGGATATTGCGGGAGTGTGGTTTGAAGAAGAGTACAGGAGAGTATATCCCAACAATACGTTAGCCTGTGATGTAATAGGATTCACGGGTAAGGACAATGTGGGTTCATACGGACTTGAGCAGTATTATAATGATACTTTAAATGGCACAAACGGTCGTGAGTACGGTTACTTAAGCGAAGGCGAGATGCTTGAGCGTACCGTTGTGTCCGCGGTAGACGGCTATAACATAGTTACTACTATAGACGGTAATATTCAGCAGATCGTTGAGAAATATCTGTATCAATTCAATGAGGAGCACAAAAACGGTGCCCGTCCCGGCGGAAACGGCGCCAATAATGTCGGATGCATCATAATGGATGTCAATACCGGCGATATATTGGCGATGGCAAGTTATCCCAATTATGATCTTAATAATCCCAGAGATAAGTCGGCGCTTCTAGGCTCAAGATATGTAAATGACAAGGGACTTATTGAATATGAGGCCAATATTGTTACTGAAGAGAATATAGACGAGCTGTTGATTGACGATGCAACAACATACCAGCAGCTTAACTATCTGTGGAAGAATTACTGTATCAGTAATACGTTCGAACCCGGTTCGGTTGCTAAGCCTCTTACGGTGGCTGCAGGACTTGAGTCAGGTAAGATGACCGGTAATGAGTATTATACCTGTAACGGTCAGTTACACGTCGGAGATCATGACATTAAGTGCCATAACTATAAGACCGGTGGTGATGGTACATTATCGGTTCAGGAAGCGGTTGAGAAGTCTTGTAACGTGGCCTTGATGCTTATGGGTCGCCAGATTGGTAAGACCACATTCCTTGAGTATCAGGAGAAATTTAATTTCGGTCTTAAGACCAATATAGACTTATACGGTGAATCAAGAACCAATACACTTGTATTCAACCAGAAGAACATGGGTGAAACCGAGCTTGCAACATCTACATTCGGACAGGGATATAATGTTACGATGATACAGATGATTGCGGCTTATGCGTCGCTTGTTAACGGCGGATATTATTATGAGCCCCATGTTGTTAAGAGAATCACGGCTCAGGACGGTTCAACCGTTCAGAATATTAGCCCCAGAGTTCTTAAGCAGACCGTATCGGCTGCTACAAGTGCCAAGATCGTACAGTATTGTAACGGTGTTGTAACTAACGGTACCGGTAAGACTGCACGTCCGGCAGGCTATGCGATCGGCGGTAAGACGGGAACGGCGGAGACTATCCCCAGAGATAAGAAGAATTACGTTGTTTCATTTATGGGCTATGCTCCTGCGGATAATCCGCAGATAGCCATATACGTGGTTGTGGACAGACCTAATGTAATATTCCAGGACGATGCCAAGTATGCAACCAAGATAGTTCGCAATATTCTTACGGAAGTATTGCCCTACATGAACATATATATGACAGAGGAACTCTCTGATAAGGAACGCGAAGAGCTGGAGAACCTTGATATTGCCATTAAGAGTACCGAGGAAGAAGTCGAAGGTGAAGAAGGCGCAGAAGGAGAGGGCGAAGTAGAAGGCGACGGAGAAGAAGTAATAGATGCCCATGGCGGAGATATTACTTCATCAACCACACCTACAGCTGAAGAGATGGAATCCGATGATGTTCTTACGGCACCCCTTACAGGCTCTGTGCTTAATACAGAGACCGGTGCGCCTATTATAGAGGAGAATGATGATGGCCCGAATTAAGTTACCCAAAGCCAAGGGCTATATAGATTACACCTTAATATTCATCGTGTTGCTGCTATTAGGCTTCGGATTGATCATGGTGTATTCTACAAGTTCATATACCGCATCCATGACGCCAAGCACGAATAATAATCCGTCATATTACCTGAATAAGCAGGCATTTGCTACGGTGTTCGGACTTGGGGCCATGGCGTTTGTTGCGTTTCTGCCGTATCACATCTGGGAGAGAGTAGCAGGTATTGCATACGGTGTTTCTGCCGTGCTTATCATGTTAGTGCTTACTCCCCTTGGTATGAAGATCAATGGTGTGCGCAGATGGCTCAACCTTGGTATTTCAGTACAGCCGGCGGAGATCGCCAAGCTTGCTATGATCATCTTCCTTGCAACTTTGGTCTGTCGACTCGGAGGCAAGATTCGTTCAAGAAACGGTTTCTTAATAGTGCTGTTATCACCTGCCCCCATATGCCTTATGGTGTGGCTTATTACGGAGAATCTTAGTTCCGCAATCATCATTTTCATGATCGGTTTTATTATGCTGTTTGTTGCAAGTCCGGAGTACAGGCGTTTCGCGCTTATCATTCTGGGAATCTTTGCATTGGGAGCTTTGGTTGTATTTACGATATCCCATATGCCGGCTTCCGGCTTGTTCGGTTTCAGAGGACAGCG